>Ga0315330_10000499_pt1 | contig 24343 bp, 38 predicted proteins | sample M140m34915metaG_FD_203453 | JGI IMG/M metagenome (GOLD analysis project Ga0315330, IMG submission 203453) | Ammonia-oxidizing marine archaeal communities from Monterey Bay, California, United States - M1 40m 34915 | ecosystem: Environmental > Aquatic > Marine > Intertidal zone | place: USA...
TCTTATAAAGGTGTTTGAGGCATAGAATTGTTCTTCCTCTGTATGGTATTCATTAGCATGTGTATGGTTAGGTATCTTATCTCCTTGTCGGAGTATATTCGCCCAACATTGGACATATAATACTTTCTCTTGTCGGAACTCGGGAAGCGTAAAGAGTCTCTTCGGAATGTCAAATTGAATCATATCTGGATTGTCTAACCAGTTATAAACATTAAATTGATTTGTTGTTCCTGTATAATACTCTGATGGTTCGTTGTTTGGTATATTCAGAACCATAGGTTCGTCGCGTAGTAGTATCTTCGATATGCGTGTGCATTCTTCTGGTGTAAAGAATGAATATTCTTGTTTGTGTGTTTTTGGATTAAACTTGTTTATAAAACCCATAGTCTAAGATATAGGTCTTGTCTGAGACCATCTCCATTGACTTTGAGGAATCTACAATGACGGTTGATTCGTTTCCATTCATGGTTAAAGTATACGAATGCACTCTCCATGTTTTCTAAGCCTTCTGCACCTGGAGCACCATCCCATATCCCTGGAAATAATGGTAATACCTTTGCATCCCATGTCTTATTGAATTCTGAATTCGCCTCATTATCATTAATTGTCCATGGTGATATAACACCAGGACTTGGTGCAAGTTTCTTACCTTTGAAGTTGTCGGTGATGTATTGACCTAATCCTTTCTCTTGTTCTTCTGGTGTATATGAATCCTTTCTTAAATCCATACAGTCGTTACCATTGAATCTGAGTAAGTCTCCTGTGATTTGTGGTGTGTCTTCCCACCATGATTGAGTAACACCAAGATATGGTAGTTTATTATCTCTTATCTCTACCATGTCTTCTGCAGTCAATTGTATATGTGGTGGTAAATCACCTATCTCTCCTGCCATTGGTATTCTTTCAATATAATACTTTTGACATAGTTCAACAGGCATAAGATTGATATCGTGGATAACAACCATGTGTTCTGAATCCCAGGCAGATTGTCTAAACAAATCTAACTTATAGAACTCATCATTGGTGATATCGTCTCTTTTAGTCAATGGTATTATCTTCATACCAAAGTTTGTTTCTAATCCTTCATCATTATCAGTGTAACAATAGAGATTTAAATTGAGAAAAGGTAGTATTACATCTACTCTATGTTTGTATAGATTTGTTTGTATTGCATTGACCTTATCTATTGAATCTTGGTCGTGTTGAGTTTTAACTATGACTACATTGAGTTGTGTCATGTGATGAAGACCACCATAAGTATCTTCTAGTCTTTCGGGAATGTCACCTGCGAATCTGTTTTCTTCCATTATATCTCCATAATATATGTGGTTATTTATCGTCTCATACGAGCAAGGTCTTTTGCATATTGACCTTTCTCTCCTACTTCTTCTTCAAAGACTGGCACAAGATTACTCTTATGCATGACTGCAATACCTAGAAGTTTTCTTTCTCCTGTGTATTGCATAGGTTCTTGTTTACACATATGTGACAAGTCACCTGTCTTTCCTTGATAAGAAGGATAGTCTTCAACTTTTAACTCAGATACAATTCTATCATATTGTCTTTGTTGTTGACTTATTAGTTCTTTGTATTTAGTTCGTTTGGACTTAGTAGAAAAAGCCTTGGTCTTTCTTCTTTTGCCATGTGGTCCGTATTTAATACTAGACCCTAAATTTATAAAACCCATGCATTAATTATACTACCAACACATGGGTTTTGTCAAGTGTTTATTTGTTACAACCTGCAAGTTTTATTACTTTGTTGATTCTACCACTCTTCATGAATTTATGAAATTGTCGACCTTGTCTCTTTAGGAACTCGGCAGACAATGATGCGTAATGTTGCATTTTTATCTCCTGTTATGTTTGAAACTATCTAACAACTGGACTTCGATTTCTCTACTTACTCTTTGTGTCGTAATTGTTTCAATTGTTACATTATTGTAACATTAATATTTATAAGGATTAGCTGGCGGAAGAGGAGAGATTCGAACTCTCGATACCCTATTCAGGTATGCTGGTTTTCAAGACCAGTGCATTCAACCACTCTGCCACTCTTCCTATGGTGGAGCTGACTGGAATCGAACCAGCGACCCTCTGCTTGCAAAGCAGATGCTCTCCCTACTGAGCTACAGCCCCTTATTTCTTAGTCGTTTTCTTTTTAGTAGTCTTAGACTTGTAGACTCTTGTATATGCCTCATTTACATCAGGTGTTGATTTGTCGTCTGCAACATAACGCCCTTTAGCGTCTCTTGCTCTAACAGTTTCAAAACCTAACCATGTGGTCAATCTATTCCAAAATGCCATTCTCTTTCCTCACATTAAATACAATATTGGTTAATCCCAATTTATTGCGTCTGTCAAATTCAACTTTGATTTTTCTTTTAAGTTTTTTCGTAGTTGAACTATTATTATATTTCTCAATCAGTGTATTTACTGATTGACATTTCATATACTCATGAACTATTGAAACCTTTTTTGTTTGTCTATCGATTTGTTTACTTGTTTTTCCAAATTTTACTGGCATGTCTATTTCCTATTTTCTTGGTACCATTTTAATGAACACTCAGGTCCACAAAAAATAATAGCCTCATTATTCTCATTTGGTGCAGTGTGATACTTCACCTCTTCTACAGGTACCATTGTATCACATACTTCACATTTATAATAGTGCATTATATGTATTCATTTCAGACTCGTCAAACTCTGGTTCTTGAAGTTTATCGTCTTCATCAATAGGAGTATGTGATTGGTCATTCTGAAACCATACTGCAACTACAGTTCTATATCCACTATTGACTGGTGATACACTATGCCATACATTCTGAGAATGATTAAACATAACCATGTCTCCTTCTTTTGCATCTATCACAATATCATCAACAGTTAATTTACCACCTGTGAATTCACTATCTAATATCAATAATGCCGTTGCTGTATCATATGGGTCTGCACTATCTTTATGCCAATCTAACTTGGTTCCTGCAGGATATTCTATTACTGATATGTATGATATAAATCCAAAGTCATTGTGTTCTAATACATTTGGCATAATCTTCTCTGCAAACCACATGTATAATTGATTATCCATTGGAGTTATAATCCAATTAGTGGTGCCTGTATTAGGATTTTTATACTTAAAGTTGTTTTGTTTTGTTATATCTTCTGGTTCCCATACTAACTGTTGTTCATCTACTGGAACTGAGATATCATATTCTCTATTTCTGAATTTATGTAATATAAGTTTACATGTATCTCGTTTGATTACCTTTTTGGCAATTGCAATAATTGGTCTTTCTGTTGAACCTGGCATATTAGAATCTCGGATGTAAAAATCTAACTTGTGAACATCTCCACGAATCTTTTAGTTTTGAGTAATCATCTACCCATGCACCATGAATTCTATTTCCTGGAAATATAACACATCTATTGAACTTTGCAGGTATAACTCTGTTGACTGAGAATCTATCTCCCACAGGATACATGAGATTAAACCTTTCATCATTTGTTACCCACTCACCATCATATACTGCAGTTCCACCATCGTCATGTTTATCTAAGTAAACTATCATGTTTAATGTAGAACAATTATCTGGTGTAGTTAACTCTTCGTCTGTATGTGGATAGTGTTGTATTGAGTTGTCTTCTATGTTTATTGGTTGAAACATATTAAACTCATAGAAGTGAGACCAATGATAATCACCTTTATGAAAATGATTTCTACAGAAATGCAATAGTCTTTCCATATCTGTAAAATACTTTCTTGTAGGGTGTGATATGTTATCATTGATTCTACAGTCGAAGTAATCTATACCATTCTTACTATCTCTTTCTGCATTATATTTCCACAATGGATAATCTCTGCCCATTATATGGTCATGTAAATCTTCTGCATTCTGATAAAAGTTATCTATTGTTAAACAGAAACCATCGAATGTTGGATTCCAAGTATCTGCAAATGCATACAGTTCATCCATGTCATATACTTTGTTCAAAATAAGACTCCTTTTGGTCTACTCATAACTTCAGCAGCGTCATCTACTGCACTTGGTAATTCTTCTATTGGTTCTTCGACTGGTGGTTGTTCAAGAAATTCATATTCTAAATCTTCACCTGCCTCATTCTGATTAGGAACTCCTATTGGGTGATGTAGATTAAATGATATAGATATTCTTTCGTAATTAGGGTCAACATCATCGTGATTCATAGGAACACCGTGCATCAATGCACTTGGCCATAATAGAAATTGATTCTCAACAGGATAGAACTCCACTTGGTCATGATAATATGCACTTCCAATATTTTTCATATTGGGTATTGCCTCACTACCAAATTCTTCAATAGGTAAATTCAATGCATGTGCCATTGCAGGATTTGGATTTAGAAATTGTATAGGTTGTGGTGTATTCTCTTCCACTTTTAGATACCATGTGCCTGACATATAAGAGTTTATATGATTATGTGGAACATGATGATGTGGTGCACCATATACATTAATCCATGCAAACAAATGTAAATCTGCTCTATTGATATGGCCGACCTGTTGGCCATAACAGATTTGTATAAATTGTATGTAAGTATCTTTTACTTGTTCTGCAAAATTAGCATACCAAGGAAGTTTAATCATTTCTTGTCTGAGTTCTTCATCAAAGTATGTGGTGTAATTCATAGAATTATTATCACCATGTCTTTGTGAAGCTTCTTTAACTAATCTTCTACAGTCTTGTTGAACTTCTTCTATATTGATTTCTTGTAAATCACCTCTTAAAATAGGTATTGAAAACATATCAATCTGTTCACAATTGATTGCAGGTTTGAATTCAGTTGTAGATGGTTTACTCCAAGTCATATTTAATTACCTTTCTTTTCTACTTCAAGACCAACACCTTTCTGACCATCAGGCATGGTTACATTTCTATAATATATCACAACTTCTCCTAGTTGTTTGATGTATCTTTTTAACTCTTGCATGTCTTCTGCCATAACTTTGTAATCACCAACAGTCGTTGCAACAAATACAACTTCTCCACTATTGAGTTCTTTCATTTCATCTAAGAATCTGTCAAGATATGTATAATCCTCAGGCCAATCTGGATTCTCTCTATCTTCTAAATTACAAGTCTTTGGTCTTTTAAGTTGTTCTACTTTGTTTTCATCAAACCTTTTAGGTTCAAATGATATAGACTTTCTACAAGGATTTACTATTCGTGCCTCTGATACCACATACCATTGTGGTGCAGTAAGTTCTACTGGTCTAGGAAGACCTGGTTGCATGATGTCAATCTGTATAGGTTTAGATACAACCTCAACCTTTTTTGTTCCTAATAAAGAACAACCACTAATCGTTAGTAGTAGGATTATCGATGCTATAAAGTGCTTCTGTATCATCTTCCAGTCCCTCCATTACTGCCTCTGAGGCATTGTTAAATCTTGATTCTATTAGACCTGGCTTTTTTGTTGCAAGTAAATCTAAATTATGTCTACTGAAAATGGCAAGATACTCTGCCTTTTCTTTCTCTATTTGTGCATTCATACGACTCATGTTCATCAAGGATTCACCTTGTTTCTCATATTGTTCTTTCATGATTGCCATAGTTTGTTTCTGTTCCTCTACTGCAAATTCTAACTTCATATTATTTTCAGTAAGGGTTTGATTCTCTGTATATAACCAATAGGATGCGATTCCCAACACTAGTAATATACCTATAAGTGCTTGTTGCATTATTTCTCCTCTATTTTATAGTCAAGGCCACTTGAAGCTCTGACTTCTATCATCTTCTTACTTTCCCAATCACGGAACTTTAGATGTTTTTCTTTTTGAATAAGTATCTTTCTGGCGACATAATGTGATTTATACATTTGGCCAGTTTGTTCTGATTGTCTGTAGATGGTGATTTCGTATTCAGTGTGAAACAAAGCTCTGAGAAAGTTCATTACTTTGTCCATGAATGTTTTGTTTTCCATAATATATCCTCGATACACTCTTATTTAGTATGCGAAAAAAGGGGAGTTTCTTTAAAGTCTAAACTCCCGCACCGAAAAATCGACTGCACTTTTGGCTATAGTTATTTTATGTCGTTATAACCCTACGCAAATGTAAAAGAACGACTGAAATAGTGTGTCCAACTGGCACCTTTCTGCTGGTTCTCGATAAGACAATTCCAATTAAGGGTCTTATTCACCACCCACACCATTTCTTAAAAGTTTTAATTCGTTGATAGTATTCTCTGCACTAGTATGAACAATACCAATACCACCATTCTCAATCCAATGGTCTATGTTCTTTTGTCTATCATCAATAAGAACACTTCCTTCAAAGGCATACATACCTTTCTGACTACCTGTAAATGTGCAAGTAACAGCAATGGTAGGGTCTACAAACTCTCTAATCCACTCGTTTTTATCATACACACATAACTCTCTGTTCACTTCACCAGCAGCCGTTAGTATTTCCCACGGTATGCCTGTATGTCTGACATATGCAAGTAAATCATACATATCGACCATTGTTGGTAAGTTTCTGAACAACCTTTTGTTTGTTAATTCTTCTTTCCTTGCATCGTATAACTTGTGTCCTGCACTATCTGGTGTTATGTTAACACCTGCAAGTTTAGAAGCACCAGTCTGGAAGTCGGCCAACACACCGTCCATATCAAGGAAAATTCTTTTTATCTCACTTTTCATATGTATATTATAACAAATTTATGTCCGCTTTGGCAAGCGTTTTCAGCGTATTTTCTAGTCTTCCAGCCTCTATTTCATCACATATTCCAGTAGTTAATATCTGTCGGACATGCACCATTTCGTGTGCAAGGGTTATAAACCTTTCGTTATCGTATTTAATGAATATGTCTATGTCCTCATCTGATTTAGAGAACTCAATTAGGCCTTTTTGAGGCATGGTAGGGGGTAGTCTTTTGATATTGACTACGCAGAATTTAGTGGAAATGTCTAGTTGTTCTGCCAAGAATACGGCATTATGCAACATCCACTTGTCTTTACAATATATCTCCATCTTCTATTTCATCGCCATAAGAATCACCACAAAACGGACAAAACCTTATCAAATGGTCTCCGTCATGTTCGATTTCACATTCACACATACAGTTATCACAATATAATAACTCCTTCTCACTATCCATTATAAAATATCCTCATCGAATGTCGTACCATCTACGGCACGCATTGATTTTACCATTATTTTGTTGAAAGCCTCTGGAAAACCTGTTATCTTTCCATTGATTGTGCAATAAGGTAGTTTAGTTTCTGCCTTATCTTGGTCTACATCTATACCAACAATATATGTTCTACATGTTTGATATTCTCTATCAACCATGGCCATAAGATGTTTCCACCTCTCACAAATTAGTTTTTTCTCACCAACTTGGTCATGTTCTGGTGGTAGATATAGTAAATACTCAACCATTTCTTCTATCCTGAGCTTGTTCTTTCTTCTTCTTTTCCAATTCTTTATCTATTGGTCTTTGCTGTTGTTGTGGTCTCATAGTTTTCTATACCCTTTAGACCATTCTTCTAGTTCAGTGAATCCACCTATGTTTTCACCATGAACTTTGATTTGTGGAAATGTTCTTGCACCAGGAAATCTCTCAAAGAGTTCTTCTCTAGTGAAGTCTTCATCTAACATTAAGTATGTGTATTCATACCCTTTCATTTCACATAACTGTTTTGCTCTTGTGCAATACGGACATGCTGGTTTACTGTATATCTCTATCATAATTTACTCCTATAATTTCACTGCTAATAATATAAAGATTCCTAACATAATGATGTTTGCAAAGAACATCAATAGACCTAATATGGTGTGATACCATATCCATCTGGTCTTATATGCATTTTCAATTGTCAATTCTGCTGGGTCTGGAGATTTTTCAATCTTCTCTTTCATTGCCTGTTCTTCTGCAGGACTTCCCCATAATATTTGAGATATTTTTTTCATCATACTATATGTGTCTCCCTTTCTTTCTTGGCTGTATATATGGTTCCTGTTTTACGACCATAATACGGTTGTTTTTCAATACCTTTGGTACCCTCACCAAAGAATAAAAATGTCATTATGGCCACTATAGAAAACCACACTGCAAATACTAATATAATTGCTTCCATCATAATTTAAAGTCCTCAAATGTTGAATCATCAACATCTTGTTTTATACCACCAATTAGATAAGATTCAATCTCTGTCTCTTGTGGTGCATTTTGTAATCCTCTACTGTTAAACCAATGTTGTGTCCATGGTAAAGGATTGTTAGTTGAACTTATGTCATATATTGGTTCTAAACCAATTGTTCTTAATCTTTTGTTTGCAATAAACTCTACATATTGACCTAGTAATGGTACTGATAAACCTATCATAGAACCATCTTTAAATAAAAACTCTGCCCATTCTTTTTCCTGTTCTACTGCATCTTCATACATTTTGTATACTTCTGGTTCACAATCTTTAATTACTTTCAACATAAGTTTATCGTTCTCATGTTTCTTATAACACTTTAGTATGTGTTGTGATACTGCAAGGTGTTGTGATTCGTCTCTTGCAATAAGAGATATAATCTTTGCACTTCCTTCCATCAGTTTGAGTTCACCAAATGCAAAACTACAGGCAAATGATACAAAGAATCTAATTCCTTCTAAGATGTTTACTGATATAAGTGCCAGATATAATGCCTTGTATAGGTCATAATCATCAACTTTGAGTCCTAGTAATCTCCTTCTACCTAGTTGGATAAAGTTGTCATACTTTTCCGTAACCATTTCTGCTCTCTTAATAATTGCATCTTCTTCTAGTATAGTGTCGAATACATCACTTGGATTTGGGTATACATTCTTAATAATGTGTGTATAACTTCTACTATGAATAGTTTCCATGAAGTCCCATGTAATAATACAAGACTCTAGTTCAGGCAAGGTCACAAAAGGTAAAAATGCTATGCTTGGTGCCCTACCTTGAACTGAGTCGAGTAAAGTTTGATACCTCAGATTTGAGGTAAATATGTGTTTTTGTGCATCAGTTAGTGTCTGATAATCTGCTCTATCTTTCTGTAAAGATACTTCTTCTGGTCTCCAAAAGAAACTTAGTTGTCTTTGTGTTAGTTTGTCAAATATAGGATATTTAAACTCATCAAATCTTTGTGTATTCAATTCTTCACCAAAGAATATCTTATTCTTAGTGAAGTCTATATTATTTTTATTGAATACTGTCATTCTAAATCCTCTGCACTGACTATTAAATCTTCTTCTACTTTACCTGTTAGATATGAATAATTATTTACATATAAATGGTGTTCACCTCTAAATTGACTATACACATTATCAATCCATGGTTCTAATTCACCAGCACCCATTCTTCTAGTGTTGTCCCATTTGCTTACACAACCGTCCCAATCTAATATAAATTTCCTACTATTAGGAGAACTATTAGGAACAACTCCATGTTTATGGTGTTCTTGATATTCAAAACCTGCCATCTGAGTCATACGACTTCTCTGATTGAAGAAATGTAGAAACATATGATAACTATAATCACCAACTAATGTATTTCTCCAATGTGGTATATTAGGACCTTGATATAACAGAACATCACCTAGTTCAAGTTCTATTGATTTACCTCTATGAATATCTTGGGTGTTTGATTTAATGAATTGTTGTCCTGCTTTGTCTTGACAATTAATCCAGTTACCCTCATTATTCAACCATATCTTCCAAGGTGTGTTATCATCAGTCTTATAATCTAAAGGAAAGGTAACACTAATCTCACAAGATGGTCTATCTGTATGTGCAGATAGTGAAGCACCTCTGTAATATTTTCTACTATAAGAGTATGTCTCTTGTAGTTTTATATCTAAAACATTGTTTAATTTATTTTTTAGCCAAGTATGTAGGCCTACTGCGACAGGAAAGTTGTATGCTCCGTGTGATTTTTTTCTTTGTTCTTCTGGTGTATTGTGAGTCAACTCATCTTCTGCTCTAAAGTGTGCATTGAAAGACCTATCGTCATTCTCAATACTTCTCCATGTGTCCATGGTCATTCTGATGAGTTCTTTAGGTATGAAGTCTCTTAATACAACATATCTGTTGTTCACAAAATCTAAAGTTGTCTGATTTGTTTTACCACCCCATTGAATTTTGTCATTATCACCTCTGTTCTTTACTACAGGTACATCAAAATCATATAGTTTATCTTTTTTAGATTGCACATGCATCGCAGTCTTCTTCCTCACTTGTTTCATCACCTAAAGGTAACTCTTCGACAACATCTTCTTGTTTACCATCCATAGTATTATGATAGTAAGATGTTTTCCATCCGTATTTATATGTGTTTAAAAGGTCTTTTGCCATAACAGAAACAGGAACTTCTCCGTTAGGATAGTTTTCTGGATTGTATGACCAATTACCTGATATTGCCTGGTCAAAAAACTTCTGCATTACTGCAACTATTTTGATATAACCCTCGTTAGATGGCATATCCCATAGTAAGGTATAGAAGTTCTTTAACATCTGATATTGTGGAACAACTTGTTTGAGTGTTCCTTTTTTACTCTTCTTAACTGACAAGTGGTCTCTAGGTGGTTCTATGCCATTGGTTGCATTTGATACAACACTAGATGATTCACTAGGCATTTGTGCAGTCAATGTTGAATGTCTTAGACCGTGAACTTTAATTCTAGTTCTTAGTCTTTCCCAATCACATTTGTAATTAGGTTTAACTAAGTCGTCAACATCTTTTTTGTAGTGGTCGATAGGTAGTTTTCCCTCTGCATACTTTGTATGTGCAAAACCATCACATTCACCTTTCTCTGATGCAATTTGATTACTTGCACATAATAGGTTGTATTGAAAACTCTCTGTAAGTTCATGTATTAATTGTAGACTCTCACTAGAACCATATTCAACCTTGTTCTTTGCAAGAAAATGTGCAAGGCCGATATAACCAATACCAAGACTTCGTCTTGCTCTAGTTGATTTCTCGGCCGCTACAACAGGATATTCTTGGTAATCTATCAGTTCTTCAAGTCCTCTCACTGCTAAATCACACAAGTTAGACATTTCTTCCATTTTGATAATACCTACATTGATTGCAGATAGTATACATAATGCGATTTCTCCTTCTCCGTCTATGTGTTCTATTGGGTCTGTTGGTAAAGTAATTTCCTGACAAAGATTACTCATGTTAACTTTGTCAAGGAAACTACTGTGGGTATTGCAGTGGTCTATATTCATAATATAGATTCTGCCAGTCTCAGCTCTTTCTTTTAATATATCTGTAAATAATTCTCTTGCACTTACCTTTGTTTTAGGAATAGATGTTGCTCTCTCATACTTTTCATAGAGTTCATCAAACTCTGGTGTTCCAAATGCCTCATAAAGACCTGGAACATTGTGAGGAGAGAACAATGTTATCTCACCGTTCTGTAAGAATCTCTTATAGAATAGTTCTGATAACTGAATAGAATAGTCTAGTTTTCTAACTCTATTATCTTCTGTTCCTTTGTTGTTCTTTAAGACAATAATGTCTTCTATTTCTTGGTGCCATACTGGAAAGTGAACTGTTGCTGACCCGCCTCGAACACCATTTTGTGTGCAACTTCTAACTGTTGCCTCAAATTTTTTAAGGAATGGGATAACTCCAGTATGTTGGACTTCACCACCTCTAATCTTTGAACCAAGGCCTCTAATTCTTCCAGCGTTAATCCCGATACCCGCCCTTTGTGCAACATAGCGTCCAATGGCCATATCACTGCTGAATAAAGAGTCGAGTGTGTCGTCTGAGTCGACAAGAACACATGATGCAAATTGTCTAAGTGGTGTTCTAACTCCTGCCATAATTGGTGTTGGTATCGATATCTTGAATGTAGAGATTGCATCGTAGTATTTTTTGACATAGTCTAATCTTCCTTCTTTGTCATAGTTTTGAAAAAGAGTCATTGCAATTAACATATACATGAACTGAGGTGTCTCAAAAACAACATTGGTTGACCTATCTTGCACAAGATATTTGTCTACTACTTGTTGTAATCCTGCATATGTAAAATCAAAGTCTCTTTGATGTTTGATGTAAGTGTTTATCTTTGTAAACTCTTCATCAGTATATTGATTTAAGATATCTTTATCGTAGACCTTAAAATCAACATTTCTTTCCACTATATCTCTGAGTGGTGGATATATCTCTGAATCTTTCCATTTAGTATTGAATACTTGTTTCTGAATACCAAATAGTAATAATCTCGCTGCTACAAATTGGTAATTTGGTGATTCAAGTGAAATTAAATCACTTGCACTTTTAACTAATATTTTTTGAATTTCTTGTGTTGTTATACCATCAAAGAATTGTAGACCACTATTCATTTCTACTGCTGACTCACTGACACCTGTGATATCTTTACAGGCTTTTTCTACCATTCTATGAATCTTATCTAGGTTTATCTCAACTTTGGAACCATCCGACTTAACTACTCTGATTTCTGAATTCACTTCTTCTTATACTCCTTAAACTTCAATTTTGCCGAAAGACCATTATATGTATTAGAAGTAATTATATCAGTTATATCAGAAGTGGTCAATCCACTTTGTATCATATCATTGATATCTTTCAATCCTGATACTCTTTTATCCGACCACAAACATACAGACCAACCTAAGTCTATAACTTCGTCTAATTTTTTAAGAATCTCTGTATTTCTTGGTTCATTGTCGTAAATGAGTATCGCGTTTTCTTTTATACTATCATCTATCTTTTTGAAATCACTACCTGCAACTGCTATTGAGTTGGGTAGGAATAGACTATCTATTGGTCCTTCGGTTACATAGATAGCCTTTGATTTGTCCACATTTTCATAGTTGAAGATGAGTGGAACATCATCTTGGAATCTCATGGTAAGATAACGAAGTGGTGAATCATTGATTGCACGACCTGTTAAACCCAATAACTCCCCATTCTCACTAATGAATGGCAGAATGACTCTAGGGTCATTACCAAGAACTCTCTCATTATACTTAGTGTGTAAATGAGATAGAACTTGTGCATTGTCGACATACCAGAGTTTCTTAATTGCATCATCTGGTATCTTTCTGTTCTGTAAATACTCTCTGCTTACAATTCTATCGTATGCACCATGACATACTGCTCTGAGATTCTCTACTGACATTGTCTCGACATTTTTATTTAGTAAATCTGGATTGGGAGTGAACTTGAATGCACTTGATGAAGGCATTTTTTGTTGTCGTTTCGGACTTTTTCCACTTTCTTTTAACCATTCTTTAATATACTCTTTATGTATCACAGGAAAATTATCTTTAAGAAAGTTCACCGATGATGTAGATTTGCCACAATTATGGCATTTATAGATAAAACTCTGCTCTACCGCAAAATGATATCCTCTCGCTTTATACTGATTTTTAGAAGAATCACCACAGTATGGACATCTGTGATTTAATGTATTATCATTCTTCCATTTGGCCAAATCGAGACTCGATACGACCATTGAAAGGTATTTCCTTTCTAACCATAGCATAACTACTATTATACTATGATTAGTCTGGAATTACAAGTGGTTTTATGCGTCTATTAGTGCTTGAAGAGCCGCGAGTTGAGAAGTATTCTCGGTTACGCTTGAATCGTATTTGACCTTTTGTGGGTCATCTGAAGCCATAGAATCATATCCACTAGGTTTGACAGGTTTACCGTCTCCTGTTTCAAACCAAGTTTTTCTACCCGCTAAGTCATCCATTCCTGGAATAGTAGGTGTAGTGTATCCGTCTGGTGCTGGCATGTTAATCTCCTAAATTGAATTTACAAGTTTATTTAGGTTTTTTCATGTTTAGAATCTTATCTTTTGGCACCTGTAAGACATATCTGTTCTCTATAGTCTTAGGTTTGATTGTTCCTGTTCTTGGGTGTGATATAAGACCTATCGATGTAATCAGTAGAAGAATGGCCAAAGGGTCAAACACAAATATAATAGCAAATATAACCCATCGTATTGCGTTATCAAGGTAATCTCTGGCAGATTCCTGACCGTAAATGACCTCAGCGACATATTTAATTGGTCCAACTTCTCTCTCAAAATTTAGTATCTCCTGTTCAAATGGAAATCTCTCTTCTTTATATACATTAATTATATCATACAAGTCATCTATCTGCAACTGGTATTCTTGTGTCTTTAAAATAATATCATCTGCATCTCCTGTAGATGCTTCTTGTAATCTCTTAATTTCTGTATTGGCACCATTGATTGTGTCTTGTGCCTGTTCTCTGTATTTGTCTATGTTGTCTTGTTGTGTCTTTATGTCGGCACGAATCTGGTCTCTTTGTTCTTTTTGTTGTAGAAATAGTGTATTTGCCTGTTGCACATAGTCTATTTTCTCTGTTTCGTTGCCTTGGAAGAGACCTCCTTCATCGGTGGTGATGACCTCAACACCTTTTTCTCTTAGTTCATTGACTGCAGTATCTAATGTAGTTAGTTGATTTCTAAGACTATCTATCTGTCCTTGTGCATAATCTATATCCCCTTGAACTCTTTGCCATGCTCCGTCACGGATGACCTCTTGTTGTTTGATTGATTCTGATACATCTATGGTGGAAGTTCCAAGGGAATTCATTCTTTCCTCTATTAGGGAGATATTGTTCTCGGTTCGGAGGATTTGGCCATCGATTTTTTGAAGTTCTGATTGTGCAACTGAAGTTTTATATGATGTATCTGAAGATGCCTTTGCAAGGTATCCAAATATACCAAGTGATGTGATTAACATTAATATGAATACTGAGAATGTGAGATAGTATTTCATGTAATTGAGTCTATCCCAATATAGGTGGAGATAAGCAGCCGTCACAATTTTACCAAACTCTAAGGCACCTGCCATAACTACCACACCTAAGAATGCACCTGCAAATATTGTTGCAAGTCCTATAACTGAGAAATACGCAGCTATGCCTGCGATTGACATAGAGGTAAATAGGGCTAGGTAATTCAAAAATTTATTCATAATTTATTACTTGGCGTAATTTTTTATAAGGTCAAAGAGTGCAGATGGTTCATACTTATTCTTCTTTTTCCTTACTACAGGCACATTTGTAGATACTGCTGAACCTGTTGCATTTATAGGTGCATCCTCTTCAAGCTTAGAATATTTAAAAAACTTCATAGCCTGGTCTGCAACTTGATAAGCTGCCATTTTATCGGAAGGATAATGAACGCCTGCATCAACTCTTCCTTGTGCAGATTTCTCTGCCATAATATGTAAATTTGTTTTATGTTCTGGATAGATTGAACTATAATAGTGTGCAACTACCTTTGCCTGTAAGGCATGATTAGAAGGATATGCAGGTGAGTCTGTTGTCTCAGTCTCCATATACTTGAAGTCTATACCTAGTTTCTCTGCAACTTGTCTTGGTCTTGGTCTTTGAAACTCATTCTTATAATATCTACCAATATGTTTAGCAGACTTTATAATCTTTTCTATATCTTCTATTTCCCAATCTAAATCTTCGTTGGACATATACTCTTTGATATAATAAGAAGTATCATGGTCTGTATTGATGTATACTTTCTTCTGTTCATCAGAAAGATTCTTCATGTTCTCTTTCATACCCATTATCTCTTTTCTAGTTTGTGTAGATGAGTTTGCAGGTGGTGGACTAATAGTTATTTCTTCTAACCAACCATCACGAAACATTTTCTTACACTGTTTGGCATCAAATGTTTTAGGGGTATCACCATACTTCAGGTCATCTATCTTTAATATTTCTTTAATATACATCGTCTTGTGTTACCAATACTCTATGTTCATCGATATAACCAATATAACAGGTTATACCAAATATCAAACTATGTTCTTGTAAGATGTGAACAGGAGTCTTCTCAGGATATATGATAAACTCTCCTTGTTCATCGAAGTTCTGTTTGAGTTGTCTTTTTAGATTGTATGTCTCTCCTAAATCCAGAGTTCCTACTTTGTGTGCCTCTGATAACATCTCTGCCTCTAATACATTTTCGTCTTTTAGATGTCTATAGAACTTTTCACATAGTTCTTCCATCTGGTCTGCATTTAAATTTAAGTTTTCTTTTAGAAGTGCAAGTGCAATTGCGTAAGAGGCAAATGCAGTCTTACCGAATGGTACCTTTTGTATGATTCTTTTGATATTGAATACAAGTCTATGCAACATTGACATAGATTCTTTCTCATCTGAGGTGTTTATACCCTTAGATTTGATTCTATTACCGTTCTTATCAATAAGACCTAGTTTGAATGCATCAAAGTCTTTAAACTTTGTCACAAGCATTTTGAGGACTTTGAATACTACTAATGTGTTTATTATACCCATATATCTATTTATATAATCTGGAGCTACTGGTCAGATTCGAACTGACGACCTGAGGTTTACAAAACCCCTGCTCTGGCCAACTGAGCTACAGTAGCTTATAGTTCTCGTAATCTATTATATAGTTCCATATCAAGGTTTATATCAGGATTCCATGTATCTTCGATATAACCAAGGTATAAGAGCATTGTTTTGACACTTGGCCAATATGAATCTTCTTTGATTTTGAATTTTAACATTCTCATGCAGGCGTCAAAGCCAAATACATTAAAGAGTGTGATTAGATGGTTTAACATGAGTCTTTCTCTCATTTCACCATTTTCGTGATAACGATGTAGCAATCTTTTTAGATATCTAAATCTTCGTAAGTCTTCTTCGAAGTCTTCAATGTCCGTGCATTGCGGGTCATCGTAATGTTGTAGTGCGAATGCACTAAAGTTCTTTGCGGTTAGTTTGTCAAATAGACCCATAATATAATAAATTGTTGTTTACACTAATATATAGTGTAGGGAAAGTATCTAAAATGTCTTAGATACTTCCGTATACTTTGAATGAACCATTTTCTAATTGTTCATACTTAACTTTAAGTGAAACAATCTTCTCTTCTTTCTCTAGTTCATCAATTGGTGTATCTACTGATTTACCCATGATTTCACCATAACGAGAGAAGTTTAAGTCAAACTCACCTGACTCTGAGAATTCTAGTTCTTCTTCTGAAGAAACAGGATTTAAACCTATTTGTGAGAGTTTAGACTTCATCTGTTCAACGGCAGCCTGTGGATTCATGTATTCTGACACTGCAACATGTCCTAAAACTGCGTTAACTCTTTGGACTACTTCTGCATCTTCTAGTTCATATGGGGCATCTACAGATTGTCCAGTGTTTTCGAATAAAAAGTTTTTAAATGATTTCATAATTTTACCTTACTGCTACGCCAACACCTAAAACACCCGCATTTGCAGCGAATATTTCATCTGTTTGGTCTTTTTCTACTATTACAGAAGCACCGCCAGGAACGGTGAGTGTGCCAATCAATGAGTTGGCACTTGTCTCAACTGACACTAAATGAGCAGCTCCTGTAGAGTTAAATACTCTTACATTCGTTGCACCAGAGAAATTACTACCGTTTGTTGTAGATGTTCCCATTGCGGCTTCTGAACCTAATAATTTTAATTTCATAGTTTACCTATTACTTATTATGCAACAACAGTAATACCACCAGCCGCAGTTCCAATGCCTACTACTGATGTAATTGTTGATGCAGTATTTGTGCCAGTATCTTTGATAGTTCCACTATTTAATGAAAGTGGATTCGCACCGAATACTAATACATCATCTGCGTTAGTAGCAGCGTTAGCAGCTCCTATTGCCAATGTGAATACTAGTTCGTTTGAACCTGAACCACTTGCATATGATAATGTGTGTGGACCTCTTCCTGAACCTGTTCCTTCGTTTCCGTTAGTTACAGATAGTTGAGGTGTTCCAGTGACATCTACTGCTTCGTTGAATACAACAGTTGCAGATAATGTTCCACCAGCACTCTTATCGAATGTAGTGATATTCCAATCTATATCAGTGATATTAGCAGCACCTAAAGCAGTTGTAAGACCTGAAGAAGACCATGCAACTAACACTTCTGTTAGACTTCTGCCTGTTTTTTCTACTTCAAGTTCCCAACCGTAAGGTTTAGCTTGTGTTTTTGTTTTCTGAGCGTCCGTTAACCAATTTGGCTTGTCTTCACTTCCGCTTGTATGTCCCCATAGTGCCATTTTTTTCTCCGTTTTCTATTCTATGATGCAACTTTTAAGATTGCATCAAATGTTTTTTTGAAAGATTTAGCATCTTTCGCCAATAGTCTAATGTATTTATCCCTTATTGGTGCTTTAACTTGCATTAAAGTGTCATGAACTAACGCGGCATCTTTGCCTTTAACCTTTTGTTTCTTGTTATCCTTAGTCTGGACTTCACCATCTCTCTTTGTATCAGTAAATTTCTTTAATTGAACAAAGATATTATTGTCTGCCCAAGCAGCCGAACCACTTGATTTATCATGCCATGCATCAAGGGCTCTTTGCATGACTTCATCTTCAGACGCTTCTGAGTATTTACCACCTGCCATTGTAGAGATTTTCTCTAGTTTCTGCTTGAGGTCTTTCTCATTTCTAGCTTGTGCAACTGCACGAGCAATCTTTTTATTACCTGCATCAGACATCATTGAGAAATCTGATTGTTTCTCCATGACCTTTTTAACTTCTACTGCAGATTGTTTTATGTATCCAAGTTTTTTAATTTTCTCTTTGAAAACTTTATATCTTGCATCTGTAGTTAAGATAGTTTTAATGTCTTCTTTTGTAGGTTTCATTAATCTTCTAGTGTTACCTTTCCGTCCCACTTGCCTCTTTCGATTTCAGCAATCATGTCATAGCATACTCTTTCTACTTGTTGTAATGCATCAAAGATTTTATGTGGACCAGCTGCACGGTTATTGTATTGAAACTTTTCATGAAACTTGTTTAGTTTCTCAATTTCCTTGACCATCTTTTTATAACCATTGATTTCTAATTTTCTATCGAAATCAGAACCTTTCTTTTCTGCAGGACTTTTTTTATGAAAGTCTATTCTTTCTGATATAACTTCTTCATTCTTCTTAGCTCTATCACTCATTGATTTCATGGTTGTCATATCACCAATAATTTTAAGAATTTCTTGTTGTGCCTTTAAAATTGTTTCGTATTGTTTATTGAAACCTGCAAGTTGAAGTGTCTTATCACCCATTTTTGCAATCTTAAAGTAGTCTTTCTTTATCTTTTCCATATCTTTGGAAAGTTTTTTGACTGCCTTAATCTCTTGGTCTGTTACCTCACTAAGGTCAACTGGTGTATTATGTTCTTTAATTGTTTGAACTAGGGATTGATACTTAGCCATTATGTTGCACCATACATATCGTCATAATTATCATACCTCTTCATTTGTTTCTTCAAATCGTCATAGATTGCATTTCTCATACTCATAAGGTCTTTGGTCATAGAACCATATTCATTATGCATTTTATAGATTAGTTCTAGTTTTTTTCCTGCCTTTTTATCACCTACGACTTTTGCAATATGCATAAGTGATAATGTATGTTCATTTTTATCGGTAAATTTTGCAACTATGTCAATATCTTTTTGGTTGAATGATTTTGCCTCTGACATATCTCTGTAAGAGTTCATTAAATTATCTTCTTTAACTTCTTCGACTTCTTCCATTGCAGGAAGTTCACCCATTTTCGCAGCCATTCGTGCAAAACCTTTTGGATTATCTCTCTGCATTTTTTGAAGAACCTTGACATCAGTCATGTTCATGAGATTTGCAACTCCAGCGATTTCTTTGTCATTTCTAAGTTTGAACAATTTCTTAATCATGTCACCACTGGACATGTTTTTCTCATCGATAACTTCTTCTGACATTGAATCAACAAATGACTTCATATCTTTTTGATATGCTTTCTTCATTTGTCTATAGTTGTTTGTGTTTACTACTTGATGAAAGTTTTTAAGAATCTTCTTGTTTTTTGCAGAGGCAGCCCATACATTTGAAAAGTCTTTACGAATAATTGCATCTGAAAGTTTTCCTTCTTGTATATCTTCTGATACAGGGACACAATTTGGTACTTGTTTACCATTCTTCATTTTGAATCCTTTCTGCACATATCCGTCCCAACATGCCTCTTCTATAGGTTCAGGTGCATATTTCTCACCATTTTCCCACATTTCTTTATAAGAATCCATAACATTCTTTTTCTTTTCTTTCTTTGCAATTGCAATAGCGGCTTGTTGTTCTGGAGAAACTGCTTCCATCATCTTAACAAGATTCTTATGATTGTTCTGAATGTCTTTCATTAACATATCAACATCTTTGTCTTGACCTTTGAAATTTATGTTATTGTCATCTACAAATTTACCCTTTGAATGAGTGCCAAATGATACTTTAACTTTAGGGTGTTTCTTTGCAATCTTCATTAACATAGGTCGAATCTTTTTCTCGTTTTTCTTTGGATAAGACATTATAGAGTCTTCACTAACCATGTTGTCACCTTGTGGGATGTAAGATGCATTTAGAACTTGGTCTATGAAATCTTCAACATCTTCTTTGTGTCGAATTTCACCATTATCTAATGCCCATGATACAAGGTCATCTTCTACTTTAGTATCTAAATCTTTTTTACCTTTTCTGAAGTCGTCAAGATGTCTTTTGTGTTTTGTGATAAGTTTTTTCCAATCATTGTCTCTTGGAAACATTTTGATGACATCTTTGAAATTTTCTGACATTTGAAATTCTTCATTTGCATATCGTAATGCATTTTGAACTTCTTTCTTCTTTAGTATAGAATTACCAAAGAACTTTTTGATTTCTTGTTGTGCGACTGAAAATGCACCACCTAAATCAAGTGCAACTTCTACTGCTTTTTTGACTTTTGCATCTGATACTTTATTCTTTCTGAAATAGTTTGCAATTTCTTGACCAGTAAGTTTTTGTTTACCATAAGGTCCTAATGGATTTACTTTACCATCTTTGTCTAATATTTTTTTTGATTCATGAAATAGGTTCATGTTAAACTCCGAATATTGCGTGTGCTAGTATCTCATCGTTGTCAATAATAATTGATGCCATATCTTCTCTAAATGCAGTATCTCCTTCAAAAGATTTTGAGAATTTACCATGCATACTATTTGTCATGACAACATTATCATTATATACCATTACTTCCATCTTTTGTAGGTGCTTCATTACTTGGTCACCATACTTTTTAGAGTCTTTAAAACCTGCTTTAACTTCTTTCTGAATTAGTTTTTTGAACTCAGATAAAATTTTGCTGAGTTTAGGTGATTTATAGATAAATCCTGTTTCATCACCATGTTTAGCTGCTAAATCATCTACTGTTTTGAAGTAGGTTCTAGTAGCTTCTTTTACATTTTTTTTTTCAGCGTTATCGCCAAGTTTAATAAATTTCTTTGCAGGTTTATCCTTTTCTTTGATTTCTGCTTCTTCTGACTTCTCACCTTTGTAGTTCTTATCTATGTAATCGAAGAACTTCTTTTTCTCTTCGTCTGATTTAAAATCAGCAGGTGATGATACATTAAATTTCTTTAAAGATGCTTTAAAGAAATCTTCGTATTCTTTTGAGTTTTGTAAAACTTGTTTAGATGCTTCTAGTAGGTCATCTGATAAACCTAATGATGTGAATTTCATTGTTCTAATTCCCCTTTATCGAAATAGTTGAATAATTTTTCTTTGCCTTCTTCATCTAGTCTTAGGGACTTAGATAAACGACCTAACATATTTTTTTCAGTGAGTTTTTCTACAGTTCTTTCAACGGAAAGTTTTTCTTCTTTGACTTCTTCTACTTCTTCTCTCTTAACTGAGTATTTCTTTTGTAGAGCATCTTGTTCTTTCTTTAATTTTTTGAAAGCAGGTGAACCATATGGTAAATCCATAAGTTTATTCATCATATCTAAGATTTGATTCTGAACCTTTTCAGGCATCTTAGTCGTTACTTCGTCTAATTTCTCGTCTTCTACAAAAAAGGTTGCTAGTTCCTCTTCGATTTGGTCATTAAGAATGTCATCGGCACTCTTCTCTACACTTCCTTCTTTGAGTGCAACATGAGAACGCACTTGTTCTAGTTTCTCTTTCCAGTTTTCTGATTTATAACTCATAGTATTATTTATAATATATTTTAGTTCGAAACCTACTCTTCTATACGAATAACTAGGTTATTTTCTCCCTTGATTAATCTATGGTAACTATTCTTGACGATGTAATAATCTTTACCAACATGTAATTCTTTTGGTAATTCATCGTCATTCTGTAGTTTCCAACCTTTTCCACTTAACACATGAACTGTTCTATTATTCTTGTCCCTATGCCAAACTAGTTCTTTTTCTTCAACAGAATGGTCAAAAGTTCTCACTTTGAATAACCTGCCTGTTCCGTGTTGTTCTAGTATTTCTTCTTTATACGGCTTCGTCATGTTTAATTAAACCTTGACACCAATTTTCTGCAACATCTTCAGCATATGACTCTGAATGATTGTGAACTTTTCTACATTCTACAAACATTTCGTCTTCTAATAAGTCGACTTCCCAACCTAAATGAGACATATACACCTCTGCAATTCTATTACCTTGTGCATAGTTATGATACAGTGTTCTTTCTTTCATGATATTAATATTTAGGTTACCAGAAAAAGTCTCCTCCACCTGATAAACCGAGTTGTTTTGCATAATGAGGCAATCTACATGCCCAATATGATGCTGTTGTTTTGTCGTTTTGTTGGTCACATTGATGACGAGCAGCGAATGATTTTCGTGCTTTTGGATTGTTTAACTTAACTTTGAGGCCTGTTGTATCTCCCCATGTGATTTTCTTAACCTTATCACCGTCTTTTACATAAACATAGTATTTTTTAGGACCACCTCGTTTAGGTTTGTTAAGTTCCTTTTCTTCTTCTTCGGATATCTCATACATAGGGCAGTCTAAAGGCACTAATTCACCTTTATATACTTCAAACGACCCTATATCAGTCTCTAATATGTTTTTGTCGACTTCTGTTAGTGTGTATTTGTTTTCTGATACTAGTTTTCTTGCCTCTTTAATGCATTCAAAATACATCGTAGAGCCTAGTCTAAATGGATTGTCTAAGAGATTGATTCCCTTAGTTTGCATTGCATCTAGGGTTTCCTCGATTGCAACCTCTTTCAATGTTTTCATGTTATTTAATTTCTTTTACTTCAAAATCTTCGTTTGCAGGATATCCTTTCAAAGGATTTTGAAATACATCTCTAAAGTTTTTCTTTACTTTTGACTTTTGTTCATGAAAGGCCTTCTCAGTCTCTTGTATATATCCTTCTTCTGCTTGACCTGGTGTATCGGCCTGATACTTTTGTCTGATATCATCTGTTCCTACTTCACAAACACCATCATCTGATGCATTACCTTTACCTGGCATTGTTTCTTCTTTTAAACCAAACATAGGTGCAAGTGCTTTGACTACTTGACCCATTACTGCTGGGTCTATGTTTGCAATAAACTCTGATTCTTTTCTTTTTAGATTTCTAATGTTTTTAATTTTGTTATGTATGTTAGTATACTTTGCTTCATCTAATTCTGTTTCAAACTTTAGAAATAATTTTCCTTTTTCTTGTTTCTTATCTGTTGCTTTATGTCCTATCATTGAACCAAGGTCATTAATTAGTTTTAGACCAGATTCTTTATTCCTAGACATTTCTTTCTCAATTTTTTGTTTAATCTTTTTGAGTATAGTGTCTACTATTGTATTTTTATCTGCAACAAGTTTTCCTTCTTCAACTGATTCGGAAGTGCTTGACTTTTCAGCAGCTTTTCTATCTGCCTCTCTTTGTTTCTGAATGGCCATGTTCTGGACTTCTTTTTCTTTTTGTTGAGCAAGTCCTTCGTTTTCTCTCTCGTGTTCTGCCTGAAGTGCCTCAATCTCTTTTATGTGTTGAAGTTTTAACTTCTCCATCTCGTCAACTTGTTTGGCCTTTGCAAGAGCAGTTCTAACTGCAACATTGTCTTCATTGACTACTTGTTCACTTTTACCACGAACTTTATCTGCAAGGTCTTTGTCTGCCTTACCCCATGTTCCTTTACCTTTTGTTATAAAACTATTCACGCGTGCATGTCCCCATTGCTCAGGTGTTGTGCCAGGTCTATGACCTGTTTTCCAGGCAGCTACACCTCTATTGAATACTTGTTTGAGAATACCTTTTGCTATGCCTGTTTTGTCTGCTTTCTTTTGTAGAGATTTATCGGCCGCAGCTTCGTCAATTTCTCCGAACATCTTTTTGAATTTCTTTGTATGTTTTGATGGTTTAGTTTCTGCTTTTGCATCACCTGGTGCAGGTTCATATGCACTTGCATCATCATCATCTTTTTTTGCACTCTTTTCAAAGTGTCTTGCTCTATCTTGTTTGGTGGATTTTGCAAGTTTATCATCACCTTTCTT
>Ga0315330_10000504_pt1 | contig 24238 bp, 16 predicted proteins | sample M140m34915metaG_FD_203453 | JGI IMG/M metagenome (GOLD analysis project Ga0315330, IMG submission 203453) | Ammonia-oxidizing marine archaeal communities from Monterey Bay, California, United States - M1 40m 34915 | ecosystem: Environmental > Aquatic > Marine > Intertidal zone | place: USA...
ACAAAACTTCAAAGCATTTAAGAAAAGATTTGATATGTAAATATTTATAATAAAAAACACACACGATGAGTAGATTTCCAAACAGAAGATGGTTAGTTATACCTACAACAATAACTGGTTCTATTGATTTTAATGAAGTTTTAGAACATTCAGTAGATTCTTTAAGAGTTTCTTTGGATGGATCAGAAACATTTGTAAAGTACGAAGTTCAAGTTATAGATAAAGCACTAGTAACTTCAGTACTTGACCCAACAACAGGTAAAGAAACATTTCAGACAACTCCAGCAGGAACTTACGGTAGACCTTCCTTCTATTCTGGTAGTTATACAGAATATGTACATGAAGATATTTTAGCTTTACTTGTAACAGATGCATGGACAGATACAACTGAATTAGAATAATAATATGTCAACTAATTTAGGACCAGCTACAAATGAAGATGGATTGGTATTCGGATTCGATACCGGTTATCCTCTTGTATCTGATGCTCTAGATAGTTACAGATTTAATTTAGGAGAACCTACTACAAATAAACTTAATGGTAATATAATAGGAACAGGTAATGGAGCAAGTTTAGGCTCAGATGGTTTTGGTACCTATATACAATTAGCAGATCAAACTTCAAGTTACTCAAGATTTCAACTACCCAGTATTACTGTTGTTTCTAATGAAACATATACTTGGAACTTTGAACTGTACTCTGCTAACACTATATTAAAAAGCGGAAATTACTACTTTGATACTAATGAATACTCAGATCAATTTCCTTCTAGTAATGATCAATCAAGATTATCCTCAACCAATTCCTGTCCTTCTACTATGTCTGCACATACATGGACTCCTTTTAGATTAACTGTTACTATGAAAGATAATTTAACTGGAGCTTATGCATATGATTTCTTTAATATGCTTTACCCAGGATTTCAAAACGAAAAAATTTACTATAGAAATATGCAATTTGAAACTAAAGGTCACAAAAGCGCATATGCAGGTCCAGGAGGCATAAGATCAGTATCAGGTTCTTTAGTAGATTTAACTGGTAATCATGACATTAATGTAACTAATCTTACTTATGATAGTACTTCTCAAATAGACTTTGATGGAACAAATGATAGAATTGATACTGCACTGTATCATTTGAGTGGATCTTCTCATACTGAAGAAGTAGTAGTATATAGAGGAACATCAGGTGCACAGCAAGGCATATTATCAGACTTACAGTATGGGTTTTATGGATTATTATTTCTAGCTAATAATAAAATAAGATATAGACAAATGCAACAACTCAGTAACCCAACTTCTTACCCTAACGTAAATGTAGATACTCCAGATACTTACGGAGTAGGCACTTACCATATAGTTGGTTCATTTAGCAGTGCTAATGGATTTAGGTTGTATGTTAATGGGGTATTAAAGAATTCTAATAGTACAGACTTACCTTTTAATTTAAGTGGAAATAGAGGTATAAATCACATAGGCGTATATAAAGATTCTACAGCTTCTAGTTATAATAATCCATTTGATGGCAAAATACATATAGTGAGATGTTATAACAGAGAATTAACTGCAGACGAAGTTTCAAAAAACTTTAATAGTTTAAGACATAGATTTGACTTGTAACTATTAAACATACTATTTATATATGACCCTTTTGGACAATGAAAAAAGGATATAATTATGGCAAACGAATTTAAGGTTAAAAAAGGCCTGATAGTAAACGGATCAGGTTCTACATTATTAGATATACAAGGTGCCCAAGGGCAGGTATTTTCTGTAACAGACTCTCTTTCCGGTTCTTTATTTGGAGTATCAGATATTTCAGGTGTTCCAATATTTGAAGTACTCTCTGACGAAACTATCATATTAGGAACAAGCGGAAGTGAAGCCATATTAATATCCGGTAGTACAGCTACTATAACAAGCGGGGTCTTATCAGGATCATTCTCAGGATCATTTGTTGGTGATGGATCTTCATTATCAGGATTAAGCTCAGGAGCAGTAACAGCTATCAATAATGCAACAGCAAACAGGCTAACTACAATAGCATCTACAACAACTCAATTAGATGCAGAAGCAAATTTAACATTTGACGGTACTAATATACTACACGTTAATCATACAAGCGGTCAGTTAAAATTAGGTGCAGATGTCTCTTTATTCAGAGATGGTGCTAATATACTTAGAACTGATGATGCATTTCATGCTAATGCAAATATTCATGTTGGAGGTGATGGAAAAATATTTGATAGAGCAGGTACTAATTCATTTATACATTTTGATCATACTAATAGTAAGATAAAAATTCAAGAAGGCGGCGAAGAAATGGTAACTATAGATTCAGGAACAGTTACTATTAACCAAGCACAAGGTAATAATAAATTTAAAGTATTTGCATCAAGTTCAAGTGCACATTTCTTTGTATCATCTTCCGGTATGGTTGTTATTAATAACGATACAACTGATTATTTTGGAGCATCTACAAGAGTACAAATAGCATCAGGTAATAGTAGTAAAGGTGTAGGTATTAGAACTAATATTTTTTACTTATATGGATACGGTAATGGTTCTACTACTCAAATGATATTCGGAGACGGTTCTGCAAACTGGGGATTATTTGCTAATGATGCTAATTTTAAATTATATGACTATTCTATATCAGGGCCTGCATTAACAGTTGATGACGGAGGTAATTATTTCAAATTTTTAAGTGGTTCTTTAAATATTACAATAGGTAGAGATTTATCAGAATCTACAGCTGAAGGTAGATTAAAAATGTACCTTAGAGGTAATAATGCTGTCTTAAGTACTTACCACTATAATAGTTCATTAGAACTTAGAGCGGGTATATCAGGCTCAGGATATGCTGATAATTGGTCGAAGATAGTTTTACAAGATACACATAATGCTACTACCGGTGATATAGAATTCTGGACTAGTGGTTCACAGGCAGCACGAATTTCACATGAAGGTTATCTTGGAATTGGAGCAACAACACCTGGCGCTAAATTAGAAGTCGGCGGTGCTAATGCCGCTATTTGGATAAACCCAGCTGACGGTGCTCATGCAGGTCTGCATTTTAGACAAGCTGATGCTTTTAAAGGTTTTGTTGGATATAACGATAGTGCTGATGTAGTTAATCTAAGTATGGACGGAAGTATTGTTAATGGTATTAACGTAAATTCTAGTCATAATGTAGGAATAGGAACAACTGTGCCTAAATCAGGTGATAAGTTATTTGTCAAAGGAGGAGATTTAAGAGTAGAAGGTACATCAGCTACTTCTGATTTAATTTTAGATCACAACGGACAATATAGTGGTAGTAGAATAAGAGGTATAAGAGACGAAGGCAATGATGGTCAAGATTTCGGTAGTAGTATGTTACAGTTCTTAACTAATGATAATAGTACTACATCTGCTACAGTAGCAATGACTATAAATTCTGAAGGTAAAGTTGGAATAGGTTCAACAGATCCTGCAGAATTATTAGATGTAGCTGGAACTGCAAGAGCAGCAACAGGTATAATAGAAGGGCATTTATATGCTGGAGACAGTCTTCAACATTGGGGTGATGGTGGAACTGGATTATTCTTTCCTGCTAACGATAGAATAGTTCTTCAAACTACATCAACAGAAAGACTTAGAATAGATAGTTCTGGTATAGTAACAATAAACGATACAGGTCAACAAGGCTGGGCAGGAAATAAATTAAACGTAGGTGATACTGGAGATGCAGCTTCTGGTATTAACATATTAACAAACGCAACAGGAAATGCTTATCTATTATTTTCTGATGTAGTAGATAATAGTGCTGCTGAATATGCGAATCAAATAAGATTTGCTCATGATGGAATGTTCTTATCAACAAATATTGGAGGAACTGAAATAATGAGGTTATCTGGTTCAGGTGCAGTTGGTATAGGAACAACAACACCAGCAACTGAGTTAGATATTTTTAAAGATGGAGGTAACGCTACATTAAGAGTTAGAGCTGATGGACAATCTACAATAATAATAGATTCAGATGCTGATAATTCTGGAACAGCAGGAGCATACTTATCCTATAGAGACACTGGAGCTACTAAATGGACACTTTATAAAGAAACTAATAACGATTTTTACCTTTATAACGCTGCAGCAACTTCATATCCAATTCATGCAAAAGCTGGAGGAGATATAGTATTTATGGAAGATGGAGGTAATTTAGGTGTAGGACCAGGAACTCCAGCATCTAGATTAGACGTATCAGGATCTATTAGAGTACACCAATCTGCAGCTTCAAAATATATAGAAGTATTTGGAGGAAATAGTGGAAACTTCATAGATAGTTACGCTAACAATTTATATATTAGATACGGCGGAGATACTAATAAGTCTATAATGTTAGACAGTTTAGGCAACTTAACATTCAGTTCTAGAGCAATATTTCCTTCTTCTGCTGGATCCACAGCAAGCCCTACTATAGCATTCCCTTCCCATTCCACAGCAAACCATGCTGGTATATACTATGACCAAAATAACCAGTACTTAAAATTCAGAGCAGCAGATGGAGATAGAGCCTGGATAGGTTCTGCCGGTATATTCTCTAACTCTAATGTATATTCAGGTACAACAGGGCAGTTTAGAAATTATGGAGGTGTATGGAAAGCAACAACAGGTACTTCTGGTAACGGATTTAATTTCTCATCTGCAGATATACCTAATGCAGTTACTATTACAGGTACTGCAAGTAATATCTTAAAAATTACAGGTTCTGGTACCAGTACGGGTATACAGATAGAAAAAGCTAGTGGTAGTAGTGCATCAACTGCAATGCTTACACACTTACGTCAAGGTAATTCTACATTTTATGTATCAGTTGACGAAAATCAAAATGGAGGTAAAGCCTTTGCAGTAGAGATTAGCGGAAGCACAAGATTATCAGTAAATGCATCTAGAACTTATCATTACAATACTCTTAACTTAAGAAACCGTACTACCGGCAATAACCCACCAGAGATTCAATTCGATAGAGACGATTCTACTACTTCAAATGGAAATAATCTTGGTGCGATAGTAGCTAGAGGTAATGATCCTTCTGGATACGAAAATGGTGCACAAATAAAATTTAAAGCAGATGGTACTTGGGATTCAAACGATTATCCTAGTAGAATAGAATTTGCTACTGATCAAGCAGGTACTATGACTAATATACTTGTATTAGATAGTAACCAATCATCTTCCTTTACAGGTAATGTAACAATAACAGGTAATTTAGAAGTAACCGGAACTACTACAACAGTTAATTCTACTAATTTAGATTTATCAGATAATATCATAGGTTTAAATAGAGGTGCCTCATCTAATGCAAATGATTCAGGTATTATAGTAGAAAGAGGCAGTACAGGTAATAATGCAGCATTAATTTGGGATGAAAGTGAAGATAGTTGGAAATTTGGAACTACAACTGCAACACCAGATTCTACAGGAAATCTTTCTGTAGCAGCAGCACCATTTATATCAAATGGATTTTGGACTACTACTAGTGCAGTTTCTCACTGGGGAGGTTATAATACAGTATACGGAACTCTAACATGGTCTTCAGGATTTGCATCTATATATTCAAGAGCAGATGCAAGATTGAGATTAGGTTCTCATAATACTCAAGGTGTTATGGTAATATCTTCTTCTAAAGTAGGTATTGGAACAGAAACACCTCATGGTAGTGATACAGCATTACACGTACATGGAGGAAATATACTTCAATCAGGTTCTACAGCTAATAATCTATATATTCAAGATGGATCTAATGTACGTGGTAGCAATCATTTATTTTTACAAGGTGATGCAAGTTATGTACAGGTAAAATCTCCCGGTAATGCTCTATATTTAGATGCAGGTGCTGGACAATACTTTAGAAATGGTTCAGGTACTCAATACGGTCATTTTAGAACTAACAATTACTTGTTTAATACCGGTTCTGCAAGTACAGTAGGAGGAAGTGCATTTATGACATTAAATGTTGGAGCAACTACTAATAAACCTATTTCTATTGTAAATGATGGAACTGATGGAATGTATATTAGAAGATATGATTCTTCTGGTAAATATCAAATACAGACAACATCAGGCGGTGGTAACTCAGGTATTTTATCTTTACAATCATATGGAGGTAAAGTCTCTATCGGAACAATAGATGCACCAGGACAAGGAAATTTAGAAGTAAGAGGCATAATTAAAACCTCAGGAAGTTCTAATGGTTTCTTTTTAGAAGGAGCTGCAGGGTCAGCAGGTGATGAAGCAAGAATTTACTTAGGTGTTAACAGTGCATATGCTGGTAATACATTAGGGTTTATGTCAGGAAGATCTGGTTCGGTTCATAATAACTATGAATTTAGAACCGGAGATAATGATACTAGTTCAGCAGTAAGATTATGGATCTCAGCTTCTGGAACGGTTGGTATAGGTACACAAGTACCTGTAGAAAAGTTTACAGTAGCAGGAGGTAGTATTATAGCTACAGGTTCTGGTAATACAAGTATTATAGCACGTTCTTCAGGAGGATGGAGTGGATTACAAACAGTCTCATCAGATGCAGAAAATGCTTACTTATTTTTCAAAGATGTATCAGGAGAAAGATCTAGAATATGGGCTAGTTCAAATAATGATTTAAGATTTGCAACAAACGGAGGCGGATCAACAGCTTTAATAATAGATAGTAATAAAGACGCGGAATTTTTTGGACAAACTTTTTCTTTTGGTACTTCTAATGCAACTACAACTACACTTAACCTGACAGCAACTAATACAGCTGGATCCCCTGCAAACGCAGTTCAAGTTATAATGACAGGTTATGAAGGAAGAGGTGTAGGACATTTTTATTTAGATACATCTTATAATAATAATGAGTGGTTTAGCGGTATGAGATATAGCGGTGGTGCTGCTAATTTCCAAATAGGATATTCAGCCACCGGCCAAGCAGAGTATATTACTTCTTCTCTAGTGAATATACATAAATCAGGTGTAGTAACATTTTCTGGAAGTAATTCTGTTCACAATTCTGGTAGCGTAATAATATCAAACGGACAAATAAGCATTTCAGGCGATGGAACAAATGCAACTACTTTAACAGAAAGTGGTAATGGTGATTTTACCATTGCTGCTGTAGATGATTTAAGATTACAAGCAGGCGGAGAAGATATAGTACTAAAAGGAAGTAGTGGTACAGAATTTGGTAGATTATCTAATTCAAGTGGACATACTATATTAAGAAATACTTCTAACGATAAAAACATAACAATTAAGTTCAAAACAGGTGGTAGTGAATATAACGGATTAATAATTTCTGCTTCCCAAAACGGTACTGCTTACTTTAATAGAAATGTACATGCAGGCTCAGGTTATAGTATGTTTGCAGCAGCATTTTATGATTCTTCAAATTCTTCTTACCTATTAGATCCAGCAAATACTGGAACGTCTTTAGCTGTAGCAGGTAAAGCCGGGTTAGGAGGAGTAACTAGTCCAAGTAAAACACTACATGTTGGAGGAGTAGGAGGTTCTGGAGGAGGAATAATGATATCACCATCTTCAGGTGATGCTGAAATACAATTTCAAGACTCAGGAGTTACAAATGCATATATAACTCTAGAAGATGGAACTCAAGAATTAAGATTCAGAGATGATACTGCTAATGTGTTAAACATTAATTTCAGTACTGAAAGAGTAGGAGTAGGTATTACAGCACCATCAGCAAAATTACATGTATCCGGTACAAATGATGTAGCTTTAATAGAAGGATCAGGTAGTACAATACTATCAGTAGAAGGATCACAAGGTCAATTATTCTCTGTAACAGATTCTCTATCTGGATCTTTATTTGCTGTTAGTGATATCTCAGGTATCCCTATCTTAGAGGTAGAATCTAATGATGCTGTTACAATGGGTACCTTTGGAGCTAACACACTTGTAGTTACAGGTTCTAGAATAGGTATAGGAACAGCAGATCCTTCTTACCCTGTTCATATATACGGTAATGGAAGTGCTAGATTTATGGTAAGTTCTGATGTAGCTGTATTAGGATCAACTAATTTTGCAATACCAGCAGGTAGAAAGTTATTATTAGATGGTATTGGTGGTCATACATATATAGAAGAAGAATCAGATAGTAATCTTAAAATTTATGTCGCTGGAAGTGAAAGATTAAATATAACAAATACCGTAGCACAATTTGCAGGAGAAGTAGAAGCTTCAACTCTAGACATAAACGGAGTTAGTGCTCTTGATGGTAAAGTAACAATTACAGATGACGATGCTGGTGCGTTAACTGTAAGAAGAGCGTCTAATACAGATCAAGCCTTATATTTAAGAGGTGGCGCTGGTTCAGGTGAGGGTAGAGTTGCGGCTCAATACTCTTTAGACTTAGTATCAGGTTTAGGTGGTAGTAATAATTATGATTTAAAACTTGTTACAAACGCTGGTACAGCTTTACAAATAGATGCTAGTAATAGTAATACATCTATATTTTCAGGACCTTTAGATGTAAACAGTAACGCTGATATATCAGGACAACTTACAGTACATAATACATCAAGCATTTCAGCACAACATGTTGCAATAGGATCAGCAGGAGCTGCTAATTACTTATACTTACAAGGATTAGGAGATACAGATAAAGTTTATTTAGGCACACACCACAATGGTATGTTAGATATTCATGCTCAAGATGCAACTAATTTCATGTCTGCTTCTGTTACTATGATGACAGTTAGTAGTAGTGGTAAAGTTGGTATAGGAACAACCACACCAACTGTAAATCTTGAAGTTGTAGGAACAGGTGCTCCAGATATTAGAGTTAGAGATGCAGATGGTACAAATCACTACGGTGATAGAGGCCATAATGGTGGTAATACTACTTATGTTTCAAGAAAAGGTACTGCATACGGTTCACATACGTTCTATAGATCAAATGGTACTTCAACAACTGCAGTTTTAACTTTAGATACAAGTGGACACGTATCATCTTCAGGTAATTTTAAGTTGGCAGACAATAAAGCGATATCATTTGGTAATGATGATGATTTAAATATATATCACGACACCACCAACGGCCTAATAACAAACGAACTTGGACAACTTATTATTCAAAATAATCAAAGTGATGGTGATATTATTTTCAATGGTAAAGATGGTAGTTCTGCTATAACTGCTCTAACATTAGATATGTCAGATGGTGGTACAGCGGAATTTGGCAGTAGAGTATATTTCCCAGAATATCTTGCTCACAGTGGAGATCCTGATACACTTTTTGGATTTAGCGGTAATGATACATTTATTATTAACACTGCTGGTACAACCGCTCTTACAATAGATTCTTCTCAAGATGCAACTTTTGCAGGTAATATAAGTGTTGGCGGTACTATAATTAATATGGATACTATATATCTTCAAGATACAGCAGGTGGAAGATTAGGTTTCAATAGAAACACATCTAATGGTGCAATTCACAATAGTGGTTACAACGCTTTTCAATTACAAGTAAACACATCCGGCGCTTCTGGTTGCTTAGAAGTACAGGCCTACAATGGGGCTGGTACCTACGGTGGTAGTTTCTTAGTTGACGGATCTGCTCGACCAATTATTAACGATCGTATACTACATAATGGAGATACTCATTCTTATTTTGGATTCCCTGGCGGTGATACATTTAATATTGTTTTAGGAGGATCAGAAAGATTACGCGTTGATTCTTCAGGTAATGTCGGTATCGGAACAACTGCACCTGCAGTTACAACAGGAATTACTCCAAGACTAGACATTGTAGGTGGAATAACTCATACAGCTATTAGAAGAAAACCTATTGCATGGTCAGCATCACCTGCAGCAGGAGAATCAGGGTATTATGCATTATTAGCAAAATTTGATATAGACGATGCAAATAATACAGATTTATGTGCCGTGTATACGATATCTGCAGAAGAAACCTCAGGCGTTGGATGTTATGCACGTATAATGATTAAACTACGTAAAGGCACATCTTCAAGTACCTTACAAGTAGCATCTTTAACTATACTTGATATTGATGGAAATGTATCCGATTTTGGAGCAAGTGATGCTACTTCTAATGCTGAAATGTTAGAAGAAGACAGTTTTATTTTAAAAGTAATATCTGCATCTGATGTAAGGTTATATATTAAAAAGAAAACTACTTACGGAATAGTTCATCTATTTGAAGATTCATTATCATATGAAAATAATCTTGACTCTACTGATACTACGCAAATAACTTATTACGAAGATGCTGATTGGAGCGCTAGCTTACCTATGACAGCTGGTAATACTATAAGTTCTTATATGGCTGCTACTAGAGCTATGCATCAATTTGCATTCTTTACTAACACTACTTCTACAAGGTATTTATCTTTATATAGTGGATTTTTAACTGGTAATGTAAGTTATAACCAAAGATATGTAATACCTAAACCAGGTAAACTAGTAGGAATGTCCATCCAGGCTAATGCTTCTAGATCTAATAATACATTAAGAATATATGACGCAGATAATCCAACTAGTTATTCTCAAATGACAAGCACCTCTTTTAGCGTTACAGCAAATAGAAATACTTGGGTGCCTTTAAACTTAGGTTTAAATATGAACGGTAGTGCATTAGGAGACGATAATGCAATAGTATTCGGTATAAACTGTTCTTCATCTACAACAACTAACTGGAATGCAGTAGCAGTATTCCAATTTAATTAAACTAAATAAAATGGCAACAATAGATAGTACATTTGGAAAAAAAGAATTAACAAAAGCAGCATCTACTTCAGAATTATCTGATATGGCTTCTAAAGGAGAAAAAGCACAACTTAGTAATGGAGCATTAGTAATGGATTCTACTACAAAATCCGCTATTGATGCAGCAACAGATCCTTCTATATTAATAAATGATGAAGCAGAGTTTCTAAGATCTAAATTCTATTTTAAACAAATAGAAGATTTGAGAGCTGAAATAGCTAAATTACATGCTTACGTAAAAGCTGCATTTGGAACAGATTCATCAGCAGCATCTTCAAAAGGGGCAAAAGGTGATACTGGTAATACAGGTCCACAAGGACCTACTGGACCTCAAGGAGCTACTGGAGCAACAGGAGCTACAGGACCTGCTGGTAGTAATGCTTCAGTTAGTGGTTTTGAAGGAAGCAAAACAGTTGGTAAAGAAACATGGACATTTGAAGACGGTTTATTAAAAACAGTAAAATAAAAAATATAAACTATTTATAATAAAATAAGTAAATGGCTGTAAAGTACACTTGGGATTGCAAAACTGTTGATGCTTACAAAGAGCATAGTGATGCACAAACCCCAACAAATAAGAAACCTGATGTAATTCACACCGTACATTGGAAACTTACAGGTAAAGAAACTAAAGACGGAGTTGAATATGTAAGCGATTGCAACGGTATTACTTTAATAGATACTGATGATTTATCAGACTTTAAAGATTTCTCTGCTCTGACAAACACAGACATTAAAGGATGGGTTACAGAATCTTTAGGTAATACTAAAGTAGAAGCATATAAAGCAACAATTAAAAGTACTATAAAAGAAAAACAGAATCCAACAACTATTTCAAAATTAATTGAAAGTTAGTTGGAATATTAAAAAATAGTTCTTATATTATAAAGAATATTAATCGATTAAATAAATTAAAAGTTTTAAAATTATGGCAAATCAAAAGCTAAAAGAAGAAGAAGTAAAAAATTTACAAGAACTTCAACAAAAAAACGCTGCACTTGTTACTGAATTAGGAAGTATTGAGTTAGCAAACATTGGATTAGAAGAGCGTAGAGAAAATGCTGAAAAATTTCTATTCGAACTTAGGGAAGAAGAGAAAGAACTAGCAAAGTCTTTAGAAGAAGCTTATGGAATAGGTTCTATCGACTTAGTTAAAGGTGAATTCATACCAGCCCCTGTTCAAGAAGAAGAGGTTGCTGAAGAAGTAGCTGAGTAGTTTCTATAGTCTAAATACAATTTTTAGTTTAGGAGGGTTTTTACATCCTCCTTTACTATTTATATAAGAGAAGTAAAAACATTTCTAACAACACTGTTTTACATTCCTAAACGATATTTATAATAAACTAAATAATAAATTAGACCAGACATGGCAGAACAAATTATTTCCCCAGGTGTTTTTACAAGAGAAAATGATATTTCTTTTATAACGCCAGCACCAGTAGATGCGAGCTCAGCATTTATAGGACCAACAGTAAAAGGACCAGTAGAACAACCTACTGTAGTTACTTCATATAACGAATATAAAGCTATATACGGAGAGACTTTTTCTTCAGCTTCAGTTAATAGAGAATTCCTTACTTCTATCGCAGTTAAAAACTTCTTCCAACAAGGAGGAAATTCAGCTTTAGTTACAAGAGTTGTATCTGCTTCTCAACACTGGACTCAAGCACAAAGTGCAGCAGTAACATCATCGTTAATTGCAGGTGTTCCATTTACGTTGAAAACACACGGAAAAGGTGTAATATATAATAACGGTACATCCGCAACAGATCATGGAACTGAAATAGCAGGATCAGGAGGAGCATTAGTATCTGGTTCTAAAGATAATATTAGATGGGAAGTAACAAATAAAGATAATAATAATGGAACATTTACCTTATCTATTAGAAGAGGAAATGACAACCATAGTAATAAAGTAATATTAGAGCAATATACAAATGTAAATTTAGATCCTAACTCAGATAACTATATAGAAAAAGTAATAGGTAATCAAACTACTACTGTAGCTACTGACGGTAATTTAAAATTTGTTAAAACTACAGGTAACTTTGTAAATAAATCTAACTACGTTTATGTATCAGCAGTAGGAAAACCAACAATTGATTACTTAGCAGCAGATGGATTCACAGTTAATTCAGACGGTACTAATTCTTACTCAGCATCTTTACCAGCTGAAGAATCAGGATCTTTCTATAATGGAGGAGGTAATATAGTTGTACCGAGTATGACATTTAATGATGCTATTTCTAATACCGATACACAAGGTTTAGAAGCAGCAGATTATTCTGATGCAATTACAATTTTGCAAAATAAAGACGAATACGTTATTAACGTAATGGCAGCACCAGGGTTAATATATGATCATTCATCTCACGGAACTGTATTAGACTCATTAATATCAGCTGCAGAAACAAGAAGCGATTGTATTGCAATAATAGATTTAGTAGCTTATGGAAGCACAACTGCAAATGTAGTAGATCAAGGTAAATTAGTAAATAGCTCTTATGCAGCAGCTTACTGGCCTTGGGTACAATTAAGCGGAGGAGCAGGTATTCAATGGGCACCAGCTTCTTGTGTAGTACCAGGAGTATATGCATTTAACGATAGCGCTGCAGCACCTTGGTTCGCACCAGCAGGATTAGTAAGAGGAGGTATCACTGGAGTTGTTCAAGCAGAACAGAAATTAAGTAGAGTACAGAGAGATACAATATATGCTGGAAAAGTTAATCCAATAGCTACTTTCCCTGGACAAGGAATCGCAGTATTTGGACAAAAAACATTACAAACTAAAGCATCAGCATTAGATAGAGTAAACGTTAGAAGATTATTAATCGCGCTTAAGAAATTCTTAGGAGATCAAGCTAGTAATTTAGTTTTCGAACAAAATACAATTGCAACAAGAAATAGATTCTTAGCAAATGTAAATCCATACTTAGAATCAGTAGTACAAAGACAAGGTCTTTATGCATACAGAGTAGTAATGGATGACACAAATAACACAGCAGACGTTGTTGATAGAAATCAATTAGTAGGTCAAGTATTTATTCAACCAGCTAAAACAGCAGAATTTATAGTACTAGACTTTACAATTGAACCTACAGGAGCAACTTTTGCATAATAAATTTAAATTAACAATATTTATAATAAAATAAATAAAACATGGCAGTATTAGATCCAAGCGAACTTATGTTTAAGGCCTTTGAACCAAAGGTACAAAACAGATTTGTAATGTATGTTGAAAACATTCCTTCATTTATGGTAAAGAATGTTAAAGCACCTACTTTCACTGATAACATTATAAAATTAGATCACGTTAACTCTTATAGAAAAATTAGAGGAAAAAGAGAGTGGGAAGATATAACAATGACTCTATATGATCCAGTAACTCCATCTGGTGCTCAAGCTGTTATGGAATGGGCTAGATTAGGATACGAATCAGTAACTGGTAGAGCAGGTTATTCAGATTTCTACAAAAAAGATTTAACTCTAAATATTTTAGGACCTGTTGGTGACATTGTAGGTGAATGGATCATCAAAGGAGCAATACTAACTAATGGAGATTTCGGACAGTACGATTGGACATCTGATGAACCAGTAGAAGTAGCAATTACTGTTGCAATGGACTACTGTGTATTAAACTACTAAAGTTAACTTACATATAAAATTGAAGAACCCGGAATTATCCGGGTTTTTTGTTGGTTTAAAAAAAGAAATTTCGTATATTTATATATACAACTAGTTATAACTAAATAAAATTTATGGAACCAAAGTTCACAATACCAACTGAAGAAATAGAATTACCTTCAAAAGGACTACTTTATTCTGCTGATTCTCCCCTTGCAACAGGAAAATTAGAGATGAAATATATGACAGCAAAAGAAGAAGACCTTCTAACTAATCAAAACTACATTAAGAACGGTACAGTTATTGATAAACTGTTAAAATCATTAATAGTAAATAAAGATTTAGATTATAATCAAATTCTTATCGGTGATAAAAATGCAATTATGATTGCAGCTAGAATATTATCTTACGGTAAAGATTATAAAATAAGATATGCTGGAGAAGAATTTACAGTAGACTTAACTGAATTGAAAAATATTGAAATTGATGAGAGTAACTATGACGGTGGAACTAATAATTTTGAATTTGAATTACCCTCTACGGGTAATAAAGTTACTTTTAAACTGCTTACACATGGAGATGAAAAAAATATAGAAAGAGAAATAGCAGGTTTAAAGAAAATAAATAAAAATTCTTCTCCTGAAGTTTCAACAAGAATGAAATATATTATTACTTCTATTAATGGACTTACAGAGAAAAAAGATATTAGAGAATTTGTTGATAAGTACTTTTTAGCATCAGATTCAAGAGCTTTAAGGGCAGAATACAATAGAATACAACCAAATGTTAATATGACATTTAAATATACTGATGAAGACGGCGTTGAGGAGGACGTCGATTTACCCATTGGGCTCAGCTTTTTTTGGCCTGACACCGGCAGATAGGTTACGTATTTTTACTGCAATACATGAAATCGTTTTCCACGGCAAAGGTGGATACACATGGTCTGAGGTTTACAATATGCCTATATGGCTTAGAAAGTTTACTTTCCAGAAAATGAAAGAGTTTTACGATAAGGAAAATAAAGAAAACGAAAAACACTACAACCAGCGAAAAAAACGTACTGTAGCAAAGCCTAAAATAAAACCTACTTATCGTACAAAGGCTTCTAACAAATAGGAGCCTTTACTATTTATATTATATAATAGTACACAATGGCCGAAGAGACCCCAAATATAGATCCTAAAAACGCACAAGAAGCATCAAAAGCGACTTCTGAAATGGCTGAGAATATTAAAGCATTCTCTAAAGAAGCTACTGAAGCCGGAATGAATTTAGGTAGCATATCGAATCACTTAAAAAATATTGCCAAAGGATCTAAAGATTTTAAATCAGAAATACAGGGAGCTGGACAATTAGTATCTTCAGTATCTAAAATGTCTGCTGACATAGCTCAATTTACCAAAGATGGATTAGCCTCCCAGAAAGATACTGAAAAATTTCTTAAAAAACAAAAAATTGTAAAAGGTCAGATTCAAGCTATAGAATCTAAAATGGCTGTTTTAATAGAAAAAGCTGCACATGCTGGTGAAGAAGAAGCAAAGCAGATAATGAAAACAGTTGAAGGGTTATCTAGTGCTCAATATGAAGCAGAGAGACTTTTAAGTACCTTTGAAGCAATAGAAGATGTTAATGATGAACTAAATAACGATACTAAATTCTTTGATAGTATGTCTGATTTAGTAGGAGACATACCAGTAGTAGGTAAACTATTTGGCGAATTTAAATCAGGAGCTGAAGCAGCAAGAAAAGCAGGAGTAGAAGGAGGAGATGCACTATTCGCAGGAGCTTCCCAACTCGCAGGTGCAGCAGGTAAAATGGGAATGCTTTTCGCAGTAGGTACCTTTATGAAAGGTATTTTCAAAACCAATCAAGATGTAACAGACCTAGCTAGAAATTTAAACATAACTAGAGAAGAAGCAAGAGGTTTAGATAAAAGATTTAGATCATTAAGTGCTAACACTAAAGGATTAACAAGCACACAGTTTAGAGAAGCTTATGCAGGTATTGCCGATGGTTTAGGAATTACAGCTGATTTATCCGATGATACTTTAGTTACTATAGGTGCTATGACTAAGAAATTAGGTCTAACATCAGAAGAAGCAACTAGATTAGCAACAGTTACAGCAGGTACAGGTCAAGATATGAAAGAATTCAATGATGACCTTATTGGTAGAGTTATGTTACAGAATAGTGTTAACGGTACAGCTATTAGGTATCAAGATGTAATGAAAGATATTGCAAACGCTTCAGCATCAGTTCAGCTATCTACTGCAAATATGCCTGGAGGATTAGCACAAGCAGCATTTCAAGCAAGAAGATTAGGTTTATCCTTTGCAACAATGGAAGGTGTCGCTGCAAATTTACTAGATTATGAAAGTTCTATAGGAGCTGAAATGGAAGCAGAGCTTTTAACAGGTCAACAATTAAACCTAGATGGAGCTAGAATGGCAGCATTAAGAAATGATATGGTAGGAATGGCTCAAGAGTTAGCCAAACAAGGAATTACAGCTGCGAAATTTGGTAGTATGAATCGTATTCAACAGACAGCAGTTGCTAAAGCCATGGGAATGTCTCGAGAAGAGATGTCTGAAATGCTTATGAAACAAAAAGCAATGGCAGAACTTTCCAGTGTAGAAGGAGACACCTTAGATGCAAAAGTTAGGAATGAGTTTAAACGTATTAATGCTATGGCAGAAGGCGAAGCTAAAGAAAAAGCACTAGCAAAACTTCGTCAACAAGCCGGAAATGACGAATTAGTACGACAATTAGAAAATAAATCTGTAGCAGAAGCTCAAAAAGAAGCTATGGAAAAAATGGCAGAAGCAGTTGGAGATTTAGCTATAGCGTTAGAACCTATAACTGGATTCTTTGGCGTGATAGCATCAGCAGCAGGAGAAACTTTAGGTTTTATCACTAAAATGAGTAGTAAATTAAAGACTGTTGGTAATTTAATTAAAATGTCTTTTAAACCTTTAGTAGCACTACCAATGAAAGGTTTAAGTTTTTTGAAAAAAATATCAGGCTTCTTAAAAACTATTGGTAAAGGTGCTGGAAAAGCAGCAGGTAAATCATTATTGAAAAAAATACCTATTATCGGTTTAATAGTAGGAGTTGGATTAGCAGTAAAAAGAGCAATGTCAGGAGATATATTAGGTGCATTAGGAGAAATTGGTTCCGGTGTAGCTTCTTTATTCCCCGGTATAGGAACAGGTATTTCCATGGGTATTGACGCAGCTTTAATGGCTGGGGATGCTACTGGAGTTACGGGACTAGAAGGTGGTTCTGCTTCTATAAATGTAGATGACTTTACTTTAAGCACAAATCCAGCAGATACTATTACTATGGCAGGAGGTACTAAATTAGGAGGTAATGTTGAATCATTATTAGAACAATTAATTAGCACAGTCGAAAGAACTTCAGGTCAAGATATTAACCTAGATGGATTTAGAATAGGGGAAGTACAAAGATTAACAGCAACAACAACATAAAAATAAACTATTTATAATTAAAAACACAAAATTATGTCACTAAAAGAAAAATTAAAAGATTCAGCATTAGGATTAGGAGGAGTAGATTTAGTAGCAAGAGATGGAAAAGCATTAGATGCTTTGAAAGGGACTGTTTTAAATACACCTCATAGTATGAAAGGTAAAACACCTGATCCTTCTTATGAAACTGAAATTTCTATAAAAGATCCTAGAAAGTCTTAATAGTATACTCTATTACTTATGGCGTTAATTAATTTACAAACAGATCTAAAGAGTCTTAAATACTCAGATTTCGGAGCGGAAAAACCTTTTATAACTAAAAATATAAATAACCCTCCTAATGAAAGTGGTATAGAAAAAGCTACCACTCATCGTATAGACGACTTAAACCGATTTAGAAAATTTTTGACATCAGGAAAAGGAGTAACATGGATAGCTAATCAAGGAGCACTAAATGTAGTAGAAGCTCAAATAAAAACTAGATCTGATGGTAACTCAAGAAGTTTTGCAGGTCAAATTTTATCAGGAGGATGGTCTACAGCTAAACTTATTGCTTCAACTGCGGCACAGATACCTGTAAATGGAACCGGTACACACTTTGTAGAAGGATTTGGAGGTAAATCAGGATATTTAAAAGGTGTACAAGGACACGTCTTAGCTAGAAACGGAGGATTTATACCAACATCTAATATATTAGAGCAGACTGTAGCATTAGAAGAAGGTAAAACAGAAACTATAAATGTTGGATCTAAGATATTAGGTAAGTACTTACAACCTGGCGCTATACAGATATATAAAAAAGATACTGACCAGTACGTTAGAGATCCAGACTTTAAAGCTGATCAGAAAAATTTACTGCAGACAATATTCGGAGGAGGGAATGTAACTCCTAATGAATTGAAATATAGAACTAATAGTAAAATAGACGTTCCAGGGTTAAGCTACGGTATGCATTCTGTAACACTTTCAGGCTCTAAAGATAGTACAGATGCAGCAGGAAATAAGATAATACGTACTAGAGCAGCACAAGGATTTGTAAATAATGGAGATAGAATATCCGTTCGTCAGCCAGTCTCAGCTTCTTTAGCTGAATTCGCCACAAAAATGGCTGAACAAGCAGAACAATTTCCAGAACTTTACGGTAATACTAAAGACTTAATTAAGTTTAATATTAAAACAGTTGCTCCTAGAAGTAGCAACGAAGATGGTCCTCTAATAACTAGACTAGATTTTAGAGCATATATTGATTCTTTTAGTGATTCTTTTAATGGAAATTGGAGTAAAACAAATTATATTGGAAGAGCAGAAGAATTATACAGTTATTCTGGAATGTCAAGAGCAATTCAATTTAATTTTAAAGTTGTTGCTCATACACAGAGAGAATTAGTACCCATATATAACAAGCTTAATAAATTAGTTGGTTCTACCGCACCAAATTATATGAATCAGAACTATATGAGAGGTACTTTTAATATGGTAACGGTAGGTGATTACTTAATTAATATGCCTGGTTATTTTACTTCTATTAATTTAACTTGGAACAAAGATTATCCTTGGGCACATAGTGAAGATGATGGAGGAGAGCTACCTACTATTTTAGACGTACAGTGTTCTTATCAACCAATTCATAGATCTGCACCAACTAATGGCATGGTATTTATAGGTGATGATTTTAATTTAGCAAATGATACTAATTTTGAAGTTCAACAATTAGATGAAGTAGTAATTACAGGATAATGAATAGATACAATAAAATAGGTATATTTAAAACAAGAGAAGGTAAACGTTATACTAAAAATGTTATTTTCCCAGAAATCGCACCTACGGCTAACGATATTTATGTCATAACAACCGCAGGTGATAGATACGATACATTAGCATTAGATTATTATAATGATTCTACTCTTTGGTGGATTATAGCATCAGCTAATAACAGCAACAGAGACTCACTCTCAGTTCGTCCCGGTATTCAAATGAGAATACCAATGAATAAGGATTCAGTTATAGAAGAATATGATAAGTTAAATGCTGATAGATAATGGCAGAATCAGGTAAATTATACGGAGTACCATTAAACATAGGGGTACGTACTCAACTAGCATATAGAGCACAGAATCTAGGCGCTACTGATAAAGATGTACAGCAACTTATGGTTGATAATAACCGAGGAGCATGGGTTTCTTTAGCTTCAAGTGCACAAACTCTTTCTGAGGAAACAATAAAGTATAAAGAAACGCTTAAAAAACACCTTACTAGCGGTTGGATAGAAAATCAAATAGCAGCTCAAAAATATTTAGAAAGTGTAGAAGCAGCAAAATCTGAACAAGGAAATCAGTTAGCTCAAGGTAATATATTAAGTGGAGGTGTGCTATATCCAAGAATTACTGATAGTAATAAATTAAAATTAGAGAGAAGAACGGGTATAGATTTCGGTAAAACATACAATCCGTTCGGTAATCAAAGTAGTTATGAACATAGCCCGGAATTTGGTTTTCAACCAATGATGGGAATTACTGATTTTAAAATTGTTACTCAATCAGCTTTCGGTACTTTAAGAAAAGCTACCGTAACTATCAAAGCATTTACTCCAGACCAACTTTCTATATTAGAAACTTTATATTTTAGACCAGGATTTTCAATGTTACTAGAATGGGGTAACTCGGCATATATAGATAAAAATGGAGAAATAAGTAGCTATAATTTAGGTATAGCAAAAACATTTACACTAGGTAATTTAAAAGACAAGAAAGTAGAAAATGAAGATGGAACAAAAGAAATTGTAACTGCTGTTCAACAGATGAAAGAAATGATCAAAGAGAACAGAGAGTTCTCCGGGTACAATTACGACGGTATAATAGGTAAAGTAGTAAACTTTAGTTGGAGGTTAGCTAATGATCAAAGCTATGACTGTACTCTTGATATACTATCAGAAGGAATGGTAGTAGATGCTATTAAAACAGTTTACACTCCTTCTACTGATACTTCTTTAGATAAATATAAAAGCGGTAATCAAGCAGAAACTTCAACTACAAGTGATGACTTATTAATAGATGCATTAGAGATATTTAAAAATCCTGAAAAAAGAGCGGAGTATATAGAAAAAGAATATCCCGACAGTAAGATAAGAGCTTACTTTAGCGACAGTTTCTTTATAGCAGGGGAAGCCACAGAAGATGGGGAATCTCAATATAATAATGATAGACATTATTACTTAACATTAAGAGATTTTTGTTATGTATTCAATAAACAAATACTTGAAAAACAAAACACTGGTAATATTAGTCTTAAGTTTTCTACTAAATTTGATAAATCTGTAATGACAACATTCCCCGGACATATTTCTAATGATCCTGGTATATGTGTGATGCCTTTTAGAGATGGAGAACCTTATGAATCAAATCCTAAAGGTAGTGATATATCATTTACCAAAGAGATCAATTTATACGGAGGGCTACAAGATAAAAATGGAACTACCATATTTAAACCTAAACCTACTAAATGGAAGTACGATTATCAAAAGTCTAACATTCACAGAGTTCCTTTAGAAGCTGGAGAAGCTAGTAAACACTTACCTACTATATTTGGTGATGAGTTTTCACATGATTCTCCTTACAAAATTTTAATAAATATAGATCATCTTATAAGAATACAGGAATCTTTTAAAGAACAAGCTAATGAAGATCACGAAGTAAAAGCTGTAGTCTCTCAGTTCTTTAATAGACTGTTAAGTGATATAAATACTTCTTTAGGAGGTATAAATAATTTAGCTTGTTTTTTTGATGAAGATAATAACGAATGGATTATTATAGATCATAATTGTTTTGATCTACAAGCAGGAACTTCTAAAGAAAAACCTTCTAGTGAACCTCCATTATTAAATATCATAGGATTAAAAACTGAAGTATCTAAGTTAGATATTCAAAGTAAAATATCAAATGAAATGTTTAACATGCTAGCAATAACAGCAACATCTAGTGGTCAAAAAGTAGAAGAGAGTATAGATAATTTTTCAAGATATAATGCAAACGTTTCTGATAGGTATGTACCACTTGTAAAACCAGAAGTTAAAACAAACAAAAAATCTTCATCTCAAAATTGGAAAGAAGCTAAAGATATTAATATCTTAAAACAGATAGCTAAACCTTGGCACAGGTATATTAATGGAAATATAGCCGTCAATATAGCTTCACAAAAAAAGATATACAGTCCAGAAGCGTTCGAATCATCAAAACAAGCACATGCTCAGTATATGAAAGCTTTGAATGATCAAAGAGAAGGTAAAACAAGGGAAGCAGGAGAAAAACGTCCATTTAACGGTGGACTTTTACCTATAGAATTAAGCCTTACCATGAGAGGTATATCAGGATTGAAAATAGGAGAAGCATTTTTAATAAATGATGTTCTTTTACCACAGAGAAGTAGAGGTTTAATCGGATTTTCTATTACCGGTATAGATCATAGTATTTCTTTAGATAATCAATGGGAAACTAACATTACTACTGCAATGTACAATCTACCCGATACAGAAATACCTATAGAAGATGAGTATGAAGAACCTTACAAAGCTCCAGAAGCACCTCCAGCAGAAGGTCCAAAAGAAACTCCTAATGCAAATAGATTAAGAGGAGCAATAGCAGCAGCTGGGTACGTAGAAAAGAAAAAGAAAGGATACTCATCAGGGGAACTTACTAGTGCATTAGATGCAACAAATAACAAAACAGGTAAAGTTGATATTAGTGAAGAAATGGCAGATTATGGAGTTGCTGTTATCAACGCAGTTAAAAAAGAAGTACCTGGTGTTACGTTAACATTTACCGGAGGTAATGATAAATTCCATCATGGTTTAAATTATACTAGTAGACACGTAGACGGTAGAGCTCTAGACTTTGTAATAAGTCCATACAGTGCTGATGCTTATACAAAAGTTCTTAATATAATTGAATCATTTGCAGCAGGTGAAAATGATAAGGTAAGGTTTAAAGATGAATATAAAAGATTGACCGCTGCTGCTACTGGTGCTCATTTCCATATATCTTGGGGTAAAGGTACCGAAGGTAAGGATGAACTTGCAGCAGCAATTAAAAAAGTAGAAAAAGGAACTATTCAAAAAAGATTCGTATAATATGTGGTTACCTCCATTTAAAATAATAAAAGGATTATTTGCATCAGCAGGTCAATTTACATTACCTGACGGAAGTGAATACTCAGGACCATACCACGCCACTGCTGACGGAGCAGAGTTTACAGGATCTGAACCAGGTAAGGATATGCAAAAACTTACCCCAACATTAGAAAGAATAGCAGAATCAGATCCTTTTCTTGATACACATAGTGATTTAAAAAAAGCAGAAAATGAAATAGTATACCCTACTCCTAAGGGATATAAAAAAGGCTTTTTTATGAGATTCTACTTACAAGACACTAGAAATGGAAAAATAGTAGAAGTAAAAGAAAAAACATATAGAAGGTATAAACCTGAACTTTATATCAAAGGTGTTGAAGTTAAATGGATATTAGAAAAACCTTTGAAAGATGTGTTTATGAGTGGTTTTTTATATAAAGGAGCAGCAACAAGAAATATAGAAAATATAAATAAAGCGTCTATTGAACTGCCTGAAATTTCACAATATATTACAGACTACGGTCAATTTGTAAATGTAGAATCAGATGTTGAAGGTTATAAGTTTATGGAACTTCCAGTTGCAGAACAAGAGAGAATAATAAGAAAGGTAAGACCTAGTATTCAAGAAGCTCCATTGAAAAGAAAAATACCAAGGTTTGGAAAAGTTAAAAAACTTAAACCACAATCTAACTTATATACCCCTGGTGGAAGATTTAAGATTGAAGGTTCAAATCAAGAGTATAAAGGTTTTTATCACATACACCCTGAGAAAGGACCAATGGAAGGTGCAGAACATAAAACAAAATTTCATAGAAAATTAGTATTAATAGGTGGAACAGTAGATGTAGATTCTTCAACAATTTCACCAGCAGAAGTAGATCCAAGCACATTACAGTACGGCGGAACTGCCGGGTCTCAACCTACAACAGGTCAAACCGGAGGATCAGGTGCTTCGTATTCCGGAGGAGGAGGAAGTTACTAGTTGCTTCTTTAATATATTTTTCTTATATTATATGAAAGGTTATATTAATGTTTTATATAGTAGAAGAAGAAAATAAGTTAAATCATTTAGAAAGTTTAGTAAAATTAGGTTGTTATGTACAAATAATACCTTCTGATTATAACTTTCATCCTAAACTTACAACCACTACCGCAGTATATATTAGACTATTAAATAGTTACCATGGCTTTATTATTCCAATAAATCATGATGAAGGAGTAGACGTAGATG
>Ga0315330_10000505_pt1 | contig 24237 bp, 22 predicted proteins | sample M140m34915metaG_FD_203453 | JGI IMG/M metagenome (GOLD analysis project Ga0315330, IMG submission 203453) | Ammonia-oxidizing marine archaeal communities from Monterey Bay, California, United States - M1 40m 34915 | ecosystem: Environmental > Aquatic > Marine > Intertidal zone | place: USA...
TCTGTCTCAGCTACGTCATCAATTGCACCATTTGAGGTATGAATGTTTGCGTGACCTAGCTCCTCTTTATCGTGATCTCCAAGCTGCGCTTGCTCAACTAATGCAGGACCAGCGATCATCATCTGTGCTGTTTCTCGCACTATTACAGAGTAGTGCGAAGTTGCTACTCGAGCGGCACCTATTCCAGCAACTGAGCCTAAGGCTAAGGAAACCGAAGGAGAAACGGCAAGGTGATTGACTATTGTTTCCCAACCTCGAAGTTCGGGTATATAAGTTCGACCAGCTGTCTCGATTGTTTTTACCGAGCCACCTCCACCCATCCCGTCAACGAGTCGAATATGTGGGAGTTTGAGTTCTAAGGCCATGCCTTCTGCTCGGTTTCGCTTTTCCGGGAAAGTAGCGTCCGCAGAGCCGCCACGAACAGTGAAATCATCTCCCGAGATCATGACTGGGCGGCCGTCGATACGAGCTAAACCAAAAATAAAATTAGACGGGGTTAATGACAGGAGATTTCCATCATCGTCATATTGACTGACGCCTGCAATCTTCCCTATTTCATGAAAAGAAGATGAGTCAGCCACCGCACTAATTCTTTCTCTAATGGTGAGTTTTCCATAAAAGTGTTGACGTTCAACTTTTTCTACTCCCCCGAGTTGATCAGCAAATGCCTCTCGTTGGTGTAATTCTTCTATTTCGGGTTCCCAGCTCATTTTCACTCCCTGCTCTGCGACTCCTTGATCCTAGAACTCTTTGTGGCCCGCCGGCTCAGTATCTTTATTTATGTGACAGAAGTATTCGAGAAACTCTTAAAATTTGAACCACTTTCAGCTGACACCTATTTAGCGCCCCCATCTCCCGAAGGTGGCCAAAGAACATTTGGTGGCCAATTTTTGTGTCACAGCTTGAAAGCCGCACAATTAACGGTTGAAGCTCCTAAATTTGTTCATTCCTCACACTCATATTTCCTTAGGCCCGGTGATGTCGACAAAGAAACGACTCTTAGGGTCGAACGAATAAAAGACGGACGATCTTTTAGCAGCAGACAAGTAACCGCGATCCAAGGAAATGTAGAAGTATTTCGTACACTTTTGTCTTTCCACATCCCAGAAACTGGCTTTACTTGGCAGCCTGAAGCGTTAGAAGATCTTCCTGGGCCTGATGATGACTTAATTACCTATTCCGACTATTGGGAATCACAACTTGGCTTAGTTGCCGGCAAATGGCATGGCCGCATACGACCAATAGAAATTCGTTACATAAATCCTCCGATGCTTCCAGAGAATATTCCTATAACCGAGCCTCAGCTCATGTGGATGCGCATGAGCGAACCGATTGGCGAAAATCAACAGACGCATGAATGTGCCCTCGCTTACATGGCTGATGCAACCCTTATCGATCACGTGACGTTGCCTCACGGAAAACGTTGGCAAGATGAGCGTTTGACCGGCACTAGTCTCGATCATGCAATGTGGTTTCACCAAGTTCCTAAAGCCGACACATGGCTTCTGTACAAACAATCTGTTGAATCCACAAGCGGCGCTCGAGGCCTTGCCACCGGCAAATTTTTCAATCACGAAGGTTTACTTATCGCTTCATGCATGCAGGAAGGGTTAATGAGATGGGATTTTGGATGAGCTCAGCGCGTATCAAATGTATCGTTGCAACATGGAACTTCGTCTAGATGGTCGCAGCGCATTAATAACCGGGGGTAGTAAGGGTCTTGGTCGAGCTATGGCCGAGACATTTGCTTTAGCTGGAGCGAATGTCTCCGTAATAGCTCGAGATCAATTTGCCCTAGACCAGACGCTTTCAGCCCTTCGAACTGCTAATCCGTCAGGGAACCATGTCGCTATCTCCGCTGATGTAGGCCAAGCGAACGCTTTAACTGAGGCGTACGAAGAGTCTAAACAGACACATGGAGTTATAGATATTTTAGTGAACAACGCTGGAACTTCTAATGCTAAACCTTTTTTAGATGTGACCGAAGATGACTGGCGGTCAGACTTTGACTTAAAATTTTTTTCCGCAGTCCGACTATGCCGACTATGCATTCCCGATATGCAGGAGCGTCAGTGGGGCCGCGTCATAAACACATTGAATTCTGCTGCTAAAGCACCTGGTGCCAAAACCTGCCCTACCTCCGTCAGTAGAGCAGCAGGCATGGCTCTTACTAAAGCCCTCGCAACAGAATTTGCGTCCGACGGAGTGTTGATTAATGCACTAAACACTGGCCTAATTGTCAGTGACCAGTGGCGTACACGTTGGAGTAATCTTCACGGCAATCAATCTTTCGAACAATTTATTAAACAAATGGGAAGCGGAATTCCAGCTGGTCGGATGGGAGATCCTCAAGAATTCGCCAACCTGGCATTATTCTTAGCAAGCGATGCTGCTTCTTATGTAACGGGCACAAGCATAAACATAGACGGCGGCCTTACACCGGTTGTCTGATTAGATGTGCCTATCAGTCACGTCTGAAATGTTCTGAAATGGGAAAAATAATTTGGTTGTCACTAGATTGTTCTATGGCTTTTCTACGTTCATTTTCGTTCATTGGCGAAAAATTTTCTGCTGCCTTCAACACAGATGGCAATAACATCAAATCTCCGACAGACGCTATTGCCGTGACTCCTGGAGTGGAGAGAGCGAAGCGCACACCTTGGTCTATAAGACGCTCTTCTGTTTCAGGCTTATACCAACAACGATGTGATGGAATGTTCGCTCCCCATGGCTCCCGCGCTATCGATTTAATTATCTGGACTCCAACATCATTTTTTTCGCAATAGCTAAGCAGTTTTTCAGCGTCTTGGCGATAATTCTGATCCGACCATAACCTCGGATAAATCGGGAACATGACCGTGTCTAGGTCATACCTCTTAAGGGCCTCAAGATGAGCTCTCGGTGCACCTACATCATGACCAGTGATTCCTGCATACTGGGTGATCCCCTCTTCTTTCATTTTGATAATTGTCTCTAGCGCATCTGCTCTATTGTCAAGATCCTCGAGATCGGTTACGCCATGCGCTTGATAGAGATTTAGGTAATCACAACCCAACCGAGTTAAAGATGTTTCTAAATCAGACCTAACAGCATCAGCCGTTATCTCTGCGGTTTTACATCCAACAAACAAATTTTTTCTCACTGATGGTATGAAAGGGCCCACAATTTTTTCTGCATCACCATAGCGCGGAGCGATATCAAGATGATTTACGCCCATCTCAAGGGCTCCATAAAAAGCAGTCTCGGCCTCGCCAGTTGAGCAAGCAGCAAATGCCGCTCCTCCTAGAATCACTAGAGAACTTTCATGGCCCGTTCGACCTAAACGCCGCTTTTCCATTTAGAGAGCCTTTCCTTAAGCAGACAATAACTTTAGCGCCAGATTCAAATCACCCGGTGGTCTAGTAGGCCGTCCAGCCGAGTCGCATACCCCTAGGGTAATAGTTGATTCCACTAAAAGTTTTTCATCTGACTCTCGAACCAACCGATGCAACCAGATCGAACTTGCACGTCGCATTTCTTTAACCTCGGTATAGACCTTCAAGGAATCACGAGCCGTTGCGGCTACACGAAATTTAACTTCTAGGTTAGTAACAACGATTTGGATTCCGCGATCACTCAAGTCCGGCAAACCCATACCAATATCAGACAGAGCTACACATCGAGCAGCTTCAAAATATGCGATGTAAGCCGCATGGTTTACGTGGTTATAAGGATCGAGTTCTCCGAAACGAGGAACGATTGATGTCGAATGAATGGGCATGACGCGACATTAGAACCAAGAAATGCAAAATAGTCGTTATAAGCGAAAGCTATTAATCATTACGCAACTTTGTTCACCTGCGTAAAAGTTTCCCTATCACCGTTATTTTTCGAATTCTTTTTGAAGCTCAAGTGGTGGTTTAGCCATCAGGATCAAAGGGATACTTATGACTACTAACGCAGCAACAATCCACCAGCCCACGCTGTATGAGCCATCGTTGAGGTCAACGGTTAAGCCGAGCATCGTGGCGCCGAGAAAGCCTCCTGTTGTCGAAACGAACCTCCCTGCACCCATAATTCGACCGAATGCTTGCATACCAAAATAATCTACGTACATAGCAGGTCGAACCGGAATCGACGCGCCGAATCCTATCCCACCGAATACTGAACCAACATAAGCATGCCAAGGGTCAACTGCTAGAGCTAAAATTACTACTCCCGCAACAAACGGAATTGTTGTGAAAGCCGACACCACATTCATTGCACACCGGTCTGCAAAGTGTCCAGCAGCGAGTCTGCCGATGAGAGAGGATCCGGTCGAAACTGTTAATGATAAACCTGCCATGATTGGTGCCGCACCCAAATCTCGGTCTATGAAGGCGACAAGATGTGTTAGATACGCTAACCGTCCGAAATCTATGAATAAGTTCCAACAAACTAGGTACTTGAATGAGCTCGATTTAATTGCGCGCCGATAAGGAATGTTCCACTCCCGTTTATCTGCTTTTCGTTTAGTGTCGTATACCGATATCCCATCTATCGGCTGATGGTGGCCTTCAGGCCGAGAGCGAACCCGTCTCGATAGTGGAATGCCGAAAAGAAGAATTACAAGGGCCAAACCTCGCAATGTGTTCCTCCAACCGGCTGCTTCCACTCCTAATGCCATTAAGAACGAAAAAACACCGCCTAACGCCCCTCCTAGCGTCATCAAAGACATGGCTCTAGCCCGACGTGCACGAAACCAACTCGCTGTTGCAAAATGGCCGACTTGTCCACCTGCTGCCGTCGTGCCTACAGCTAGTAAGGTCACGGCCGTAAAAAAAACCCAATGGGAGTGAGCATACGAAAGTAGCAAAACACCGACTGCCGATGTTCCTATCCCTAATCGGACCACCGGAAGAACACCGTACCGGTCAAGAGCAGCACCAACGAACGGAGCGGCTACACCTCCAACTTCTGATCTAAGGGAGAAGCCAATAGAAACAACCAATGTACTCCAGCCCAATTCATTTCTTAACGGTTCAAAAATGACGCCTAAACCGTACACAACTGAACTAACTGCAAAAAAAACTACTGCCGCAGAGGCTAAGACAGTTTTCCATCCTTCATAAAGCTTTCCATCGGGAGCTAAAAAAAACTCAACAACCCGAAGGTGATAAAGCGACCTAGGGTTTCTTATTTTTCTCATTTTTCAAAGCTTTGCATTTCGATAATTTTGATCACTCTGTGAATTGCTCGATTGATCCAGCCGTTAGATCAAGCAACGTTGAACTCAAAACAGAAAAAACACTTGACGGTGTTCCGGCGGCTCCATAAACGGTTTCGTTAGCTAGCAGTACTGGGTCGAATAAACATTTAAGCTCTCTAGTGTGCCCTATCGGAGGCACTCCTCCGATGGCATAACCGGTTGCTTCCCTCACTTGGGCTGGTGAAGCTCGCTCCGTTAGCTCGCCCATTATTTTACTCAACTTATCTTGATTAACTTTGTTAGAACCGGCGGTAAGCACTAACAAGAATTCTTTACCACAAACAAAAACTAAAGACTTCACTATTTGTTGGAGTTGACACCCCAAAACAGAAGCCGCCTCATAAGCCGTTCTCGTGTCTGTAGCCAAATCTTGGATAACCGGTTCTAGACCTGCCGCCCTAGCAGCTTGGAGGAACCGAATATTCGCGCCCATCCTTTGTGCCATGCGCTCTATTCGGCCCACGCTTTCACTTTTTCGATTACTTCAAGGGGATTCTCAGTATCAGAGGGAATACTGATATCTAGGTAAGTGACGCCAACATCCTTGTAAACCTGAATTCTTTCACGAACATGTCCTTCATCACCCGTGAGACTTGCTCTATCAACGTATTCATCTGGAACTGCTGCAAAAGCCTCCTCACGTTTACCGCTTAAGAACAAATCCTGAATTGATGCTGCTTCCTCTTCATATCCGTACCTCTTAAAAAGGTCATTGTAAAAATTTTTGTCTCGAGCACCCATACCCCCAACATAAAATCCAACGTTATCTCTCACCGCTTTTCGAGCTGACTCTACGCCGGGGCCTTTGCCGAGCGCAACAGTACCACCGGCAATAATTTTCAGTTCACCCAAATCACTCGCTCTCTTCGCTTTTCCCGCATGTAATGATTCACCCCATACCTCATGAAATTTTTCAGGAAGGAAATGTATTGGTTGCCATACGTTGGCAAGCTCAGCAGTCATTTCTACGTTTTTTGGGCCGATAGCCGCTACAGCGATGGGAATATCTTGTCTTAGTGGCTTACACATAAGCCTAAGAGCTTTACCTAAGCCTGTTCCTTCACCTTCTGATAGTGGAAGGTTGTATGCACGACCTTCGTGTTCTACTTTTTCTCCTGACCAAACTTTTCGACAAATATTAATAACGTCCCGAGTTAGCCCAAGAGGTTTGCTGTAAGGAACACCGTGCCAACCTTCGATTACTTGCGGCCCGGAGGTACCTAAACCAAGAACAAAACGGCCTTCAGATAATGTGTCAATCGTAATAGCTGTCTGCGCTATCAAAGATGGAGTTCGCGAATAGACAGGCAAAATTCCTGTCATCAATTCCATAGATTTTGTTTTACCTGCAATAAAAGCGAGGGTCGATACTAAGTCGTATCCATAAATTTCTCCGCCCCAAAGTAAGTCCACTCCAGCGCTCTCTAGATCTTGTACTGTCTTCGCCAAACTCTGAGGATTAAGACTAGCCCCTGCACCAATTGCCATAGAAATTTTCATTTAGACTTCTTCCAATCGAGACGTTCGGTATTTGCTCATTAGAATCATAGATACAGAATAGAGATCTGTCATGCTGGAGGTAGAAAATGACCGAAGTTGGTTTAGCAGATGAGATGATATCGACATTGAGAACTTGGATTGATAGCGAAGTCATACCCCATGCATCCGAGTTTGAACTGCCCGACATCTACCCGACCGATATGGTCTTGCAAATGGCTCAGTTTGGTCTTTTCGGGGCTACGATTCCTGAGGAATACGGTGGGCTTGAACTGGATAATTCAACCTACGTTCGAGTGATAGCGGAACTGTCTCGAGGCTGGATGTCGCTTGCGGGAGTAATCAATAGTCACTTAATTTGCGCGAAATTAATTGCACAGTTCGGCACCGACATTCAGAAGCAGCGATGGCTACCAGCAATGGCAACAGGTGATTTGCGCGGTTGCTTCTCATTGTCTGAGCCAGATAGTGGTTCTGATGCAGCAGCTTTGCGCTGTCAGGCAAAACCTGATGGTGATGAGTGGATTATCAACGGGACAAAAATGTGGGTAACTAATGGGGAAAAAGCGGGAGTAGTTGCGTTGCTCGCGAGGGTTCCAGCAGACGATGAGGGCGCTGGCGGAATTACTTGTTTCATTGTTGAAAAAACACCGGGTGAGAAAAGCGGTGGTATCTCTATTAGCAAAAAAATCAAGAAGTTAGGCTACCGCGGGCTTGAAACTGTAGAGATGTCTTATACAGATCACAGAATTTCTGCAACGGAATTACTTGGTGGGCAAAATGGTATTGGAAACGGTCTTAGGTGGGCGCTTTCCGCTCTCGAGTTAGGCCGAATTAACGTTGCTGCACGCGGGGTAGGTGTTGCGCAAGCCGCGTACGATGCTGCGCTCTCCTATGCGAAAGAGCGAGAAGCTTTTGGACGACCAATTTCTCAACATCAAGCTATAGCCTTCAAGCTTGCTGAGATGGCTACTAAATTAGAGGCAGCTAAATTACTGACCTTTGAGGCTGCGCGTAAAGCTGATGCCGGTGAACGAGTTGATCTCGCAGCAGGCATGGCCAAGCTTTTTGCCTCTGAGACAGCAAGTGAGCTTGCGTTAGACGCAATGCGAATCCATGGCGGCAATGGCTTCACGAGTGAGTACCCGGTCGAACGGTATTATCGTGACGCTCCATTAATGATTATTGGCGAGGGTACTAGTGAGATTCAAAAACTTGTTATTAGTAGGGCCTTACTAGCCGAATAATCATTTTCAAAAATATCTCAGGTCTATCATCAGGGAGCCTGCAATGAATAAAATCACGGCGCTCGTCGCAGTCGATTACACCACGCCCAACGCGAAGCAGGATTTTGTTCGCTCTTTGCGTGAAACCGGCTTTGGTGTCTTAAAGAACCATCCGCTGAATCAGAGTCAGGTACAAGCAATCTATGAACAGTGGCGTATTTTTTTTAGTGAAGAGCGTAAAAATGACTTTAAAGTCCCAGACAATGGCTCCGGCGGTTTCTACCCGCAGTCCATGTCCGAGACAGCCAAAGGCAACACGATTAAAGACCTAAAGGAGTTTTTTCACTTCTACTCCGGTGATGTCTGTCCTGATGACCTGCGGCCCGCTGTGCAAGCCTACTACGAGAGCGCTATGACACTAGCAGCGGAATTACTACAGTGGATCGAAGACGAGTCACCACCAGAAATCTCTTTCCTCTACAGCCAGCGACTGTCAGACATGATTGAGGGCAGCCGAAAACACGTACTGCGAATTTTGCATTACCCTCCGTTAAGTGGTGATGAAGAACCCGCAGCAATTCGAGCTGCCGGCCATGAAGACATCAACCTGATTACAATTTTGCCCGCATCCAATGAACCGGGCTTACAAGTTTTAGCAAAGGATGGGTCGTGGTTGGAAGTGCCCTGTGACTTCGGCAACCTGATCGTCAACACCGGCGACATGTTACAAGAGGCCTCAGGGGGCTACTTCCCATCCACCACTCATCGCGTGGTAAACCCAGAAGGTGCCGACAAGGCCATCGGTCGAATCAGCCTCCCGCTGTTTTGCCATCCCAATCCGGAGGTTATTTTGTCTGACCGCTATACAGCAGATTCCTACCTGCAAGAACGTCTACGTGAACTGCGCGGCGAAAACACCTAAACCAAGCTCAATAAGGTACTTGAAACGAATCAGTAGAGCCTGCTATCGGTGAAGGCATGGGCTCAGAAGCCAAATTTGTCATCAAGATGCACAAAGATTCAAGAGAACTTCATAAGCTGCTCAGCAACCACAAATTAGTCCCAGAGAACTCGGCGCAAAACCCTCACGAAAGATCTATTTACTCGTTTCACACGAACAGACCTAGAACTAACAGGTCGCTTGTTCTTAGTTAGCTCATCAAGCTGTGGCTGCACACTAAAGCAGACGTACTGTAGCTCCGAAAACAGTGGTACGAACATAATTGTTATGGGGGCATTACCTATTCAGGGGAATAGCTAGACTCAACAATTACAGAGAAACCGCCGGATCGTTCTCCAGCGGTTTCTCTTTGTAACTTTACAATAATTGTCTGTAGACAAAGGAACCGTGTTCACCACCAAAAACGATCAATCTCGCAACGCCGGCACCAGCTTCACCTCGCTCGCCATCACGACGAAGTTTACTCGACATCATTATTATCATTAGAAGACGTTTTCAGGTCGACGTCTGGAAGAATTGTCTGCGGCCTGAACACCACTCGTGTCCGAAACTCATTTGCGTCGACAGGTTGAAGCTGTTCGACGAGATAGGAAACGTTGTCAGACAGACCAAGGAAGTGCTTTTCAAAAGCTTTAGGTCCAACTTTGCAGGTGACCTCAAGTTGATTATCTAATGCATCAACCTCAATAGAACAGCGTCCTTCGATACTCAAAAGATAATTATCGGTAATCCCATTGAACATCACAATCCGTCTACTGATCTCGAACTCTTCCGCCGCAGTCGATAAATTCCTAGAGACAACGTCGGCTTGGCTAGTACAGCCGGCAACCAAGACCATTGCAAGACCCATTAAGAGCCCTATATATCGCTTCATGGTTTTATCTCTTTCTATTGTTGGATTACCTACGGTAACTGCGTTTCGAATGCGAAGAGCTCACAAACCATTTAGCAAAGTCCGCTCATTATGTATCCAGTCTGGCATGTCGAACAGGCTCTAACTTGGTCACACACCAAAGTAATACCAGTAAATACAGCGGCAGCTACAAAGTCAGCCCTCCGCGAAGTTCACGAAGATAGCCAAAACGGAAAAACTTTAAAGCAGAAGCTACTTCGGTAAAATGCAGAGACCAAATAATTGAAGGAGGGGCCACCGGATCATTATCCAGCGGCCCCTCTCTATATTTTTATAACAATTTCGCATCTACTTATCTGATGCGATTATGTCTTACCTTTAGCGACAACCACCATTGGCTTTGTCCCAGGCACAGTTAGGAGTTCCGCCGTTGGCATCAACAACATCTCCTACCATTACCCACGTTTGGTTATCAGCATCAAACTGGCTGTACTCAGAACCTTCAATAAAGTAAGCGTCTGCGTTACCGCTTAGTTCGGTGACTAAACCATCTAAAAGACCCGGGTGATAGATCTTAAAGTTACGGAGGGCAAGCATCAGGTTAGTTCTGCTCATGCCTCCAGGAAGTGCATCAGCAATCCGGAAGGCTTCGGTAAAGGCGTAGCCACGGAAGACACCTTCGCCTGTTAACGAAATACCGGGATCTTCACCAGCAGCAGTTATCAGGTCACGTGCAAATTTAATGAAAGGTTCGTCCATCTTCCCTGTGTCTGTGGTGTCTTTCGCTCCACCACCAACAATCCAGTAGCCATTAGCTGCAGCTCCAGCAGGAGCTAAGTATGCAGCAATACCTTTACATACTGAAGGAGTGAAAGCAGCAGACAGACGGTCATAGAGACCAGATGCTTCTACTTCTTGAATTGCCAACAAGCATGGGTTACCAGCGGTCATCGAAATGAACACATCTGGATCAAAGGCAGAAATAGTAGTTACCTCATTGGTGAGAGTAGGAGCTGCAGGGTCATGACGAACCGGCAGGTACTCAGCAACAACATCTGGGTTATTTTCTACATATGCCTCAAAGCCCATTTCATAGGCAAGACCGAAGTCGTTGTCCATTACTAGACCAGCAACTTTTACCGGAAGTTCGTCAGCAAGGTTGACTTTAATCCAGGTACCCCAAAGCACAGCTTCGGTTGAGTATGACATTTGGTAACTAGTTGTCCATGGGTGCTTAACTGGATCTCCCCAAGCAGGGTGTCCTGACAAGTAGAAAGGATGCGGAATGCATTCTTCGTTAACCTTGTCGTAAACAGCCAAACCATTTGGTGAACCCAAGCCTTGCAGCAAGTGGATGTTTTCTGATTCGATGAGCTCATCTACATACTCAATTGTTTGAGCAGCTACATAACCATCATCTTTGATAATGAATTCAATATCTCGTCCACTCAAAACGTCGAGCGAATCAACATAGTCAAACCAGATTTGCATACCAAGACTTAGGTTTCCGTAAGCAGCAAGGTTTCCTGATTGAACTGTGGTCTGTCCGAAACGAAGTTGTGTGTCAGTTAGACCAGTTGTGTTGCTCCAGTCTGCAGGGCAAGCGTTGAGGTCAACCTCCATGCCTGCTGGTCCGATCAAATGGTTATCAGCGTTAATACCCCACTCGCCCGCATCCATCTTCGCAGTGATCATTGCAATGATCTCGTTACGACTGCAGTCAGCTTCAGCGAAGATGCCTTCAACGGTCGAACGATCGACAGGACAATCACTCGCAACTTCCTCTGCGGCTTCAGCGTCATCATCGTCACCGGAAACTGCTTTTTCAATTGCGTCCTGGCTAAGTGTTCCGCCAGTATCTTCTTCTTCGCCCTCTTCTTCGGCCTCAGCCGCTTCAGAAGAGCTGCTACTTGCTTCACCAGAACTGCTATCGCTATCGCTATCGCTACCACCGCATGCAGCAGCGATCATTGAAAACGCGAACAGAAGAGCAAGTAAACGCAAAATATTGCGTCGAATTCCCATAAATTTCCCCTTATTGGTAGAGCACAGTAAATGCCCGTCAAAACGCCTTGCGCAGAATTGATAAACGAACGTTAACTAAAAGATCAAAGTTGAGCCAACTAAACGTCTATTAACTTATTCTTGTAACAAAAATGTCATTAACTAAAAGTCTTTAGATTCAGCTAAGGACTCACTCCATTGCGTTACAAAAGCACCGAACACTCAAAAACCGAAAAGGGCCGCCAGATAAATATCCGGCGGCCCTTCACTTAATACCTAAGCTTAAATAGCTAAAGCATCTTATTTTTAATTAACAAATTAGCGACAACCGCCATTGGCTTTATCCCACGCACAGTTAGGAGTTCCACCGTTGGCATCAACAACGCCACCGATCTGAATCCATGTTTGCTCTTCGGCGTCGAATTGACTGAAGTCAGAACCTTCAATGTAATAAGCATCTGCGTTTCCACTGAGTTCGGTATCAATCCCATCCATCGTGCACGGCTGGTAGATCTTGAAGTTACGGAGGGCAAGCATCAGGTTAGTTCTGCTCATTCCTCCCGGAAGTCCATCAGCAATTCTGAAGGCTTCAGTGAACTCAAGTCCACGGCAAGCACCATCTCCGGTGAGGGAAATATTAGGATCTTCACCAGCATCGACCATTAGCTGACGAAGGAACTTAATAAATGGCTCTTCCATGTTCTTTGAGTCTGTGGTGTCTTTAAGACCACCACCGACAACCCACCAGTTATCTGCTGCCATGCCAGCAGGAGCTAAGTATGCAGCAATACCTTTACATACTGAAGGCGTGAAAGCAGCTTCTATTCGGTCGAGCAAACCAGAGGACTCTACTTCTTGAATTGCCAACAAGCATGGGTTACCAGCGGTCATCGAAATGAACACATCTGGATCAAAGGCAGAAATAGTAGTTACCTCATTGGTGAGAGTAGGAGCTGCAGGGTCATGACGAACCGGCAGGTACTCTTTGACAACGTCTGGGTTATTTTCTGCATATGCCTCGAAGCCCATTTCATAGGCAAGACCGAAGTCGTTGTCCATTACTAGACCGGCAACAGTTACCGGAAGTTGGTCAGCAAGATTAGTTTTAATCCAGGTACCCCAAAGCATCGCTTCGGTTGAGTATGACATCTGGCGACTCGTGGTCCATGGGTGATTAACTGGGTCTCCCCAAGCAGGGTGTCCTGACAAGTAGAAAGGATGCGGAATGCATTCGTCATTAATCTTGTCGTAAACAGCCAAACCATTTGGTGAACCCAAGCCTTGCAGCAAGAATACGTTTTCTGATTCGATGAGTTCGTCCACATACTCAATTGTTTGAGCAGCTACATAACCATCATCTTTGATAATGAATTCAATATCTCGTCCACTCAAGACGTCGAGCGAATTCACGTAATCAAAGTAGATTTGCATACCAAGGCTTAGGTTTCCGTAAGCGGCAAGGTTTCCTGATTGAACTGTGGTCTGTCCGAAACGAAGTTGTGTGTCGGTTAGACCAGTTGTGTTGCTCCAGTCGGCAGGGCAAGCGTTGAGGTCAACCTCCATGCCTGATGGGCCGATCAAGTGGTTATCGGAGTTAACTCCCCACTCGCCAGCATCCATCTTCGCAGTGATCATTGCAATGATCTCGTCACGGCCACAGTCGGCTTCAGCAAAGATGCCTTCAACGGTCGAACGATCGACAGGACAATCGCTAGCTGCTTCTTCTTCAGCGCCATCATCTTCACCGGAAACTGCTTTTTCAATTGCGTCCTGGCTAAGTGTTCCGCCGGTATCTTCTTCTTCTTCCGCCTCGGCCTCGGCCGCTTCAGATGAGCTGCTACTTGCGTCACTCGAACTGCTATCGCTATCACTATCACTACCGCATGCAGCAGCGATCATTGAAAACGCGAATAGCAGAGCAAGTAAACGCAAAAATGCGTTGCTTGATTTCATTATTCCCCTTTTGGATTTAAATTTTGTAAACACGGACGGTGTCGACAAAGGAGAAATTAGTGGGAAAATAGTCAACCTGTGTCCGATTTTACTAATCGTAAAGAAAGTGACATATAAGCCATGAGTAACTACAAAATAATCTTCGAAAGTTACTTCGTTTTCAGTTTCACCATTTTTCTGAAGGTCACGAAAATTACTTACTTTGCCTACTAGCCGCCACTAAAAATAGTAGAGACTGCCGAACATAAGCTCGACAGTCTCTACATAAATGATCTTTAAAATTATTTGATCAAATAATTATCAGCGACATCCGCCGTTGTCTTTGTCCCATGCGCAGTTAGGTGATCCACCGTTGGCGTCTACAAGATCACCAACAATGTTCCATGCCTGTGCTTCCGCATCAAACAAACTAAAGTCTGAGCCTTCAACGAAGTAACCATCTACCGCACCGTTGGCACCGAAACTAATTCCATCAAGGAGGAATGGGTGGTCACCCGAGAAAGAACGAAGTGACAAAATGTAGTTGGTTCGTGTTAGTCCACCAGGTAGCTCTTGAGCGATCTGGATTACTTCCATATTTGGCCAACCATATTCTGCAAAGCCGGTTCCATAAAGACTCACGCTTTGATCAAGGCCAGCGGCAGTCAAAGTTTCATTGACGAACTTGATATACGGCTCATCAATGTGGTTTGCGTCAGTTGTGTCTTTCCAGCCACCACCAGCAATCCACCAGCCGTCTGCTGCCATGCCGGCAGGAGCCATATAAGCAGCGATACCTTTACACACTGATGGGGTGAAGGCTGCTTCTAGGTCTTCCAGCATGCCAGCTGCTTCAACTTCTTGGATTGCAAGCAAGCACGGGTTTCCAGCGGTCATCGAAATGAATACGTCTGGCTTAGCTGCAGCTATTGTCGTTACCTCATTGGTAAGAGTTGGTGCAGCTGGGTCATGACGTACTGGAACAAATTCAGCAATAACGTCAGGATTAGCCTCTGTGTAGGCTTCGAAACCAAGCTCATACGCAAGGCCGAAGTCGTTGTCCATTACGAGACCAGCAACCTTTACAGGAAGACTGTCAGCAAGGTTTTGCTTAATCCAAGTTCCCCACAGAATAGCTTCGGTGGAGTAAGACATCTGAAGACCACTTGTCCATGGGTGATTAACTGGATCGCCCCAAGCTGGGTGTCCGGTCATCACGAATGGCTGCGGTACACATTCTTCATTGAGTTTGTCATATACAGCCATTGTGTTTGGGGAACCCAAAGTGTTAATGGCGAATACGTTTTCTGACTCAATGAGCTCATCGATGAATTCAATTGTTTGGGCAGCTACGTAGCCGTCATCTTTCATGATGAGAACTACATCTCGCTCCCCAAACGTTCCTGCCTCGTTTAAGTAGTTAGCATATGCTTCCCAGCCGTAGCCTAAGTTGCCGTATGCGGCAAGGTTTCCTGAGAATGCCGAAGTATGACCAATTCTGATTTCAGTATCGGTAATACCATTTTGGTTATCCCAATCTGATGGGCAGGTATTCATGTCGATTTCAAAACCTGCAGGACCGCGAAGGACATTGTCCTCGCCTACGCCATATTCACCGGCTTCAATTTTTGCTGTTAGATCAGCAGCAATGCTTGCTCGGTTTGCAGCCCAGTATTCCATGAGCCCTTCGATGGTTTCTGTGTCGAAATCAGCTTTATCAACAGCCAGGACTGTTTCGTTTTCTGCAGCATTTTCAACAGCATCTTGAGAGAGGCCGCCACCGATTGAACTATCTTCCTCTTCTTCTTCTTCCGACTCGCTCACAGCAGCCTCAGTTTCTGAGTCGCTTGAACTTGAGCTACTGCTCGAATCGTCATCACTGCCGCAGGCCGAAGCGACCATTGCGAACGCGAAGAACAAGGCAAGTAAACGCAAAAGAGCGCTTTTAGACTTCATTTATTCCCCTTCAGGGTATGTTTTTACTACACGGACATGTGTAACAATTTGAAAGTTACTGCTCCATTAGCACTGCGAGAAGCATCTTCTGAAATCGTAAAGAAAGAGCAATATTTAGACTTTCTCATTTCTATTTAACTATCATTTAATTAAAAAATATTCTTTTCGTTTGCCTTCTAGGACCGTCCCAACTAACTATGCAGGCACTCGAACAACGTCCGTATGTCTTTGTTTTTAATTTCCATGTTTTGAAAACAACTGACTATACATATAAGTAATTAATTAAGTTCAGCTCTTACGTCTGCACTGCGTTATTCACGGTTTACATTTCATGGTATGGAATTTGGTGTACATCTCCCGCATTTAGGTCACAACACAGGGCGCGAACCGCTAATCAAGTTCGCTCAAGAAGCTGAACGACTAGGAATTCATTCAGGTTGGGTAAGCGATCATGTTTGTCTTCCAGCAGAATTCAACTCAAAGTATCCCTACAGCGACGACGGTTCTTTCCCCGGTTCAGAGTTAGCGTGGCTTGATGCAATAGGTACGTTACTTTTTATAGCTGGTTGCACTGAGAATCTTCGCCTCGGTTTTACGGTTTTAATTTTGCCCTATCGGCCTCCAGTTGTAACAGCGAAGCAGCTAGCAACACTAGATATTCTTTCAAACGGGCGCCTTATTCTCGGCGTAGGAGTTGGATGGAATCGTGAAGAAGCAGAAGTTTTAGGTATGCCTTGGGATAACCGTGGTGCACGATCTGATGAGCAACTCCAAATTTTCAATACACTATTTACCGAAGATGAACCTTCTTTTGAGGGAACGTACTACTCATTTCCAAAGGTTGACTTTGAACCCAAACCGATTCAGAAACCGGTACCGATTTGGGTCGGCGGACATAGTAGAGCAGCGTTTCGTCGAACCGCACAATACGGTCATGCATTCCATGCTGCCTTCCAACCATTGGACGTAGTTGCCGATGAATGGAGCAAAGTCAAAGCCGAATGTGAGTCGATTGGTCGCGATCCAAAGGAGCTCGAACTCTCGTTGCGAGTATTTCTAGATCCTGCCGAGAAAATGGAATCTTATAAAAGTGTCGGGGGCAGCGAATCGCAGATGGTTGAAACGATAGGAAAGATTCAAGAAATCGGAGCAAGCCATATCCTTCTAGATCCGGTAGCCAGCGGCGGTATACATGGGCGACTGGAAGCGCTACAAAATTTCATGACCAATGTTGCGCCACAAGTTCACTGATGTTCCGAAGTGAATACTCACATCAATTCTAAATCGTTAACGCAACGCATTGATAAATGGCTCTGGTGCACACGTATTTTTAAGACCCGCACTAACGCTAAGAATGCCTGCCAGTCCGGTGCAATCAGAGTTAATAACGAAGTTGCGAAACCTTCCACTCCCGTACACATTAGTGACGAAATATCTGTACGCATTCATGGGCAAGAGCGAAAGCTCGATGTCCTTCTACTGCTTGAGAAAAGAGTTGGAGCGCAGATTGCAAGCGCTGCTTATCTCGACAAGACTCCTCAGGTTATAGCATCAACAAAACAAATTTCTGGCGCTAAAAATGGTGAGCGTGATCGAGGTTCAGGTAGGCCCACCAAAAAAGACCGAAGACGAATAGAGCAGTTTCGTCACCCAAGTTGATCAGTTAACGGGTACCTTGCGTGTAGTGAGTATTCCTCTAGCCGTGTCCTTAGCCCATGCAAGAATGGCCATGCAGAGTTTATCTCTCGACGACGTTACTGTACCGAACTCCGCGAGCAGCTCATACGCTATACAAGATGAGCTAATCTCACTTTTAGCCTCTCCCCAGATTGGTTGGAAAGTAGGAGCTACTGGGCAGGCATCCCAACAAAAATTAGGTGTCAAAACCCCCCTCGTTGGCCCCGTCTTCGACACCACACTTTTCAATGCTGATGCCACTATCCCATTAACGGGCTTCCACCATCGACCAGGCATAGAGTCAGAGATAGCTTTTAAAATTGCTACCACGTTACGGCCAGGTGGTAAATCAATGAACGCTGTATCAGTTCGTGGAATAGTGTCAGCCGCATATCCCGCTATAGAACTCGTTTGCACCCGTTTTGAAACCAATTTCGCTGTTCCTCCCGCTCTTTTAGTCGCTGATGGAGTAGCCCACGCTGGTCTGATTCTTGGAGATGAAGTTCCTGCAAGTAAACTTGGTGATCTAAGCCGGCTATCTATTTCTACCTTAATTAACGGCACCAAAGTTAGCTCCGGCACCGGAGCCGAAGTTCTTGGTGACCCCTTCGAGTCACTTGCGTGGCTTTGCAACCATCTATCTGGTCGCGGTATCGAACTACCCCAAGGTTCAATCGTTACCACTGGTGCATGTACTGGTATTAACGAAAGTCAAACAAACGATCTGGTGGCTACAGATGCGGGTCCGTTGGGCACTGTAAGCATCCAACTCAGTGAATAATGCCTCCGAAAAATCAGCTTTTCGTGGTTGGTGGATCCTCGCTCTTAGTACTGTTGCCATAGCCCTCACGGGGCCAGGCCAAACCATTGGTGTTTCCTCTTTCATAGATGAAATAACAACCGATTTAAGACTTACCGACACCACAGTCTCGAGTGCCTACCTTGTAGGGACCATCACCGGATCCTTGGCGATGCCGGCAATCGGCCGTTGGATTGATCGTCGAGGCGTTAAGTTCACGATGATTATTATTGCCACTTTGTTTTCTGCCGCTGTAGTTCACATGGGTTTAGTTCAAAATCTCACTGGCTTAATTTTTGGATTTATAGGTATCCGCATGCTCGGCCAAGGAGCCCTAAGTTTAGTTAGCCAAACAAGTATCGCTCTATGGTTCGACCAGCGCCGTGGTCTTGCTTTTGGCATATCCATGACTATTTCAGCTGGAATGATGGCTACCGCACCCATCCTTTTAACTGCACTGATTGAGGCGGTCGGCTGGCGATGGGCCTGGGCGATAGCTGGTTCAGTAGTCTTTGTTTCAATTGTACCCGCGACAGCAATCTTCATGGCTGACTGTCCTGAAAGCCTTGGCCAGCATCCAGATGGTCAAGCAACTCCTAGTGCGGATTCGGGAATCAAAAAGCCGCAGTACACGGTTGGGCAAGCTCTGCGTACCTCAGCCTTCTGGGTTCTGACGCTTGTAATGGTTGTATCATCTCTTCTGATAACTGGATTAACATTTCATCATTTCGCTTTGATGACCTCTTCAGGACTTACTACATCTCAGGCAGCAGCAATTTTTATTCCTCAAATTGCAGGCACCATCGGGGCAGGATTTATTTGGGCATGGCTATCTGATAAGGTATCAGCGAGATTTTTATTAATTACCTGTCAATTTTCGCTAGCCGCAGCCCACATCTCATATATATGGGTTAGCCCCGGATTTACAGCGGCTTTCTATTCTCTTCTTTTAGGGGTTAATGGTGGCTCAATTCGAGCACTAACATCGGTTCTCTACCCTAAATGGTTTGGTACCGCCAACATCGGCGCGATTAGAGGCGTGGCTACCGCATTTGGCGTGGGGGCTTCTGCTATGGGGCCTCTCGTGATAGCAGTCGGGTTCAATCTCACAGCCTCTTACAACCGACTCAACGCTCTATTGTCAATAGTCCCAGTATGTACCATGATCGCCGCAGCATTCATTGTTGCGCCTAAGTCACCGAAAGAACGTATCTCTAGCTGTCCTCACCGATAGGGTTCTCAGACGTGCTAACCGCCACTGGTCTAACGAAAAAATATGAACCTAGGACACTGTTTCGCGACGTCAGCATTCAGCTTTCAAGCGGACGCCGAATCGCTCTAGTTGGCGGCAACGGTGTAGGAAAAACTACGCTAATTGAAATTTTGATTGGGAGTAGAGAACCTGATAGTGGTCAGGTGCACCGACCAAAAGAAATGACAATCGGCTACTTACCTCAAGAACTCGATGATGAGCTTGACGGGACAATTCTTGCAGTCACACTTGAAGGAGCCAAGCAGATAAATGAAGCTGCTAGCAAACTCAGTAGATTAGAGCTTCAGCTAGGTTCACCCGATACATCAGACCATGAGCGAATTCTTGCTGAGTATGGTGAAGTCCAATCTCGTTTTCAGCAATTAGGTGGCTACTCGATAGAGGCCGAAGCCCATCGCGTTCTTGCCGGCCTCGGGTTTAGCGGAGATAGCACAGATCGCCAGGTCCGAGAGCTATCGGGTGGTTGGCGAATGAGAGTATCTCTTGCGCGTCTTTTGTTGTCGCGCCCGGATATTCTGATTCTTGACGAACCTACAAATCATCTTGATGTCGACTCCGTTGCATGGTTGGAAGATCAACTTTCCGATTGGCATGGCTCACTACTATTTGTCAGTCATGACCGAGACTTCATAGATAACGTAGCTAATCGAGTTATCGAAATCGATAGCAACGGCAGCCACGAATACGTCGGCGGATTCGCCGAGTTCGTAATAGCGCGAGAAGAACGTCTAGCGCAGATAGAAGCGGCCGCCGCACAACAATCTCGCCGCCTAGCGCACACAGAAAAATTTATTGAACGCTTTCGATATAAGGCAACTAAAGCAAGACAAGTTCAGAGTCGCGTGAAAGCGCTCGAAAAAATTGATCGGATTAAGGTCCCTGAAAAAAAAGAGCTTCGAGCACGTTTTGAGTTTCCTGCGCCTCAGCGATCTTCTCGAATCGTGGCAGAGATAACAGATGCGTCGGTGGGTTACGACGGAAAAACTGTACTCGGCAATCTTAGTTTTGTTATTGAAAGAGGCAACAAAATTGCTCTCGTGGGCCCAAATGGTGCTGGAAAAACAACACTCTTAAAGCTGCTGACCGGTGAACTCACCGCATCTCACGGAAAAGTCGAATTAGGCAACAACGTTGACTACGCAACGTTTTCTCAACACCTCACCGAAGTGATGGACTTGGATAATACAGTTCTGGCTGAATTCAAGTCATCAATTGGTGATCCTGGCACTCGCAATCTTCGCACCATTCTCGGCGGATTTGGGTTTCGTGGCGAAATGGTTGATCGCAGAATTGCAAATCTTTCTGGTGGCGAAAGGACCAGACTCGCCCTAGCAGAAGTGATGGCTAACCCTGTCAATCTTCTAATCTTGGACGAACCCACAAATCATCTTGATTTACCCAGCTGCGACCTTCTAGAAGATGCTCTATCTGTTTATCCTGGGACTGTTCTCCTTGTGACCCACGACCGTCACCTCATTCGAAATGTGGCCGATGCACTTATCGTTGTTCGTGATGGTCAAGCAATTTGGCATCAAGGCGTCGAAGAGGATCTACTTCGGCCAGGGAATTCATTGAATACGCCTTCAAGATCCAACAGTAATCATTCGCGTAAAACAAAATCAGCTCCCGTCAAACAAGAACGTCGATCTGCTGCAGAGCATAGAAATGAGCGTCATCAGGCAACGAGGGACCTGAAAAAACAACTCAATCGAGTTGAACTGAATTGGGAAAAAGTGGAGAAAAGAGTAACTGAAATTCAAACGCAACTCGCAGATCCAAAGACCTACGAGGATGCGGAAGTTCTTCGAACTCTGACCAGAGAACATGAAGAAACAAGCAAACAAGCTGCGAAACTTATGGAAAATTATGAACATTTGACAAGTAAAATTGCCACAATCGAGGAGCAATAATAACTTTACGCCCTTAGCAGCCTTGCTCAGACGGGTTTACCGCCACACACTCGACCGAAACAGATTCACCAAAAACAACTAAATTCGCTGACCCGTTACCAGGTTTACCCATCGGCGCTCCAGGGTACCAGGCCTTCACTCCGCCGTGGCTAGCATCAGTCAACACATGCCAATGACCTAACGCCACATAATCTGCGTCAGTATCTAGAATCTCTTGATATGTAATCGGCGAAGATCGATGTGCGTCATCACTCGTCAAGTTCAAATGTCCGTGTCCTGCTACAACGTACCAACCACTAGTCGGTCTTTTCGGAGAGTTGCTTAATGGTCTGTAACCGGGCTCATGCTCAGCCATCGCTCGTCCCCAAATCGTCAAATCCCCGTCTAGTAATTCAAGCTGAGATCCTTCTACGTTTTCCAACAAGAGAACTCCCGAACGAGAGACTTCTTCATGACAACGCTCCCAGAGTGATCCCTGGTCGTGCACATCATGATTACCAGGAATAATTACGACCGGTATTTCAGTTTTCGTTAAAATTTCTAAGGTTTCTAAAACGACTTCGCTCTCAAGTCGGCCATGATCAAATAAATCACCTGCGACCACTATTACATCAACGTCACAGGTTACCGCTGTCGCCGCTAGGGCATGTACCACACATTGACAAACAACTCGGTGTTCGAAACCTGGGCCTTTCACGTATCCGATATGGACATCAGAAGTGTGCAACATTCGCACTACTTTCGTACTGGTTATATTGTGAGTGCCCATGACACGAAATATTGCCACCAACAGGAGCGTTGAGCGAGACGAATTGCTTAATTTTATTCGACCTCGCCACAAAGGCATCCTTTCTACTCAAAGACAAGACAAAAGACCTCAAATGTCATTAGTCACTATGGGCGTTAACTCCAGCGGTAAAATTTTAATTTCCAGCTACCCAGAACGAGTGAAAGTCGCTAACGCAAGGCGTAATCCGGAAGCTTCCATATGCGTGATGGGAGAAGAATTCAACTCTGAATGGGTTCAAGTTGATGGACATATCGAAGTACTCGATCTACCTGCGGCCCTTGATGGACTTTGCGAATACTTTCAAGTTATTAGTGGCGACCACCCTGACTGGGAAGAATACAAATCAGCAATGGTTAAGCAGGGCAAAGTGTTACTTGAGTTGTCTGTCGAACGTTGGAGTCCGATATCAAAAGGTGGTTTCCCGGCCCGACTCATCGAGTAACCGGTTCTATTGACTTTCAGTGAGCTGCAAATAATCACTTATTTAGCTCTACCAGCTAAGTTAACTGCGTGAAGATTTTGGTGACAAATGACGATGGAATAGACTCGGAAGGTCTACACGTACTCGCTCATCATATGAGCACGTTCGGTGAAGTAATAGTCGTAGCTCCCGACAGTGAGTACTCCGGGGCAGGAGCTGCGCTAGGACCGATACATCTAACTAGCCCTGAAGTGAGACGCCGTAAGATCGAAGGTCTTAGCGAAGTTTGGACGGTCGCTGGTCCTCCAGCTTTGTGCGCAATGTTTGCCCGATTAGGCACTTTCGGAGAGGTAGACTTCATCGTTTCTGGAATCAACCCCGGCGCTAATGTCGGTCGCTCGGTCTACCATTCTGGAACAGTTGGCGCCACATTAACAGGCAGAAATGCTGGTATCCCAGGGTTAGCGGTTAGTCAAAGTGTTCGGGGACTCGGGACTGAGGATCAATCCTGGGCAGACGCGATTGTTGGCCAAAAATGGCATTCTGCTGCCCAAGTTGCAGGTCATGTTTTTAAAGCTATGGCTTCTGATATTCATCTAGATACCCCTGTAGTGAATTTGAACGTACCGAATCTAGAAATTTCTGAAATGAACGGATGGAAATTTACCGAACTCGGAGAAGAGCCACCTCGAGGTATCAGCAAGATTGAGCTTCAACGAGTTCCAACAGATCCCGATGCATACACGGTCGAGATGACTTGGACGGATGCTCCTCTCAAAGAGCTTCCAACAATGTCCGACACAGGAGCTATTCTTCACGACTTCATTTCGGTTTCATACCTTTCTCGGATCAAAGCTATAGCTTCGCCAGACTCCTCGTCTATGCCACATGCCTTGAATAGCCTTTTCCAAGATTAGCAGCGAGATTTAATCCAATCAGTAAGTAAATCGGCCACAGAATCCCTAGTTTTTGTGCCATCTAAAAGGTAATGGTCGGTATGGAAAGTAACTGCGGTCACGTCCTCTGACGCTAAGTTTTCGATAATCGCGCCTGTATCACTGGGGTATACGCCCGTATCTCGATCGGCATCAATCACCAAGGTTGGAACTCTAATCCGCGCCAAATGCCTCTCTGCACTACATTGAGAATCGCTTAGACTCCACATTGAAAGCCAGGTTCGGCAAGTGCTTACTGTGCCAACCCCATAAACACCGTAGTTAGCTTTTCGCGGATCTCCTAAATAACAACTTGGCGTTTCTCTCTGGCTTGGGTCTATATTTCCATCGATCATTCTAAGATCTGCCCATAATCGGCTTGTAGTAAAAAGGCGATCGTGGACTCCTTGTTCTGACAGTCGGTCAATTTCATCTTTGCACCATTGACTTATGCGTTCATTGCGCGCCCTTTGTCCTTTGCGATACGAAGCGATAAAAGAGAGAGTAAATGGTATCTCTCTAGATTCAGAAAAGGGATCCAAACTTGCATCTAAACTCAATGGGTCATTTTCATCTGAGATAGATGGATCCATCCAATTAGTTAGAACGGCTGGTCGCCCAGGGTGCGCAGTTAACGAGACATAAAGATCAGCTGGCCACAAGTTGTAAGCAGAGTCAATGATGTTCTTCCTACCATACTCAGGCTTCAAATTTGGATCCACTGCCTGCGACTGATATGCAGCCATCAAAGACCCGCCACCTGAGTTTCCTAACAA
>Ga0315330_10000509_pt1 | contig 24190 bp, 24 predicted proteins | sample M140m34915metaG_FD_203453 | JGI IMG/M metagenome (GOLD analysis project Ga0315330, IMG submission 203453) | Ammonia-oxidizing marine archaeal communities from Monterey Bay, California, United States - M1 40m 34915 | ecosystem: Environmental > Aquatic > Marine > Intertidal zone | place: USA...
AAACCCCTGTTTTCTACTATCAGATTTTGTAAAATATGAATGTACTAAGTTTAATGTTAATATACCTTCTAATTGTAAGTACGTTCATACAGGTAATGTATATGTACCATTAATGACTGTTTTCAATGAAAAAACAAAATCATTAAACAATTATAGAAATAAAAATTTAGTACAACATTCTAATAGAACAAAGGCTGAATTTCTAATTCAAAAATATAAAATTTCAGAAACGGAACTATTAGATAATATTATTAATAAACAGCCTGAAGTAAAATCTTCTACTATAAAAAATGTATTGAATACTTCTACTACTCCACCTACGCCTATATTACTTATTATTGATAATTTTTATAATAATCCTATAGAAACTAGAAATCATATTCTTAGACAAGAATTCAAAGTAAGAGGTAATTATCCAGGACAACGCACATTATCTTATGCTACTCCAGAAATTCTCAATATGATACAAAAATGGATTTATCCTTTTGGTGGTAAAATCACACAATTTCCTATGGAAAAAAATGAAAAGAATTATAATGGAGCATTTCAATATACAACTTCGCGAGATAGGTCATGGTTTCATGTTGATAGTTGGAATAATTGGGCGGGAGTTTTATATATGACTCCTGACGCTCCAGCAAATTCAGGAACAGGATTATATAGATTTAAAGATGGAACTAGATTTGATAACGAACAAAAATTAAGAGGAAATGCGGATGAAATAAACAAACATACTCAAGATGTTACACAATGGGAACTAATTGATAAAGTTGGAAATATTTTTAACAGATTAGTTTTATTTAACGCAAATTCATTTCATATGTCTATGGATTATTTCGGTCATGATAAATTTACAGGAAGACTTTTTCAAGTATTCTTTTTTTCAACAGAAAAACAAAATTGTTAAAATAATAATATAAAAAAATGTAAATATTATTATTTATAATGTCCGGGGTCAGTTTTCAGATAAAAGAACAAGAAGAAACAGAAGAAACAGAAGAAATGGTAAGACCATCAATTTGTTTTGCTACAATGTGTAAAAATGAAGAGCATTGTATTAGAGAAACGTTGGAAAGTGTTTATAAATATATAGACACGTGGGTTGTTCATGATACGGGTTCTACTGATAATACTTGTCAAATTGTTACTGATTTTTTTAAAGAAAAAGGAATTGAGGGAGAACTTTATTGTGAAGAATGGCAAGGTTTTGATTATAATAAAACAAAAATGTTTGAAATATGTAGTAAAAAAAATGCTGATTATATATTACATATTGACGCCGATGATTTAATTGTTGGTGATTTTGATTTTGAAGTAAAAAAACCATTGAAAGATTCATATTATCTACATACCAAACGACACAATTTATCATATAAATGTATATGCCTTTGGGATAATAAACGACAATGGAAATTTTGTGGTGTAGCACATACAACTATGAAATGTGTAGATAAACCTAATTATAATCATTCAGATGAACTATATTCTCCTGATGTGTATTTACATTCTAGAGATACTGGCAATAGAAGCGTTGACCCACAAAAATATTTTAAAGACGGGGGAAGATTACAAAAACAATTCTTTGATACACTTTATGATGACCCCGATGGATTAAATACACGTTCCGTTTTTTATACAGCACAAAGTTATATGGATGCTGGAAAATATGAATTATCAATAAAATGGTATAGTTTATATTTAAAATTAAAACATACTTGGATTGAGGAAGAATTTGAATCTAATACAAGAATAGCAAAAATGTTAACATATTTACAAAAACCTTATGAAGAAATAGCAAAATATATTAATAATGCCATTAGAATATTTCCTGATAGAGCGGAACCTTATTTTATTCTAGGAAAACATTGTAATTATATTGATAGACAAGAAGAAGCCTACCATTTATTAAAAAAAGCGTATTCTATTGATTTTAATAAAGTAAAAAATAAATATATGCTTTTTGTATTAAAAACAAATTATGGAAAATATATTCTTGATGAATTAAGTATATCATGTTTTTGGACAAATAGACTTCATGAAGGGAAAAAATATTTATTACAAATCATAGATGATGAAAATTTTACCGAACATAAAGAACGACTTAATAAAAACTTAGAGCATTATAATAATAAATTACAAACTGAATCTTAACTTTTTATCAAAAAAATCTAAGGCATTTTCTATAGCAGCATCCATATTAAAATATTTATAATTTGCTAATCTCCCCAAGAAATATATATTATTTTTTTCTTCTTTTTTTGCTAATTCTTTATATTTTTCATATAATTCCAAATTTCTTTTATTTGGGACAGGATAATATGGGTCTCCCTCATCTTTAGTTTTTTCAGTATGTATAATGGTATGAGGCGATTGTTGATTTAAAAAATGTTTATATTCTACTATTCTTGTAAATTGTTCTTCATTCGGATAATTAACAACAGAATTTGGTTGAAAAAAGTTCATATTTTTATATATATATTCACCAAAATCTATACTTCTATATTCTAATTTTTCAAGACCTTTGTCTTTAAAATATTCATCTATTGGTCCGGTAAAAATAACATGAGTTATACCATTCATATATTTTGATTGTTTAATTTCATCATAACTTGTATTCACCAAATACAATATATTTTTATGCGTTATCATATTTTTTATCCAATTTGTATATCCTTCTTTGGGTAATGCTTGGTATTTATCAGAAAAATAACGTGTATCAAAATCATTTCTAATTGGTATTCTAGCTAATACACTAGGATTTAATTCTTCTGGATATTTATTCCATTGTTTATATGTATAATTTTTTACTAATTTATCATATAATTTTTCCCCTATCCTTGACTTTGCCATTTGTTCACTATTTTCTATTTTATCATATTTTATTTGGTTTTTTTCTAACCATTGATTCATTTCTTCTGTTGTTTGTAAATTCTCTCCACATAACTCATTTACTGTTGTTATATTTACAGGGATTGAAACAAATTTACCATCTACTTTTGACAATACTTTATGTTCCCATCTTACCCATTCTGAAAATTTATTTACATAATTCCATACCTCTTCGTTATTTGTATGAAATAAATGAGCACCATATTTATTTACTCTAATATTTGTTTGTTTTTCTATATAATCATAACAATTACCTCCTATATGAGGACGTTTATCAATTATTATTACCTGTTCATTTAAAACATTCGCTATTCTTTCAGCTATAGTCGCTCCGGATAATCCACATCCAACTATTAAATACATATAATTATATATATATGTATTTATTTATATTGTTTTAGGTTCTTGCCAAATAGCACCAGTACTATTTGATTTTTCATGTTCAGGTCTATCATCGGTATAATAATACATAGCTATAGATAATCTATCATCTTCATTTTTCCAAGGAGCTATATGTCCATGAAAACCATCATCAGTCGTTCTCATTATTACAGCTCTATTAAATATTGGCGCTATCTTTTTCTCACAACAAGTCATATCTTTATTCCATAATTCCAAATGACCATTATATTCCTCCTTATAATCTTTATTCAAGTAAAGTAATAAATTTATACGTCTATATTTTCCTGTTTCTCCATGTTTATTAAAATCACAATGAATATTTAAATGTCCATCCTTTTTTGTTTTATGTAGCCCTCCACCCATATTAAAATCATCTGGTTGTAATCCTTCAATTCCCGTAACATTACTTATCCAACATACAAATTCTTTAGAATTAAAATACTCTATTAACTTACTAGTTATATTTGGTAAGTTATTACCATCTCCTATACAATATTTGTTTTTTGTAACATCTGGTAATCCATTAACATAAGAATAGCGCCAATTATCTTCTTGTATATTTTTTATTTCTTCCAATACTTTTTCTAACAATGTATTTTCTATAAAATTATCTAATACCAAATAATTAAAAGGCAAAGACGATAAAAAATTCTCATTATAACTTTTTATTTTCTCTTTATTTATATCGGCATAATCCTTCTTTTGTGTTAATAAATTATAATAGTCTTCAAAATCATTTTTATAGTTATAATTTACTATTTCATTTATGTCATCTGGAGAGATTTTCACCTTTTCCATAAATTCAAATTTACCAACTCCTCTATAATTTGGGTGAGTAAACACTTCGAATATCATTTTATTATAATAATTTTTAATCAAGTAATATACAACTTTCCATACATCACCTGTCCATGGTTCTCTATATTTTAATATACCATTCTCATAAACATGTTTTATAGGGATTTTATATTGTTCCCTTTCATTAGCTGGTAAAATATCATCCAAAAATATAATACCGTCATCATTTAAACAATCCATCGCATTATTAAAATCTCTTAAAACATAATCACTTTGATGCATACCATCTATAAATATTACATCAAACATTTTATCATTATCCTTAAAAAAATCATCGCTTGTTTTTTTTACCAATCTATCGTCATTAAATTTTGGGTCAGGGTCTACACCAACTTTGTTTTCTAAATTTATATGTTTAAAAGATGTACCGTATTCTACACCTATTTCCAAATAAGAATTTTTATCCTTTATAAATTTATTAATAATACTATGTCTTGAAGAAAATATTTCTTCTTGTATTATTTCATAATTTTCAGTATATTTACAAATTAAATGAAAATAATTTTTCATTTCTTCATTTGTAGTATTTGGTTTTAAACTATAACATTTCATTCTATCATAACCAAGTTCTTCTATTTGTTCTATCAAATAATTCACATCAAATTCATTATCTAACAAAATAAAATCATTTCTAGGATTTTTATATAGATTCTTTATTTCCGCATCATATAAAGATTTTATACCCATTAAACAATATTGTTTATCATAATCTGGATTTATAGTAGTAGAACATACTTTATGTTCCCAATCCTTTCTTTTCCAAATTTGACTATTATCCTGAAATATATACTTTTCATCTTCATAAGCATTTTTTTCTTTCATTATTTCATTTACTTTATATTTATTATAAAATATAGGTTTTATCCATTGAGGACCTAATCTATTTATTTCCCCATTTCTTATTAAAGAAAAATTATTATTATTATTATTCATAAACTGAATATAACCTAATTTATGCAATTTTACTACTTTTTTTGCTCTCGTCATAGTTCTTAATAATATTTCAAAATCATCACAAATGGGTAAAAATTCACTATAATTTTCTATTTCCATTAAAAATTTTCTTTTCCACATTCTTGGATGATTTGGTAGACAAACTAAATGACTTGTTGTAATATTATTCATACCCGGACAAGAACATACATTTATCCAACGACCATTATATTTTTGTTTATAGTAACAACAATATCCTTTCCCAAAATGGTCTCCGTAACTAAAATTCGCCCAATTTTCATATACATTCGCAAAATCAGCATAAACAAAGTCTATATCATTATCACTTTCAAATATATTATAAGTGTCTTGTAATAATGTGGGTAATATTATATCATCATGGTCTAATTCTAATACATATTTTCCCCTACATAATCCAACTGTTTCATTTTTAACATTACCTATATTACCGCTATTACAATCTCGTTTATATAAACGAATCCTTTTATCTTTTTTTGCTACTTCTCTTAAAAAATTAAAATGTTCATCTTCGGGAGAATCGTCAAGTAATATCCATTCCCAATCTCTTAATAATTGTGATTTCATTCCTTCATATGCTCTATTTATTTTTTCATATGATTTATAACAACTTGTAAATACAGAAAATCTAGGTCTTGTTAATTCTCTTTCCATAACAACATTATCTATATAGCAATAATTTACATTACAATTAAATTCATTTACATCTTTTATTTCTTTTTTATGAATCCATCTACTTCTCATTCTATCTACAATTTGAGACATTACTAAGTTTATATATAATTTATCATCAGGACCATACGTTATTAACATATGATGGTTTGAATCAAACATATTATTAAGTTTTTCTATCTCATTTGGAGAGATAATTTCTACAGTACAGTCTAATTTATCTTTGTTTTCTAAAAAAAAAGTATCAATTTCGGAAAATTGCTTGTCTCGTAAAAAATAAACAAAAGGATATTTACTCATTAATAAATATTCTTCAAGAATAATATTTAAACTATTTATTTTCAATTAATTTTTTTTTGCTATAATATTGTAAAATACATCTAACAGAATCCTTAATATTTTTAACATCTGGATACAAAGATTGTAATTTAGTAGTATCTAAATAATTATTACTTCTTTCACTAGCTAGAATTTTCGCTTGTTCTTCAATTGTAAAATTTTTCCAAGTAAAAGTGGGGTCAACATATTCTTTATACATTTCTAACATTTCATTATGACTAATTAAACCGGGATTTGTTAAATTCATTGTTCCAGTTATTTGTTTCTTCATCATATCTACTATTATTGGTATGAATTCTGGTAATACTGTCATAGAATTTTTTATTGAACATATTTTTTCATATGTTGTTATTTTTGTAATAAAATTTCTAGGATTATCTTTACCTGTTATAGGCATTCTTATTCTCAAATTCAAACAGGTTTCATCATACAATAGACTCATTAACTGGTCTGTTCTACCTTTTACAACTGAATAACTCGAACCAAAAAAATTAGGAGCGTCTTCTTCTTTAAAACCATTTTCTTCTTTTTCATAAGGATGTTCATTATCATAAGAAAATATACAACCTGTTCCAAAATAGGTATAATGAACAAAACGATTATTTTTACTATATTTTTTACAAGCTTCGGCTATAATTAATGGTACAAATAAATTATCACGAACATTATCTTTTATTTTTCCTGGTTGTTCTAAGTAATCAATTGTAGAATATGTTTTTCCATTTGTTTTTCCATGTGTTCTACCTATAAAAGATATTACATGGGTAGTTTCAGGATTATTATTTAAATCGTCCATAACATCTTGTAATGTATTTATACGAGTATTTGAAACAGTGTGTTTGAAGTGCCCTAGAGTAAGAGCTTCGCAAAATTGACTACCAATCCAACCTTTTCCACCATAAATTAAAATATTCATTCTAATTTATAGTAAAATTTATTCTTCAAATAGTTTATCAACATTATTAATTATATCTTCAGATAAATTAAATTTTCTAGCATAACGTTGAAATTTTGCATAAAATTCCCAATCTGTTCTCTCTATATGAGGTAAAAAATATTTCAAATTATAATTTGTCATATTTATATATTGAGGTATTGGTTTTTTAGCAATAAATAATTTTTTTAACATGTTATTTGCTTCTTTCATTTTTCCCAGATAAAAATAATTAATTACCATTTCAGAATACAAAGAATGGTCGTATATATGATTCATTATAAATAATTTGTGTTCTTTTTGATTTTCAGGCAAATACTCTAACATATTATAATAAACTTCTGCTTGTTTGAATTTATTTGTAGCTCTACATTCTTTTATTAATTCAAACATTGCTTCTTGTCTTTGTTTATCAAATTCCCAAGCTTTGTACCACCAATACCAAGATTTTTCCTTTTCATCCAAATCTCTATATAAATTTCCTAATTGAAAGCAAGCCCAATATCTTTCTTGTGGCCACTGGTTTGATGTATTTGCGGCTAATGTATACCACTTTATAGATTTGTCCCAATTTTTTTCCCCAGAAAATCTAAAACATTCTCCAGCATAAAAAGCATATCTTGGTTGTAAATGGTCTTTTTTTTCATATGCTTTTTCTAAAATTAAAGCGTCTTCATAATATTTATTTGACCCTTTTTTATTTCTAGCACTAACTTCTACATTTGTCGCAACATGGTATTTACCTTCTATTTGAACAATATTATGTGGTTCTTTAGTTCCTATTATTTCGTGCATAACTCCTTCATAATACCATTTAATATGATTATCTACTAATGGCATTCTTTTCCATTGAACAGCATGACCAAATTGTAATTGATAAGCATTTCCGTGTTTTAAGATTGGCATTGCTTCCCTTAAATCACCAACAAGTCTATCATCCGCATCCCATATAAAAACAAAATCTGTTTTTTTATAAGCAAACTCTAATGCTCGTGTTCTATTATAAGCAAAATCTTGCCAGGGGTCATGTATTAATTCTCCGCTAATATCCTTTTCTTTAAAAAAAGTTTCAATTAATTCTGCTGTATTATCAGTAGAACCTGTATCACATATAACCCAGTAATCTAAATCAATATGTTCTATTAAATTATTTAATGTATTAATAATTATATCTGCTTCATCTTTAACTATCATATTTAAGCATATTGTTTGATTTGACATATAAAGTATAATTATTTATAATTTTTAAATATTAATATATATTAATAATATAATGGCTTTTACCAGATTTAATTATGATGATTGTAGAACAAAAAAAAGATTACAAGAAGCAACTGGTCCAGGAAGATATGCTTTGAATATGCCTGGTACTGGACCAACCCCTTGTTTTTTTAATGACCCACAAATAAGAATGCAAAAATGGGGAGCAAATTTAGATTCTGTTATCAATGGCGCTCCTATTGATATTAACAGTGACTTAACAGGTAGGACTAGAAAATTAACCAAATATTGTACCAATAAAAAATTCCCAAACGCAGGAGTTCCTATTACACAAAAAGTTGATTATCCTATTTGTGGAGATGCTCTAACTGATGAATCAAGAGCAACTCATCCTGCTTGGCAATATAGAGCAGTCAAACAACATAGAGAAGATACTTTATTTTTTAATCCTCAAGAAAATGTTTGTATGAGATTTCATAATAATTTAAATACTAGACTTTTAGAAAGAGATAATTTTGTTCCAAAAATACCGTGTTTAAAAGAAAAATAAATATATATTTTAGCATTTAAAATATATATTACTTATATATAAATGGCAGAAGTAGCAATACCAATAGCTGTTCTAGGAGTAATGTATATTATATCAAATAAAGATAATGAAGAAAAAAAGAAAGAAGGATTTCATAATAGACCTTTACCAAATGTTAGACCGACTCCTGTAAATTATCCAGTGGAACCAAGAAAAGATTTATTAAACCAAACAAATGTACAAACTTATGCAGGGTATAAAAATAAAAATGAGAATTTTTATCAACCCGAAGGATATAAAAAAGCTTTAGAAAATAATGAACAAAATGTAGGAAATTTTACATCTTTAACAGGAAATGTTGTAGGAGCCGAAGGATTAGAACATAATAATATGGTGCCTTTTTTTGGGTCTAAAGTTACACAAGGGACTGAAAGCAGAGGGCGAGACGGTATATTAGACCTTTATACTGGGTCAGGTAGCCAACAAAAAAGAAAAGAAGGTATTGCTCCTCTTTTCAAACCATCTGCTAATATGAGCCATGTTCACGGAACACCCAATCAAAGTGAATTTATGATGGAGAGACAAAGAAGCGTTCTTACATCTAAAATGAGTAATGTTAAACCATGGGAAGAAATACAAGTTGGTCCTGGTTTAGGGAAAGGATTTACAAGTAAAGGGTCTGGAGGATTCAATGCTGGAATGGAAGCACGGGCTCAACATTTACCCAAAACAGTTGACCAATTAAGAGCATCAACTAATCCTAAAGTCACATATGGTGGACAAGTATTAGGCGCATATGTAGGTAATGGTAACACAGCATCCGCACAAGATATGATGCACGCGAGTAAAGGTAAAGGTAACGTTGTTGGTCCAGATGGAAAACCAATGCAACAACAAGTATACCAAGTAAATAAAAATAGACCTGATACATATTATGAAAATTCAGCAAGTAGATGGTTTACAACAACTGGAGCCGAAAAAGCACAAACCGCAAGAAGTGCTCAAGTTTTACAACCAGAAAATAGAACTACTACTACTCGTGAATATTTTGGAGGTAGTGGAGATAGAGAAGGAACCGGACCACGCCAAGCCGGACATTTTAGAAAATCCCATAAAATTATTTTAGGTAGTGAAAACACCGGACCAGCAGATAAACAAGGTGGTTGGGGAGCTAGTAATAAAGATTATGGTAAAAACGGTTACAAAGCTAGAGCTAACGCAAGAACACTTACAGGAGATAGAACTGAAATGGGCGCTGCCGGTTCTATTGTTAGTGCATTGACCGCACCATTATTAGATTTATTACGACCTACCAGAAAACAAAATGTTATCGGCAATATGAGACCAATGGGTAATGTTCAAGGTATTAACGGAAATCACGCTGAACCTGTATGGAATCCTAATGATACCCCTGCCCCTACAATTAGAGAACAAACAGAAAATACCAAACATCTTATGATGGGTGGTGCTCATGACGCAAATGGATATTTAGTTCAAAATGATAGACCTGTTCCACAAGAAAGAGATACAACCAGTCAAGAATATTATAATAATGTTGGTGCTCAAGCAGGAACAACAGCTCCACGACCATATGATGCTGATTACAATGCTAGATTAAATCCTAATAAACAAGTTCTTAGTAAGGTTGATAGATATAACATTGGAAATGCTAGTTTAGCATCTCACGCACAAAATATTACGACATTCTCTAATACTGCCACAAATTGTCCTGAAATGACTCCTTCTTTTCCTAAGGCAGCTCCTTCACAACAGTTAGTTGGACAACTTTCTGGAAAACATACTAGAGAACGCGCTGTAAATTGTCAAAGAAATGGACCAGCTATGGTTCAAGCATTCAATCAAAATCCTTACTCTCAATCTCTCCAAAGTTGGGCATAAATAATTTTATTTAACATTTAATAAAATTATTAATATAAATATTCAATTAACCATATTGGTATTAGATACATTACAGCATTCATATTCATTAAAGATAAAACAAAGGAAATACCCAATGCTAGATATATAAACCATTGGGGGATTTTTACATAATGACGCAGGATTAAGACAAAAATTAAAGCAAAAATAGCAACTTGCCCAAATGGACAAATTCTTACACCATATTCATCTCCTACTAAATGTTCAAACCACACTCCTTCTGGACTGCGTAAAACATTAAAATCTACACTTGTTTTAAAAAATAAAAACATAAAAATTAAATAAAGTGATTCTAAAATAGATATCTTTAGTGAAGCCATATATAATATAATTATAATATATATGTCAGGAGTACCTGTAACTAATATAGACGAGTTAGGAATTGGACAGCGTGTTGAAGTATGGTGGCATTGGCAAGGAGCACTAGATAAAGGTGCTGGGGAAAATTATGCACCATTTTACGGTAAGATAACGGAAGTAAAAGGCAATACAATTAAAATAAAATTTGACAATGAGGACGATGTGGTTGGTCCCATTAACCCATTTACAAAAAAAGTGAGTGGTAGTAATTCTAAACTAATAAGTCAAATTGTTATAATTGATGAAGGTTTTTCAAAAAAACCTGACGCAATGTCTGGTTTATTATTGGCTGTTAAGATTGCAAGAGAATTTCCTGAATTACTTCCAAAAGAAGGAGGAAAACGCCGCAAGAGAAAAACACGCAAAATGAAAGGCGGACATCACTTATACAAAAGACTTGGTGTAAGTAAATATGCTTCGCAAAAACAAATCAAAAAAGCATACAACAAACTTAAGAAAAAGAAGAAATTAACAAAAAAGGTAAAGCATGCTTATAAAATTCTCTCCAAAAAGAAAACTAGAAAACAATATAATAACCGATATAGAAAAGTTATGAAACATAAAAGGCGTCATTAAATAATTTATAATAATTATAGTTAGAGATAAACTTGCTATAATTATTATATGTCATTAGACATTCATAAAAAAGTAAAGGATAAGTTAGATTTTTTTATAAAAGAAAATAAAATACCACATATTATATTTTACGGACCTTCTGGTAGTGGAAAAAGAACAATATTAAATGGATTTATTCAGGATATTTATGAGAAAGATAAACAAAAGATAAATCAATATGTTATGTATGTGAATTGTGCGCATAGTAAGGGAATTCGTTTCATAAGAGATGATTTGAAATTTTTTGCAAAAACAAATATTCATAATAAGAATAATAATTTATTCAAAAGTATAGTACTTTTCAATGCCGGACAATTAACAATGGATGCTCAATCTGCTCTTAGACGATGTATTGAACAATTCAGTCATACTACTAGATTTTTTATTCTTGTAGAAAATGAAAATCAATTATTAAAACCTATATTATCTAGATTTTGCAATTTTCATATTCCCTATCCTGTTATTAATAAAAAAATAACAAGCTTTCATGACTATAATAAAAAAAATATAAAAAATAATTCATTGTTAGTTAAAAGAAAGAGTTGGTTGAAGAAAAATATAACAAAAAAAGGAAATTATTCATCTCTAGATAAATGTAATGATTTTATAGAAAAATTATATGAAAAAGGTTATAATGGTATGGATATAATAGAATTGATAGAAAATGATATATCATTTAATAAAAAAAATAAATATCTATACTTGATTTATTTTGATAAAATCAGGAGTGAATATAGAAATGAGAAACTTTATATGTTTGTTATATTAAATTTATTTTTTATGCGGAAAAACTTAAATTTAGAAAATATCTTAGAAATGTAAATGGACGATTATAATGTGAACGTGTTATCTGAAGCAAAAAACGAATATTCGTCACGATTGGTGACAATATTAACACCTTTGATGATTGAAGGTATTAAATCTATTTTTGAGGAGGCAACAAAATTATGTTTAGACAATGACGAAGAGGAGAAATATTTGATGACATTTCAAAATTTTCTCTCCAGAGTTCCAAAATGGAATGATACAATTGTTGAAGAAGAAACAAAAAGAATTGTTACAAATAGTAGATGTAGTTATTTAGAAGATTTATTAACTTGTGTTCATATTACACAATTAAAAATTCTAACCAGCATTCGCGTCTCACAAAAACAAAAAAAAATAGATATTGATATTCCTAAGTTAAACGCATTTGTTCATAAATGTTATATTATGTATGCTCGTAAATTATATAGCAATGTATATTTGTTTGAAAAAGACATATTACCTTTGAATTATCAAAAAAATATGCGTGAAGCTGAATTAATGTGTCAAGAATCTATATTAAATGTCATCCGAGAAAACATGCCAGTAGAAAATATTTTGAGAGCATATATCGATGAAACTGTTGATGAAGAAATTATAGAAGAGACTATAGAGAAAACAGTAGATGAAGCGGTTAAAAAGGCAATGGAAGAAGAAGCTATAGCAACAGAGTTAGCAGAAAAAGATGAAAACAACATTACCAAAACAGAAGATACTGTTGAATTGGAAAAACCTGATTTGGAGAAAAATAAAGTAGTTGAACAAGCATTAAAATTAGAAAGTTCCCCTACAGAATCTACGACAACAACTAAAGAACATAATATTAAACTAACTATTGCTACTCCTGTTCAAAATGTAGAAGAAAAACCTAAGGGAGATGTTGTTAGTTCATTAAAGTTTAATGATACAGACAGTGTTGTTAATTATGATACAAAGGCATCACCATCTTCTAATCCCGAACCAGAAAAAGTAGAAGCTCCAAAAACCGTTGAAAGATTAGAAAAAATATCAAAAGAAGCAAATGAAAGAAGAAAAGCAGAAGAGGAGGAAGACGATTATGACGACGATGAAGAAAAATTAACTATTTTCGATGATGCGAAATTAGAATTAGATAGTATGGATGTTCATTCTTTAGACAAAAAATTAAAATTAGAACCAGACCCAATTTTAAATGATATTGAGATTCTTGGTTAATGCGTCTATTTATATAAATATTTTTAAATAATTATATAAATGTCAGTTTTCATCACTGGTGTAGCAGTTGCTTGTGCATATTTGCTTTTTAGATTTATTGAAATGAGATTTATATTAAAAGAAAATAAACCAGTAAAACTATTAGCAAGAGATACTATAATTGTTTATTTAAGTGTTTTACTAGGGTGTTTTGTCATGAAACAAATGGGGGGAATGAATCTTGCGTCAAAAGTACCTCAAGTTTTTACAAACAATCCTGATTTTTAAATATTCTTTTGAATAATTTCAAAATAATTTTTATCTACCTCACAACCTTTAAATCTTCTATTCGTATTTTTACTTGCGAATGCTGTTGTACCTCCTCCTAAGAATGGGTCAACAACTAAATCTCCTTCATTTGAATGTTTTTTAATTAATTCTTCGAATAATAGCAAATTTTTTTGAGTAGGATGCCTTTCTCCCTTTTTACCGGTTTGAATAGGATATTCATATACCCCCTTGTCATACTTAGAATTAAAGGTAGGTTTACATTTTTTTATTCCCAATAGAGCAACTTCTCTACAATTCGTCAAATAATTTACAGATTGATTTAACGGCATAGGATTTGTTTTCAACCATTCAACAAATCTAATTTGTTTAAATCCTGTTTTTTTTGTTTTGGCTGTTTCCATTAATTTCTTGAGAGTTTCTAATTTCCAAATATCAAAGAATATAATACAAGTCCCTCCAGGTCTTAGTTTTTTATAAAATAGTTTAATAAATTCATCCAATTTATCAATAGTAAATTCTTTGTCCCATTCTCCATAATCGGTTTTAAACGCATATTTATTTCCAGAAGTATTACCATATTTCAAATAATTTTCTTTATATTTATCGTCATTGTATCCCTTTTTTGCTTTGAAAGCCAACCATTGTTCTTCTGTTTTTTTATTTTCACCAGAAGCATCTAATTTTGCAACTTCTTTTACAAACTTATTCATTCCAGAATCTTTTGAAATAAGATAGGGAGGGTCTGTTAATATTAAATCAACTGTTTCATTATCTAAAGTTTTTAGAAATTCAATACCTTCTTGGTGTTTTATTTCTATATTTTCCATTTTATAATATACTTTTATTAAACATATATTAAATCAATTTTATATATATATATAATGGAGTTAATGGCTCAAACATGCAAGGTTTTATATGATAAACATTGGTTAGATAAAATGAAAGAGTTTGATACATTAAAAAGACACCCAATGATTAAATTTGATAATTTATATGAATATTTTAATAAGGTTACAAACTTTCAGACAAATATTAAAAATAAAGTTCAAGATTTGGTTAATGATGACAGTTTATTCGTGAGTTTACAAATAAATGTAGAATGGTTGAATGATGATATTCCATTTATTAAAAAACTTCATATATTTTTAAAGAACGAGTTGTTAAAAATGACTAACAATACAGAATCCAAATGGTGTGGTGAAACAGCTATTACAACTGTAAACAGTATAAAAGGTGCGTTAAAGGGATTGAATTTATGTTCAAGAGTATTAAAAAACAATGTAAGAGATATGATAATTTGTGTTATTTTTGCTATATTTTCAACAAGTGATAAATATGAATGTATATTTGATAAAATATCTTACATGGAATGTCATATATGTAAAAGATTAGTTAGCAATGTTATAGATATGGATAAATTAATATGTAAAACTTGTATTAAGACTGAATAGTAATAGGGGATAATTTCCAAGATGAAATAGAATTAATAATTATCTTTTCATCTATTTTATTTTTTAATTTAACTTTTTGACCATTAAATTGTGAACCTATAATTATCCATGCGTTTGGCATATATTTGTATATTTGATTCCCATCATCAAAGGTGTTGATTTTTTGAGGTATTCCAAAATCCATTTATGTATTTAATATTAATTCCTTTTTACATTCATTCATAATAATATAATTATTATTATAAATTAACACATTGAATTCATTTCATCAATATTTATTACTTTTTGTTTTTTAATTTTTTTCTTTGAACTAGTATATTCAAAAAATATACCATTTTCTATTTGTTTTTCAGGTAAATGATTATGTACTGTTCTAACTATCATTTTATATAATTTAAATTCAGGATATCGTTCTTCGCCGTTATTTTTATATAATATATTTCTTCCTTTATCATCTTTTGTCCATTCAATAATTAACTTTGCTATAGGATTTTTAATTTTGTGTTGGTCTTTTATATCTTCAATAAAATAATCAAATAATGAACATCCCAATCTACACAAATCAAAACTTTTATTAGGTTCTAATCTTGGTTTTTTATGATTAAAATACGGTTCGCAATTATATTGTGTTGCCGCATCACCTTTTTTATGATAACTGTCGCTACAAATAATTTCCCCCTTATAATTATAAATTGCGCGACCAAAATCTATTATTTTATATATTTTTCCATAAGTAGGAACTCTATAATAAGTATTATTATATTTATAATTTATGAATTTTTTTTGAGTTGAAATATACATTATATTATTTGTATGTAAATCATTATGTGTAAAATTAAATACTTTTTGATAAGTAAGTAATATCATTATAATCTGAAATAAACAAGATTTCCACTCTTTATCAGTTAATTCATTATCTTCGTCATCTAATAGGGAATCCAATGTATTTTCCAATTTTTCCAAACAAATTACTTGAACAGGAAAATTATATACTGTCGCATTTACAATTTCTTCGCTATCCATACTTGAATATTCTGATATTTGGGAGTTACTTAGTTCTTCACTATTTTCATCTTCTTCGTCTGAATACTCTTCTTGAGAATCGTTTGACCTATCAGATTCATTTGTATTTGATGACCTTGAAGAACAAGTAGAAGAAGTTTTCTTTGAACTTTTTGAACCTGAACCTTCTTTATTAATAGAATATTCTTCGCTTAAAGAAGAATCATGCATTTTCAAATTTTGAGTTGTTAATTTAAACATTCCTTCAAACATATTATTATCAATATTTTCACATTCTAATTTTATATCATCCCCAATTTCGTTTAATTTTATTTTTTTTCTATAATTTCTAGTATCACTTTCTAATAATCTTTCTTCATCTATATCATCTGCCAAAAATAAAACATTTTTATGTTTATGAAAAAAAGATGAATCGTAAAGATATTCTATATCATCAAAAATATTTAATTTAAATTCATTTTGAATTGTCAAAAATGAACCATAAAAAGAAGTGCCATGTATAAATCCATTTTCATTCAGTAACTTTGAAGATAAATATGAAAAAAAACTATCGGCATATGCTGAATTATTGGAGTCCAGAACTTTTTTACAACAACTATTATTTACAATTTTAGGTAAAGAACATATTGTATCTGCTTCTATATGTTTATATTTTCCAACCATAAATTTTATAGGGTCTAATAAAGGAGAAAATTTGAAAAAAGAATCAAGCGGTTGTATAGCGTCTGTTTTTTCATCAATACATTTAATTTTAAAATTATTATTATCTTTCCTTTCAACTATAGAATTAATACTATATCTATTATTCAAATTTATGTTATTGAAATTTTTTTCATCAAGATTAAAAAATTTAGAATACAAGGGGATATAATTTTGGATATTAGAAAAGCCATTTTTTTCTAAATATTCAAATAAACTAGAATTGTTATTTTTTTTATAAAACAGTTCAAACATTAATTTCTATATATAGGTTTTTTATTTCATTTAAACTAATTTATGCGTAAAAAAATGAAAAAATAATTAAATTATTGTATATAAATAATGAATTTAGAATTAAAGAAATTCGATATGAAAAAAATTACATTTAAGCCAAATGAAAATCAAGGACCCGTAATTGTATTAATTGGTCGTCGTGATACAGGTAAAAGTTTCTTGGTTAGAGACTTATTATATTATCATCAAGATATTCCAATAGGAACTGTTATATCAGGTACAGAAGCCGGTAATGGATTTTATGGTGCGATGGTACCTAAACTATTTATTCATGACGAATATAATACAGCTATTATAGAAAATATATTAAAAAGGCAAAAAATTGTTATGAAGCAAGTGAAAAAAGAAACTCAAGCATATGGCAGAACTAGTATTGACCCAAGAACTTTTGTTATTTTAGATGATTGTCTTTATGATAATAGTTGGGCTAGAGAGAAATTAATGAGATTACTGTTCATGAATGGTCGTCATTGGAAGGTAATGCTTGTTATTACAATGCAATATCCTCTTGGTGTTCCTCCTAATCTAAGAACAAATATAGATTATACCTTTATTCTTAGAGAACCTTATATAGCAAATCGTAAAAGAATTTATGAAAATTTTGCTGGTATGTTTCCTACCTTTGAATCTTTCTGTCAAGTTATGGACCAATGTACTGAAAATTATGAATGCCTTGTTGTAGCAAATAACGCTAAATCTAATAAACTGGAAGACCAGATTTTTTGGTATAAAGCTGTAGCACACAGAGATTTTAAATTAGGTTCAAAGGAATTTTGGGAAATGTCCAAGGGACTTGATTCTGATGATGATGATGATGGTCAAGCATTTGACCCTAGAGGTGGAAGAAAAGGCCCAGCTATTAATGTTAAAAAGAGTAAATGGTAAATTATCATAAAAAATTTTTTAAATGATAATTTATTCAAAATATCAATGGGCATCCATCTGCATCCACAACTGACCCGGGGGTGGCAGTCCAAACAATACCTGATATATAGAATCCAAGAACAACAATTCCCCATACGCAACCTCCACAATTAACAGCGCATTTCATATACGATTCTTTATCGTTTGCTATTTCCATTTCATCATCTTCTTTATTACAACAACATAAACAGCACACCGCAGACATTATGAGAAAACAACAACCGCCAAATAATACACCCATATACATTCCAAATAAATCCCATCTTCCCATATTACCAAATCCAGATCCAAATACACCTGTAAATGGAATGGCTTGTAATACAAGTGGGGCTACATGGTCTGTTCCTGATTGTTTACATTGACCAAGATTCGTATCAAACGTATAACATTTCTTAGCAATACAATAATTCTCATTTTTTACTTGCTCTAAACAAGGATATGGACATTTACATTTAGTAGGTAATCCCGTACAATTAAATTTGGTACTGTCAACAACAGATTTAGTATTCAAAATCCTAAAACTGCTTGACATAGCAGTTGATAGGAATGCGGAGAATAACACTACAATAAGAGTTGTTTTCATGTTTGTGTTGGAAGACAAGAATTTGGACATAATACTAGTTAATGTTTTATTGGGTTTGTAATTTATTTTCAATTTTCAAATTATAAATACTAATTAATAACTGAGATATTTCTTTACTTGGTATTGTTTCGCCTTTTTCTAATTTCATATATGTTTCTCTGTTAATATCAAGTTTATGACACATGTCTTCAATAGATAGTTTATTAAGTAGTCTTAGTTTCAATATAATCTTACCGGATTCTTTTGCTTCATTAACAAAAAAATTTGAATCAGCATCTGGAGATAATATTTTTGGAGAGATTTTATTATAAACATTTCTTTGTAATTGATTTGTTATTATTTTTGGTGGCATTATTACTATAGCATAGCATTAACTTTTTATATTACTTCTATTTGTTTAAAAGAACCACCACCAAGAACTTTATCTAGTTGCGCTTCTCGATTTTTCCGCGCTATTATTTCACTTATTTTACAATTATGAGATTCAGGTGTTCTATGTTTTGGACAAAATGATTTTCCGCATTTACAAACAATACATAAATCAACCATAGTGAGTTTCTTTTTACATTTTTTTCCGTCTTCCAATTTGCATTTGCATCTTGGAACCTTTTTTTTGGGTTTTTTTGGTTCTTGAACTTGGGGTTTTTCGTTTTCCATATTTATAAATAGGTTAATAAATTTTATTAAATAAAAATTAATAAAATTCAATTTTTAATCTTTTTTCTCTTCATCTTGATTATCTTCTGCCTTTTCAGTAATTTCAACCTTGACATTTTCGGTTTCGCCTTCTTGTTTAGGTATTAATCCTCTATCCATGGCATCTTGGGCAGCACTATTGGTAGGAACATTATCACCTTCAAATAATTCTTTACGAATATCAGCAGAAGTAACCTCTTCTTTTGAAGATAAAGCACCTTCAATTGTATTGTTAACTCCAACAAGTTGTCCATTTTTGTTAATATTTTGTGTAAGTTTGTTACCGGATTCTTTAGCTATCTTTTTGTTTTCCTCAATAGCATTCCTCTTTGCTTCTAATACGCGTTTTTCAAATTCAGTTTTTGCGGATGCTTCATTTTTATTCTTTTCGTTCATTAATTGATTTAATTCATCTTCTAAATATTCAACTCTTCCTGTTTTGTAAGCTTCTGGTTCCCAAGGCATCCACATTCCTACTGGACCAACATATACATTATGATTTGGGTCAACTTCTCTTAATAATTTGCATCTTAATTCAGCCTCTTCCTGAGTTGAATATGTGCCTCTAACTTTTAATCCTCTGGTACTAGTTTGAAACTGATGTGCAGTATTAAATTCATCGTCTAATCTTTCTTCATTGGCATCTAGAAAATTTTTATATTCATCTTTAACATAATTTTCCGTAAATGTATCTTTTTCACTTTTAGTATATTCTTGGAAGTCCTTCATAATATCATCAAAATTCATACTGTATTTATATGAAAGGAAATTTAAAAATTGTGTAAATTTTTCTACACTTTTCGCAAAATCATAGTGTTTTAGGAATTCTTGAAAAAAGAAATGATTTTTCTGTTTTAAAATATTATCAGGACTAACAAAACTAACACAAACAAATTTTTGTCCTGAAATGGGTTTGTCTTCTTCTAATAAATCCACATATTTAGGATTTGTTGTTCCATCAGAATTTCTTTGATATACGCAACCAGGTTTTTGCATGTTATAATACTTTAACAAGAATCATTTTTAAGTTTTAATTTTATAATATATTTTTTTTCTAATTATTATTTATAATGCTTCAAAAATTAGCACAGATGTTGGATTTAGGAGAACTTATTCGCAGAGCAGTCAAATATCTTGTCGAAGGTGTTATGGTTGCTATTGCCGCATATGCAATTCCAAAGAAATCTCTTAACTTAGATGAAGTTGCTCTTATTGCTCTTACCGCAGCAGCAACCTTCTCTATTCTTGATACATATGTTCCATCCATGGCAGTTTCAGCTCGTTCAGGCGCAGGATTCGGCATTGGTGCCAATCTTGTTGGATTTCCTCGTATGTAAATAAAATAAATAATTTATAATTAACTATTTATTTTATATCGTAGGCACAAATTCCCATAGAAGTTCGTTACATATTTTTTTCCATATTTCATCTTGTTCTATTCTCTTTACTGGGTCTTTTAACATAGGGAAAAAAGGTAAAAAGGTTTTTTCATCCAATAATTCACACATTTTATAAAGAACATAATAATAATTCAAAAAATTAACTCTATCGTCAGGACAATGTTTTGCATAAGGTTTTTGGATTTCCATAAAAAGATTACATAATTTATCTTCTAATTCCGGTGACATTATAGGAGGTCGTATTCCCAATTTATCTTTAATGAAAGGAATATGTTCATAATATTTATTATATCCTAATTTTTTCAATATATCTTTTGCCTTTTTATTTGTCATTTGTTTTAATGTTATTCTTTCTTTTTTTATTTGATTTCTAATATTTTCAAGAACTTCATCTGGAATTTGAGTAGTTTCTTTTGCTTGAAATTGTGCCAATATTTCTCTGAAATGATTAATTCTTTTATACGCATAAAAACATACTTCTTTAGGAGGTTCCTTGTAAGATGGTTTTTCATGTTCAACCAAAAATTCCTTTTGTCTTCCACATTTATTACAAACAACCAATCCTTTATAATCAACTTGTATCCATTCCCCACCACAATGCTCGCATAATTCATAATTTATAATATAATTATTTATATCCAAGTGTCCTTCATCCAAATTAATCAAATATTTATCAATATTTGTTTCATCTGATTTTGTATTTACTGTTTTATTTGGATTAAAAAAGGAATGAAGTATCTTTTTTTTATTAATATCAATACCTTCTGACATTTTCTTCTTCTTTTCAAAATATTCAAATATTATACCTGAATTTTCTAATAAATATTCTTCTTTTTTTTGTTTTAGGACAAATATATTTTTTTTAATATCTTTTATTTCATCTTGTATATCTAATTTATCTTCAATATTTTCTGTTATTTTTAATTTCTTTCTTAGTTGTTTTTTCCTTTCTATTAATTTTGGAATAGTTTCTTGGATAATTTTATTAAATTCTAGCATTTTTTCATTATGTTTGCTGTCCAATGTAACAGTTGATTTTTTATTTACTTTAATTTTTTTATTAGCCTTTGGTTTGAAATTAGGCATTAGCTATATAAACATATATATGTAATTATTTAATTAAAAATAAATTAAATTGATAAATCGTAATTATTTAGCATACCTTTTTCTTAAAATAGAATATATGGATGTTGATATAAATATTGATACAAATAATATGAAAATAGATTGTATTCTATTACAAAAAATGATATTTCTATACAATGCTTTAGATAAAGGGTGGTCTATAAAGAAAAAGAAAAATGCATATGTTTTTACAAAAAACCATGAAGGTAAGAAAGAAGTAATGTTAGACGACTATCTTAAACGCTTTATGCTGGATAATTTAGACATAAGTAAAATCAATTAATAAGTTAATTTATTTATTAATTAATTTAATTTCCAAAATTTTTTTTTCTTTAGGAATAGTATAACTATGGGTGGAGGACTCATGCAGCTCGTTGCTTATGGCGCTCAAGACGTCTATTTAACTGGTAACCCCCAGATTACTTTCTGGAAGGTTACATACCGCAGACACACTAACTTTGCTATGGAATCAATTGAACAAACTTTCAACGGACAAGCCGATTTCGGTCGCCGTGTCCAGTGCACAATCTCCAGAAATGGTGATTTAGCATACCGCACATACCTTCAAGTTACACTTCCAGAAATCAACCAACAAGACAAAAACTCATCCGGCGCTGTTTACGCACGTTGGTTAGATTGCCCAGGAGAACAGATGATCTCTATGGTTGAAGTTGAGATTGGTGGTCAGCGCATCGACAGACAGTATGGTGACTGGATGCACATCTGGAACCAGCTTACACTTACCAGCGAACAGGAATCAGGTTACCACAAGATGATTGGACAAACCAGTCAGCTTACCTACCTTACCGACCCTGAATTCGCAGACATTGCTACCGCTTGTGGCGCAGCAGATGTCCCTGAAGCAGTTTGCGCACCACGCAGAGCTCTTCCAGAAACTACACTTTACGTCCCACTTCAGTTCTGGTTCTGCCGCAACCCAGGTCTTGCTCTTCCTTTGATTGCTCTTCAATACCACGAAGTCAAAATCAACATCGAAATCCGTCCTCTTGACGAATGTCTTTTCGCTGTTGAGGCAGTTACCCAAAGTGATGAGAAAAACAAGAAACTTTCTGCCGCATACGCAAAATCTCTTGTTGCCGCATCTCTTTACGTTGATTACGTATTCCTTGATACCGATGAACGCAGACGTATGGCACAGAACCCACATGAATACTTGATTGAACAGCTTCAATTCACTGGTGATGAATCCATTGGTTCCTCATCCAACAAAATTAAGCTTAATTTCAATCACCCTTGTAAAGAACTTGTATTCGTTGTTCAGCCAGACATGCACGTCGCATACTGTGACTCCTTCTTGGGAAGCCGTCTTATGCACCGTGCTCTTGGCGCACAGCCATTCAATTACACCGATGCCGTTGATGCTCTCCCTGATTCCATCCTCGCCTTCGGTTCTGACCAGCAAACACGCGGAACCACCGCTCAACAAGCACAAAATGGCGTAATTGACTCTACTGGTCTTTTCTCTGATACTATTTCCGTTGATATCTCAGGTGGATTCGCCGGAAACTCCACTGCTGCAAATGGTGGCCCAACCAGCCCTGGCACTGATATCAGTGACCTTTCCATCGGCGGAGCTATCGCAGGTAGAGTCTCCAATGGTCTTACCGATGCGGGTGTATTCGTTCTTGCTGAAACTGCTCTTAACATGCACTGCTGGGGTGAAAATCCAGTTGTCACTGCTAAGCTTCAGCTTAACGGACAAGACCGCTTCAGTGAGCGCGAAGGAACCTACTTCGACCTTGTTCAGCCATACCAGCACCACACACGTAACCCAGACACTGGTATCAATGTTTACTCATTTGCCCTTCGCCCTGAAGAGCACCAGCCATCTGGTACATGCAATTTCTCCAGAATTGACAACGCTACTCTTCAGCTTGTTGTTTCTGCTGCCGCAATCGGTGGAACCCAGACCGCCAAGGTCCGTGTCTATGCCACTAACTACAATGTCCTTCGTGTCATGAGTGGTATGGGAGGTCT
>Ga0315330_10000511_pt1 | contig 24179 bp, 24 predicted proteins | sample M140m34915metaG_FD_203453 | JGI IMG/M metagenome (GOLD analysis project Ga0315330, IMG submission 203453) | Ammonia-oxidizing marine archaeal communities from Monterey Bay, California, United States - M1 40m 34915 | ecosystem: Environmental > Aquatic > Marine > Intertidal zone | place: USA...
AGCAGAGTAAAATGCAAGTAACAACAATGGAAGAAATTGATGGTGTTGTTTATGATTTAGTGGTTTATTTAGAACCACCTAATCCCTTACGTCTTGTTGAAGATATTGATAAATGTATAGAATTATTTGAAAAAGACCTACCAGATTGTGTTGTAAGTGTCCAAGAAGCAAATCAATTTCATCCTATTTTAATGAAACAAATTAAGGGTGGTAGATTACAGCCAATATGGAAAGACGAACCTGAAGGGGTTCCTCGTCAACTATATAACCCAACTGCATATATGAGAAATGGTGCAGTTTATGTCTTTAGGAAAGAGCTTATTATGGACGGAATATTATATGGTAAGGATGTATTGCCTTATATAATGCCAATTGATCGTTCAGTTTGTATCGATGATATGATGGATTGGTATGTCGCAGAAGCTTGGATGAAAATTAAAAATGAATCAAAATAAATGAAAGTTGTTGTAGTTGGCTATGGATCAATCGGAAAAAGACATGTTAGTAACTTGTTGGCAATAGGTATTTCCGAAATTATTTTGTTACGGTCTTCTACAAAAGGAAATGAATTAAATTTAAAAGAGATAACACAATTAGAGGATATTATTAAAATTGGTCCTGATTTTGTGGTTGTTTCTAATCCAACTTCACTGCATTTTCAAACACTTAAATTCCTTGTACAATATCAATTTAATATTCTTTGTGAAAAACCATTTTTACATAAACCCGAGGAATGGGATTTATTAAAACCATCTTTAAAAAATTATAAAGGAAACGCAAACATCGTATTCAATTTAAGATTCCATCCCTGTGTTCAGAAAGTTAAAGAATTGATCCTTGAAGGTACACTAGGGAAAATTCATTCTGCTCGTTTTTTTGTTGGCCAATATTTGCCAGATTGGAGACCAGAAACTAATCATTTAGACAGTTATTCGGCATCTAAACAAATGGGTGGTGGAGTTGTTATGGATCTTGTTCATGAAATTGACATAGCTGAGTATCTAATAGGAAAACCACATGGTGAAATTCATTCTATTGTTAGTAAGGTATCAGATGTTACTTTAGACTCTGCTGATATTGCAGAGATTTTATATAGAACAATTAATAGTGAAATTGTGAATATACATATGGATTATTTGTGCCGAGGTTATTCACGTCATTTTTCAATTTGTGGTAAAGAAGCTAATTTACATTGTGATTTATTTAAAAATACAATCAAAATTACAGGTGATAAAAACAAAAAAATCGAATATTTTGAGTTTAAAGATTTTGAAAGAAATCATATGTACCTAGATTTAATTAGTGATTATATAAAAGGATTAACTAATACAAGTTTTCAATCGAGATTACCTTCGTTTCATGAAAATGAATCGGTAATGCATACTTGTTTTCAAATAAATAACTACTAAAAAATGGATGTAAAAAACAAAGTAATAGCTTTGATTGGTTCCACCGGAATACTAGGTTCGGAATATGTAAAGTTTCTATCCTCAAAAGGAGCAAATGTAATAATTGGTGATATTGATTTGGATAAATGTAATGAATATGCTATTGAAATGAAGAGGCAGTATAAAACAAACCCACTCGCATTACATATTAATTTATACCAAGAAGAATCTATAAGAAAATTCTTTTCAGATGCATTAGAATATTATGGAAAAATAGATTCATTAATCAATAATTCTCAAGTAAAACCAGAAGGGTTTTACAATTCTTTTGAAAACTACACTAAAAAAACTTTAATGAGGGTTTTTGAAGGTAATACAGTTGGAATGTCTATATCTTGCCAAGAAGCCTGTAAAATATTCTTAAAACAAGGTTATGGAAATATAGTTAATGTTGCTTCCATTTATGGAATTACTGGAGCAGATCAAAGATTATATGATGGTGTCGAAAATATATATAATCCCAATGAAAAATTCTCATCTCCGGTTTCTTATGCTGTATCTAAAGCAGCAGTAGTAAATTTGACTCGTTATTTGGCTTCTTATTACAGAGAAAAAAATATACGTGTAAATTGTCTAACACCAGGTGGTGTATTTGATAATCATGATGAAAAATTTAGTAATAATTACTCAAAAAGAACTCTACTTGGAAGAATGGCAAACAAAGATGAGTATAACGGAACGATATTATATCTTGTTTCTGAAGCATCAAGCTATATGACTGGAAACAATATAGTTGTTGACGGAGGCTGGACTGCTTTTTAAGATAATATATAAAATGGACGTATTAATTCCGATTGAAACAACTGCTAGGGAAGCGCTGTATAAAATATATTTAAGTAAACTTCTAGCATTACAAGGTGTCAATAGTTACTTAGGAACTAAAAATCATATTTTATTTTTAACTCAATTATTTGCCAATTATGTATATCTAGACAAAGGATATCATCATGGAACTTCTGAGGTTATTTATAAAAAAATTAGAAAAAAAAATGGAAAAATAGTAAACTTAGATGAAGAAGGTGCAATTGATTTCCCTGAGAGTTCTATACTAAAAAGCAGATATTCAAAAACACTTTTTAAATCCTCCGATCATGTTTTTTTGTGGGGAGAAAGTCAATTCAATTTAATAAAAAATAACATTGAAGATTTGAGTAAAACCACTACTACAGGTCATCCAAGATTTGAATTATTGAAAAATAATTTTCATGTTCTTTATAAAACAGAAGTTAGTAAAATAAATAAAAAATATGGAAAATACATATTGATAAACACTAATATGGGTTTTGGCAATAATTTAAAGGGGGATGAATTTGTAGATTCAAATTATAAATCAAGGTTCAAAAATATTAATGAAATTATATCATTTGATAAAAAAAAATGCGAAAGTTTTATATCTCTATTAATAAAATTATCAAAACAATACGATGGAAATATAATATTCAGACCTCACCCTGAGGAGAACCTAAATATTTATAAAGAGGCATTTAAAGGTATTGAAAATATTAAAGTGCTATTTGAAGGCTCTTCCATTGATTGGATATTAGGTTGTGAACTTATGATTCATCCTGATTGTTCAACAGCAATTGAATCAACTATAATGGGTAAAAAAGCAATTTCTTTTTTGCCAAGAAATTATAATTCATCGTTAGTAACAAAACTTCCGTTGGACGTAAGTATTGGTTTTACTGATGAAAATACTTTAATCAAATACATTATAAATAAGAGTTATGAGAATTTTCAAGAGCAAGACAAAAGCATTAAGAAAATAATTGAAAATTATTTTTCAATTTCAAAAAGCTCTTCTACTTTGATAAAAAATGAAATAGTTAATCTTTTTTCAAAAAAATTAGATTTTAAAAATAAAATATCGTTAAAAAACTATTTGTTCTTATTAATTTTTTCTTTAAAACTCAAGTTAGGTGATACTAAATCTCATAGACTAGTCAGGCAGAAACTGCAAGGAATTGAATATAATAATTTTAAGAGATTAAATTTATTAGTAAACCGAATAAATCCAGAGTTTAAAAAAGTAAGAATGAAATATATTTCATATGGTTTATATAAATTTTATACACAAAAATAAATTATGTTAATTAAAATAGATAAAAATGAAATAAATGTTCAAGGTGGAATATCTCATAAATTAGATAATGGAGATGAATTAATTTTATTTAAATCTCCCAATCATCCTAATGAAAGAACTGAAAAATTATCATTAAAAAAAAATTTCAAAGATTACGCATCTCACTTTAAACATGATTCGTTTATTTATATTGATAATAAAAAACAACTGGTAAGATTTTTAAGAGATTGGCCTGGTAATATTCCGGTATTCTATTATTATTCCATAGATACAAAAGAACTTATTATTTCAGAAAATATTCATATTCTTGCTAAGACAATAAATGCTCCAAAACCCTCAAAACATGGTTTAAAATTATTCATTACAGGAAGAAAACATATGCATGGTTATACCATATATGACAAAATATATACTTTACATCCTGGTTTATATATTGAATTAGATAAAAACTCTTTTAAAATAACCAATAAATGGTGGTATAAGCCTTTCAAAAAAATTACAATAAAAGATTCAAAAGTTGCAAGAAAAAATTATTTAGACGCATTAGATTCGACAATTAAAAGACTAGTGCCCAAAGACAAGCCTGCAGCAATAATGTTTTCTGGAGGAAGTGATTCCACTTTACTGCTCGATAGAATGGTCAAACTTGGTTATGATAAAATTGATTTGTTTACTATTTGTGTAAATGGGGAAACTTTACAGCTCAATTATGCTAATGAAAAAGCAAGAATGTTTAATATGGAAGTTATACCAATTTTTGCTGATAGAAAAAATATTTTTGAAGGATGGAAAAAGTTATTCAAATTATGCTATCACTACTTGTCAGATTTGAGAATTGACGGAATTTTTTCTCCATCAGTTCAAGTTATAGAACAGATTAAAAAATATTATAAAGGAAATTCATCAAGCTTAGTTTGGGGATCTCAATACGCATTAGCTTCACCAGTAGTATCAACTAAAGCCATATTGTTTAAGTTTTATGTTATTTTCATTTTAATAAAATTCACTAAATATTTTAAATTTTTAAAAAAAAGAACTTACAAATTTGCACTGAATCATATGAGAAGTGCCATGCTTCAAAATGATCTAATGTCAAAAGAAAGTCTTTTAGCTTTTGAGGATTTATATTTAACTAGTTTTGATGAAATTAACAGTCCAGACGAACTAATTAATTTGTTTTTATCTACTGATTATAATCACCTTAAACATTGGTGGATGGACTGGCGTAATAAAGTTACTTCTAACTTTTACAAAAACTCAATAAATATTTTTCCTTTTCATGATAGAGAATTTCAGGAAAGCACTATGCCTTATTCGTTGAAAGTACGAATAGGTGGGACTAGAAATATTTTTAATATGCCAAATTCGTATAAAAATCTTTTCTTTTCATTATTTGATAAACGTATTCCAATTTCTAGCATAAAGAGAGGTAATTATGCTGCTTTACCAGAATATTTTTCATTATTTAAAACTGAATATTTTTACAATTTTCTTAATGAAGAGTTAAATAAACCACAAAACCTTAAATTAGTAAAATTCCTAGTTGATGAGTTAAATATTACCATCCCTAACTCTTTCGATGAATTGTTAAAACTTGACACAAAAGAAGTTGAAAAATTAACCGGAATTATTTTTTTAGCAATCCGTTTAAATGAGGATGGTATTTTATTTGAATAAATAATAAATAATTACAAATGAAATCTTACACTTCTGGTGTTATTTTCTCATCTGCATTGACTGGTTATATTCAGAAGGGAATTCAGTTTTTTGTAAGTATAGCAACCCTTCCGCTTATTATTAGTAGTCTTGGAAAAATACAATATGGTATTTTGGTATTGATTGGACAGACAGTTGGTTTTCTTGCAATGAGTGACATAGGTGTTTCTAATTCAGTTGGTCGTTTTATTTCTAAGTACACAGCAGAAAATAATAAAAATGAGATAAAAAAGGTTATTCATACTGCTTTTTTTTTATTATTTGTAGCTGCATTAATTATCATTTTAATTACTTTAATTCTATATAATTGGATTCCCAATTGGTTGAATATTCCCACGGAATATGCTGAAGTATCCAAACTTCTCTTTATAATAAATGGTTTTTTTCTTGCATTTATGTTTCCAACTCGTATTGGTCAGGGAATTCTATCTGGAAAACAGTTATATTGGATAATTAATTTAGTTTTATCCGTTGCAGCAATTGTACAGCTTATTGGAGTTATTCTTCTATCTCAACTAAATATTTTAGGTTTAATAGAACTAGCATTTCTTTTGTTAGGTGTTAATCTTCTTAGCCAATTGATAATTATTGGAATTGCTTGGTGGAATATTCCTTCATTTACATTAACTAAAATGCATTTTTCATTTCTTATGGCTAAAAGAATTCTAAGCCTAGGTTCTAGTAGCTTTCTTATTTCGCTGAGTAGTATTTTAGTCTCACAAGGATTAATAATTGCAGTGGGAACATTTACCAATACAATAAATGCAGGTATTTATGGTGTAGTTATGATGGTAATGACTAATATTTCATTTTTATTAACCAAAATTACTCAGCCAATGGTAACTTTGTCTAGTGAAATGTTTGCAAAAAAAAGTTACAAACAACTAAATCAGTTAATTCTTTTTTTGATGAGACTTTCGCTTGTAATTAGTTTTTTATTTTGCGTTTCACTATTCTTTTACATTGAAGATTTATTAAAAATACTATTATCTGTTAATTGGGATAATCAAGATTATATTAATGCAAGTTTGGCAATTTTTATAATGAGTATCGCTGTAACAATAGGGATACCACAATTTGTCTCAAGAGCTGTGTTGTTAGGAGTTGGTATACATTGGAAGGCTAGTTTAGGTAAATCAGTAGCTTCATTAATTGCATTTGTAATAGGGGTTTTATTAATGTGGCTAGACTATGGTCTAATTGGAGCCTCTATAGGTTGGTCTTTAATTTGGATCTTACCTGGAATATTTTATTTTCCTAATCTTATTTCAAAATTCATGAAAATTAAGTTTATTGAAATATTTAAAGTTGTATACATTCCAGGAATTTTTATTGGTTTAATATTATTTTTTATTGGTTTTATCTTAAAGGAATATCTAACCGAATCATCCCTGCTGAATATTTTAATAGGTGAAATTATTCTTGTTGTAACAACTCTTATTTTGTTTTTATTCTTTCAGAAAAAAACGAATTCAAATATTAATCTTTATCAATTTTTCAATAAATCAAAGTAAAAGAAATGAATTTTAAATTTTTTAAAAAAATAGTTTCTAAAATCCCATATTCAAAAATTATTTTTTTAAACCTAAATAGATTATTAAACGGGAAACTACTTACTTATTCATCACTCAATAAAAAAAGTATATCAATCACCAAATTTTCTTTAAAAAATCATCATATTTTCTTTGGATATTATGATATTAACCCATTTAACAAAAATAACTCAAAGCTTTTGGCAATAAAGACTAAGAGTGATTTAAAAGTTCCAGTTGAAATTGGTTTTTTCTATTTGAATAATCCAAATAAATTTTTATCTCTAGGAATAACTAAAAGCTGGAATTGGCAACAAGGAGCTCGTTTGCGTTGGTTTGAAGAAAATAATAAAAAACTAATTTCATACAATGATTTTATTAATGGAAAATATGTCAATATCATTAAAAATATTGAAAATAAAGAGATTGAGAAATTAATTCCATTTCCTCTTTACGATATTAGTGCTGACAGAAAAATTGGATTATCCTTAAATTTTTCACGATTGCAAAGATTAAGACCAGGTTATGGGTATAGTAATATTGAAGATTTTACGTTGGCAAATAAATGTCCTGACAATGATGGAATATATCTAGTAAATATAAATACTAATAAATCTAAGTTGATAATTTCATATTCTAATTTAATTAAAGAATTTCCTTTAAATCATAAATATAATAATACATATCATTATTTTAATCATTTATCTTTCAACCCATCTGGAAATAAATTCCTTTTCTTTCACTTAATGCAACATGATAATCTTAAAGCCAATAGATTATTTATATTTAATATGAAAACAATGAAGGTGTTACTCATTGAAGATAAGCTTACAGTTTCGCATTATACTTGGCGGGATGATAATAACATTCTGATTACTGCTGTTGACAAAAATAACAATAAAACTTACTATATTATTTATGATATCGAAAAAATGAGTAAAAGGATACTTAGTAATAGATTTTTAAATAAAGATGGTCATCCATCTTTTTCTAAAGACAAAAAATTCATTATATCTGATACATATCCAGATATTAATAATAATCAAGATTTGTTTTATTACAATATTAAAAATAACAAATATATTAAATTAGGCAGTTTTTACAGAAGATATAAGTATAATGGAGAAACACGATGCGATTTACATCCAAGAATTAGTAATGATTCTAAATATATATCTTTTGACTCAACTCATTCAGGTCTAAGATCACAATACGTTTTGAAATTTAAAATATGAGAATATTATATATTCATGCTTATGCCCTAGACAATGGAATGGCAAATTGTGTACAAGTTCTTTCAATGTGTAAAGAGTTCTCTAAAGATCATGATGTATATTTACTATCTCCTCAAAGTGAAAAAAATGAAAGTGAAATTAAAGTATTTTTAGAAAAAAATTTTGATTTCCCCATTACCATAAATCTCCTTTTTTTTAATAAAGTAGTTAAGAATAGAAGACTTTCTCAATTACTTACTTACTTCAATGTTAGAGGTTTTATAGAAAAAATTAAACCAGACTTTTGCTTTGTTAGAAATTCATCTTATTTAAGAGCTTGTATAAATAGTAAAACACCTACATTTTATGAAGCTCATAATAATATTTTACACCCTCGCTTCAAGCTTTTTGATTTGTTTCTAAGAAAAATGTTAATTTTTTCTAGTAAAAGTTCTTATTTAATAAAATTTATTTCCATAAGTAATACCTTAAAGGATTATTGGATAAGTCAAGATGTCCCAGAAATAAAAACATTAGCATTGCATTCTGGTTTTAATGAACTTGAATTTGAAGGACCTATTTCAAAATCAAAATCCAGAACATTGACGAACTTACCAACTAATTCTAAAATTGCTTTATATACTGGAAGTTTATCTAGTGATAGAAAAATTGAAAATATATTATTTTTAGCTAAACGAAATAATTATGTTCAGTTTGTGATAATTGGCGGATCAGAAAAACAAAATAATTATTATCAAAACTTATCAAATAGTCAAGGCTTGGAAAATATTAAATTTTTAGGTCATATTCCACATAATATGATACCAAGCTATTTATTTACTGCAGATATTTTGTTAGCATTATGGTCGTCTGATGTACCTACAATCAATTTTTGCTCACCCTTAAAAGTATTTGAGTATATGGCTGCAGGAAGATTAATATTAGCTCATGGTTTTCCAACAATTAAAGAAATTTTAGTTGATGGTGTTAATGCATATCTTGCAAATCCAAATGATTTAAACGACTTAGATAAAAAATTTAAGCAAGCTTTGAATGATGAAAATGAAAAAATTATTTCTAACACGGCGAGAAAAGATGCTTTTGAAAAATACTCATGGTCTGTTAGAACAAATATTATTGTAAATGAGTTTAAAAAATATTTAAAAGAAATATAATTTTCAATGCGTAATATTAATACTTTTTTTATAAATCTGATTATTATAATAGCTTTTACCGAAGGCGCATTTTCTTTAATAGGGCCCTCTGAATCTGCAATGAGAAATTTAAGAGAAATTCTCATGCTTTTTCTTTTTTTTCTCAGTTTTTTACAAAACTCTGGGAATACAAACCATTTATTTGTTGTCACAAAAAAATACAAGAATTTAGGAAAAAATTATATTTTTTTGCTATTTGCTACGGCAATTATTTCAATGTTATTTAATGATAAATCTGGAATAGAGTTTTTTTTATTTTTTTTAAGGGTTTCGCCACCAATTTTGTTTTTTTGGGCCATACTGAAAATTAATTTTAATACTAATTATGTATTGCGTGTACTCAAAATAATGGTTGTCGTTCAAATACCAGCTGTATTTATAAAATTTTTGATAATTGGGGTTTCAGAATCGGGTGGGATTGGTACCATGTCAATTCATTCGGGAAGTTTATCAACCATTTTTCCCTTATTTGTAATTTCATTACTTTTCTCACTTTATCTAACAAGAAAAAAGAAAAAATATATATTTTATATTATTCTTTATCTAATTTTTGGATTGATTGGAGGTAAAAGAGCATTAATGGTATACACTCCATTATTATTATTAGTTTTATTAGTTGTACATAGAAAAGGGTTCTATATGAAAATAAAGGACTCATTTATTAAACAAATATTTTTATTTTTATTTTTTGGCTTTGTTAGTTTTTATTTTATTGCACGTTTTAATCCTAATTTAAATCCTGAACAAAAAATAGGCGGATCTTTTGATATTGAACATATAATAGACCTTACAACTACGTATAATAGTTTTAAAGGCGAATTAGGTTTTAGTCGTACTGATGCACCAGAGGTTTTATATAATTTTTTAACTGAAAATAAAACTTCTAACTTTTTATTATTTGGTATGGGACCTGGTGATATTATACAATCTTCATTAAATAATATTTATCCTGGTGTTGAAAATGACCGACAACTTTTAATGTACAAGTATGGACTGGGTTATGGCCTTAGAGTAGGTGCATTGTGGTTAGGAATTCAAGTAGGTATTTTAGGTTCATTATTTTATGCTCTTTTCATCTTTAAGATTACTAGAACAGCTTTTAAAATACTAAAAAAATCAAAAAATATTATCACAAAAGAATTTTCAATTGCATTAACTGGAATGGGTTTTATAGTGTTATTAGATTATTTTACGTACTCTCAGACTTTTTTTTATAGTGGTTCAATTTCAATTTCATTTTTTTTAATTACTGCTATAGTTTTAAAAAGATTCTCAGATGAGAGAAGAGGATCATTATAAAAATTAAATAAATAGAATAAAACAGACTTTATGAAAATTATTATTATTCATTATCGTTTTTATGAGTCTGGTGGTCCTGAAACCTATTTATTTAATGTTATAAAAATGCTTTCTGAAAAAGGTCATGAAATAATTCCATTTTCAATCGATTATCCTGAAAATAAACATTCAAAATATTCAAAATATTTTCATAAACCAATAATTAAAAGTTTTCATTATAATGATAATCAAAACAATATTTCTTTTATAAATAAATTAAGAATTGTTAGGAGTAGTTTTTTTAATAAAAAATCATATAGTAGTTTACAAAACTTAATTGATAACGTGAATCCAGATGCAGCTTATGTATTACAATATGGAGTTAAATTATCTACTTCAATATTTGACGTGCTATCAAAAAATCAAATTCCAGTTTTGTTGCGTTTAAGTGACTTTAATCTTATTTGTGCAAAAAATATATTTTACAGAGATGGTGGTGTTTGTACAAAATGCATAACAAGCAAATATAACAGTGTTTTGCACAGGTGTGTTAATGACAGCTTTTTACAATCAACCACTTATTTCGCAATTCAAAAATTTAATGAAATCAGACATTTTGAAAGAAAAATAAATGCATTTATTGTCCCATCATTATTTACTTACGAACTTTTGTCAAAAGTAAAACAGTTTAAACATAGTAAGATTTTTCATATACCAACTTTTTCAAATAAAATTTCTAAAGAAAATTCATTAAAGCCTCCAAATTATAATTTAAAAAACGGTTTAAAATTATGCTTTGTTGGTCGTGTAGCTGAGGATAAAGGAGTTGATATTTTAATTGACGCTGTTAAAATATTGTTAGACAAGAATATTAATGTTACTCTAGATATATATGGAGCATATAATTCTAATTATGCCAAAATTCAGATGCAGAATGTTCAATCGTTAAATTTAAAATCTATTATTTTTAAGGGATATGTTAAAAGTAAAAGTATTATGGAGATTTATAATAAATATCACTTTTCTGTGATCCCTTCCCGTTGTTACGATAATATGCCTAATTCATTAATTGAAAGTTGTTCTAATGGTATTCCAGTTATTGCCTCAAAGATTGGAAGTTTAGATAAATTAATTGAAGATGGTTTCAATGGTTATAAGTTTGAGTCAGACAATAGCGCTAGTTTAGCATCAGTTATTAAATCACTTTTTTATTTAAACCAAAACAAGTATAATAATTTATCCAATAATGCATTAAATTGGGTTAATAAGCATTGTGATATAAATTCTCATTATGATAAATTGATAACTGTATTTAATAAAGTGATTTATGAAAAAAATAATTAATCAAATTATTCAAAAGCTTGGTAGGCAAAATTACCAAATTGACTCTTCAATCTCAGACTTTGAATTAATTTATGTCTTATATTCAAAATTCATCCAATTAATAAGAGGTTTTTTTTTAAAATTAAGAATAAAAAAATCTAAAGGTTTTATATTTGTAGGGAAAAGGACTAAAATTAGATTTAAATCTAAAATTTCAATTGGAAAATCAGTACAAATTGGAGATAATGTTGAAATAAACGCACTTTCTAAAAATGGTGTTCAGATTGGAGATAATGTTTCAATTTTAAAAAATACTATTATTGAGTGTACAGGTGTATTAAGGAAATTAGGCGATGGGTTAATTATTGGCAATAATGTTGGTATTGCTCAAAATTGTTTTATTCAAGTTAGAGGACAAGTAAATATTGGAAATAATATTATTTTCGGACCTGGTGTTAGTATTTATTCAGAGAATCATAAGTTTTCTGATTTAGATAAATATATAAATGAGCAAGGTGAAACTAGACAAGGTGTTAAAATTGAAGATGGAGTTTGGATAGGAAGTAGTGCAACCATTCTAGATGGTGTTACTTTAGGAAATAATAGTATTGTAGCCGCAGGAAGTATTGTGAATAAAGATGTACCACCATACACAATAGTAGGAGGAATTCCTGCAAAAATTATTAAATACAGAAAAAAATAAAATATACATGAAAAAAAGAATTTACATAGCAGGTTGTGGAGGAATGTTAGGAGAAGCGTTTTACAAACAATTTAAGAATGATTATGAAGTTAAATGTTCAGATAAAGATTTAAATGAAGATTGGCTTTCATTTTTAGACTTTAGAGATCTAGCAGCTTACAGTAAAGAAGTTGAAGATTTTAATCCAGACTACCTTTTTCATTTAGGGGCTTACACTGATTTAGAATTTTGTGAAGAAAATATTGAAGATACATATGCAACAAATACTATAGCTGTGGAAAATGCTGTTTATTTGTCAAATAAATTAGATATCCCTTTATTGTACATCAGTACAGCAGGAATTTTTGACGGAAAACAAGATTCGTATGATGATTGGGATTTGCCAAACCCTCTTGGTACATATGCAAGATCTAAGTATATGGGAGAACGTTATGTTTGTGAAAACACAAAACGTTTTTTAGTTTGTCGAGCTGGCTGGATGATGGGAGCTGGCCCTAAAAAAGACAAGAAATTTATACATAAGTTGATGAAACAAATAAAAGAGGGATCTAAAGAACTATTTATAGTAAATGATAAAGATGGTACTCCAACTTATACTCATGATTTTGCAAAAACTGTAAAAGAATTATTAAAAAAAGAATATTGGGGACTTTATAATTGTGTTTGTGGAGGGCAAACAAGCAGGTATGAAGTAGCAAAAGAATTATTAATTCTTTTAGGTAAGGAAAATGATATAAAAATTTCTTCTGTAAGTTCTGATTATTTTAAAGAAACTTATTATGCAGAAAGACCTCCATCTGAAAGATTACTAAATAAAAAATTAGATTTAAGAGGAGTTAATAAAATGCGTGATTGGAGAATTTCTTTGAAAGAATACATTAATGAATATTACGAGGGTTATTTGAATGCAAACTAATAAAAAGAAAGTAGCAATAATTGGAACTAATGGTGTCCCTGCAAGTTATGGCGGATTTGAAACTCTAGTAGAATATTTGACAAAAGAGTTAAGAAATGATTTTGATTTTACTGTCTACTGTAGTTCTATTTACAAAAAAAAAGACCGATTAGAATCATTCAACAAATCAAAATTAATTTATTTACCACTAAAAGCAAATGGGTTTCAAAGTATTTTATATGATTTAATATCCACTTTTCATGCATGGTTTAAATCTGATATTTTATTGATTTTAGGGCCTGCAGCGGGGTTTATTTTGCCTTTCAATATATTTTTTAAAAAAAAAATAATTACAAATCACGGTGGTTTAAATGAGTGGGAAAGAGAAAAACTATCCTTTTTTCAAAGGAAATATGCATATATAAATCATAAAATAGCTGGATTAAACTCTGACAAAAATATCGCAGATAATTTACCTTTGAAGAAAAGTTTGTTTAATTCGTTTGGAATATCTAGTAACGTAATTGAATATGGAGGTGATCATACAAAAATTGAAGAAATCCCTTCAAAACTTCTAAAAAAATATTCTTTTTTATCAAATTCTTACACACTATGTGTTGCTCGTGCGCAAATTGATAATAACCTCCATTTGTTAATAGAAACTTTTAAACAGTTACCAAATAATATTTTGGTTATAATTTCTAATTGGAATATTTCTAAATACGGAAGAGAATTATGGACAAAAAATCAAGGAATCAATAATATATTTTTAATTCCAGCTGTTTATGAAAAATATGATTTAAATGTTATTAGAAGCAATACTGAGTTATACATTCACAGTCATTCACAATGCGGCACTTCTCCTTCTTTAGTTGAAGCTATGAATTATAACATACCAATTATTTGCTATGATGTTGAAACTAACAGAGAAACAACACAAAATAAATCGTTTTATTTTAATGATTCTGATAGTCTAATGTCTTTAATTAAAAATCTTTTACCAGAAGACCTAATTGAATTAAAAAAAAATATGTATCTCTTAGCAAAAAAGAAATATACTTGGAGAAATATTTCAAATAAGTATGCTAAATTGATATTGGAATTATAAAACTCAATACAAAAACTCAGAAATTTATTTACATGGATCATAATTTTTTTTACATATAAAAAATGAACATTTTAACTTTCGACATAGAGGAGTGGTTTCATATTCTTGATAATAGCTCAACCGAGACTGAAAAACAATGGTCTAATTACGAATCTAGAATTCACAGCAATATGGATACTATTTTCGAAATTTTAGATAATAAAAAAATAAAACCTACATTTTTTGTTGTTGGTTGGATTGCTGAAAAGTATCCAGATATAATACATCAAATCACAAAGAGAGGAATTGAAATTGGAAGCCACACCCATCTTCATCAGCTGATATACAAGAACGATGAAAAAACTTTTTATAAAGATGTGGAAAAATCTATAAAAACTATCGAAGATTGTTCTGGAAAAAAAGTACGTTGCTTTAGAGCACCCGGATTCTCAATTACTAATAAAAATAAATGGGCATTTGAAATTTTATATGAACTGGGAATTGAAATAGATTCTTCAATTTTTCCTGCAAATAGGTCTCATGGAGGGCTGCCCTCGTTCAAATCAAAGTATCCTTCTATCATAAGTTATAATGGAGCATCACTCAAAGAGTTTCCAATCAATTATCATTCTATTTTTAATAAAAAAATTATTTATTCTGGTGGCGGCTATTTTAGAGTTATTCCCTACACAGCGATAAAAAAATGGAGTAAAAGTTCAGAGTATATCATGTCATATTTTCATCCTAGAGATTTTGATTTTAATCAGCCCATAATTAAAGAATTATCAACTTTTAGAAAATTTAAATCATACGTTGGACTTGAAAATTGTAAATTTAAACTTGAAAATTGGCTTGATGATTTTGAATTTATAGATATTGACAAAGCAAATACATTAGTTGACTGGAAAAATACACAAATTATAAAACTATGAAAGGAATAATTTTAGCTGGAGGTTCTGGAACAAGACTTTATCCCATAACCAGAGGAGTTTCTAAACAATTATTGTCTATATATGATAAGCCAATGATTTATTATCCAATTTCTGTTTTAATGCTATCTGGAATAAAAAAAATTTTGATTATTTCTACTCCTCAAGATTTGCCTAATTTTGAAAAACTTTTAGGTTCTGGCTCAGAACTAGGTTTATCATTTGAATATATATCTCAACCAAGTCCTGATGGTTTAGCACAAGCTTTTATTTTAGGTGAAAAATTTATTGGAAAAGATGATGTATGTTTAGTATTAGGAGATAATATATTTTATGGGAGGGGCTTCTCAAAATTATTACAAGAATCTGTTAAAGCAACTTTTGAAAATAAAAAAGCAACAGTATTCGGATACTATGTAACTGACCCTAAAAATTTTGGTGTTGTTGAATTTAGTAATGATAATAATACTGTTGTAAGCATTGAGGAGAAACCTAAAAACCCTAAAAGTAATTATGCTGTGGTTGGATTGTATTTTTATCCAAATAATGTTATTGAAATCGCAAAAAATGTAAAACCGTCAAGAAGAGGAGAGTTAGAGATTAGTTCTGTGAATGAGGAGTATTTAAAAAAAAGAGATTTAAATGTCAAAATTATGGGAAGAGGTTTTACTTGGCTTGATACTGGAACTCATGACTCTTTGCTAGAAGCATCAAATTTTATTCACACTATTGAAAAACATTCAGGTTTAAAAGTAGCTTGTTTAGAAGAAATAGCATACAAAATGGGCTATATTAGTTCAGATCAATTAAAAGCTTTAATTGATCCTTTAAGTAAAACAGGATATGGAAAATATTTACAAAACAAAGTTCTTTAAATGAATATAATTAAAACATCAATACAAGATTTAGTAATAATTCAACCTAAAGTTTTTAATGATTCAAGAGGATATTTTTTCGAACCATTTAACGAAAACTTATTCAAAAAAAATTTTACTAATGTAAAATTTATTCAGGATAACGAGTCTAAATCTTCAAAAGGTGTTTTGAGAGGGTTTCATTTTCAAAAACCACCATATGAGCAAGCAAAACTCGTTAGATGTGTTCAAGGAGAAGTTTTGGATATAGCTTTAGATTTAAGAAAAAATTCATCAACATATGGAAAGTATGAAAAAATAATTTTATCTGGAGAAAATAAAAAACAATTTTTTATTCCAAGAGGTTTTGCTCATGCTTTTTTAGTTTTAAGTAAAAATGCAATTTTTTCTTATAAAGTCGATAATATTTATGCTCCTGATTTTGATAGTGGGATAATTTGGAATGACCCAAGCCTATCAATTGACTGGGAATTGGATGAATCAAAATTTATAATTTCAGAAAAGGATAAAAATTTAGATTTTTTAAAAAATATCGAATCCCCTTTTTAATAAATAAAATGAAAATATTAGTTACTGGAGCAAATGGTCAATTGGGTTCTGAGTTAAGATTTTTATCTTTAAACAATAATCAACATGATTGGATTTTTACAGATTTACATGAACTTGATTTGTCTGATCTTAAAAATTTAGACAGTAATATTTCTAAAATATCACCATCTTTAATTATAAATTGTGCAGCATACACCTCAGTTGATAAAGCAGAATCTGAAAATGAATTAGCTAATATTTTAAATTTTAAAGCAGTCGATTTAATGTCAAAATGGTCATCAAATAATGTTAAGAAGTTTATCCATATTTCTACTGATTATGTTTTTGATGGAAACTCAGAAGTCCCCTTAAAAGAGGATGAGCTAACTGCCCCTATCAATGTATACGGATCTTCAAAACTTAAAGGTGAAAATATATGTTTAAAAAATGATATCAACTCAATTATTTTAAGAACCTCATGGGTGTACTCAAGCTTTGGAAATAACTTTGTGAAAATCATGAGAAATTTAATGCTTAAAAAAAAAACAATTAGTGTTGTTAACGATCAGATAGGTTCTCCAACATATGCAGCAGATTTGGCTGAAGTTATTTTAAAAATTATTAATAACGAGCAATGGATTCCAGGACTATACCATTATTCAAATGAGGGTGAAATTTCGTGGTTTGATTTCGCAAATGATATTAAATATTTTAGCAAATTTAAAACCCAAATAGATGGAATATCGACTAAAGATTATCCAACTGCTGCAAAACGACCTAAATATTCATTATTAGATAAGACAAAAATTAAAGAAACTTACAATATTAAAGTTCCGTTTTACAGGGAAAGTTTAAAGAAGTGTATAAAAATTTTACAAAATGAATCATAATATTTTAATTACAGGAGGAGCAGGATTTATTGGTTCTCACTTAGTAAGGTTATTGGTAAATAAATATCCAAATTATAACATTGTCAACATGGATGTTCTTACCTATGCTGGCAATCTTACCAGTTTAAAGGATATAGAAAATAAAAAAAACTACTCCTTTGTTAAATGTGATATTTGTGACACTAAAAAAGTCATACAAGTTTTTAATGAATATAAGATTGATAGTGTTATTCATTTAGCTGCGGAATCTCATGTAGATAGATCAATTATGGATCCTTTTTCGTTTGCACGTACCAACGTAATGGGTACTTTAAGTTTACTTCAAGTAGCAAATAATTATTGGGATAATCAGTTTGATAATAAGCTTTTTTATCATGTTTCCACAGATGAGGTGTATGGTTCTCTTGAAAAAGAGGGTTTTTTTACTGAAAAGACTAATTATGACCCACATTCACCTTACTCGGCTTCCAAAGCATCATCAGATCATTTTGTAAGGGCTTTTTCAGATACTTATGGTTTGCCAATTATAATTTCAAATTGTTCAAATAATTACGGGCCATTTCAATTCCCAGAAAAATTAATACCTCTTTTCATTAATAATATAGTATATAATAAACCTCTTCCAGTTTATGGAAAAGGTGAAAACATAAGAGATTGGCTGTATGTAGAAGATCATGTAAGTGCTATAGATAACATCTTTCATAATGGTAAATTAAATGAAACTTATAACGTCGGTGGATTTAACGAATGGAAAAATATAGATCTTATAAAAGTTATTATTAAAGTGGCAGATAAATTATTAGCTAGACCTGAAGGAAGTTCAGAAAAATTAATAACCTATGTTAAAGATCGCGCAGGCCATGATTTGAGGTACGCTATAGACTCTACTAAAATAAATAAAGAACTTGGTTGGAAACCTTCTTTGCAATTCGAAGAGGGTATTGAAAAAACGATTAAATGGTATTTAGAAAATAAAGATTGGTTAAATGATGTAACTAGTGGTAATTATCAAGATTATTATAAAAAAATGTATCATTAGTATTTGTTATCTAATATCAAAATCAACTAAACTAACATCCCAATTTCTAAAATCAATAATTTCTTGTATACTTTCGTTTTTGCATAATCCAATAAATCTAGTTTTTCTTGGATGATATTTTTCAGGAACTTTAATAAAATTAACAGGATTATTTTTTAAGTTTCCAATATATAATATCATGTCAATTTGCAATCCTTTATTAGAAATCATTTCAAAAATTATTGAGGATATATTTTTTTTTGATTTTTTATTTATATAAATAATATAAGCTACTTTAAGACCGTCTTCTTCAACAATTCTGTAACAAGCCCAATCATTATTTGATAGAGTTATGTATTTGTACGAATCTAAAAAAAATCTTTCTTTTTTTGTTTTTTTATTCATATCAATATGAATTTTTCTAGAGTATGATTTATTTGATTTTATGTAAAATAATTTGAATAGAAATGAAATAATATACATAGTTATAAAACTTAAATATTTAAAAATGGATTTTTTAAAAATAAGTTTTCCAATATTTACAGGAAATACATAATAATCCAAAACTCCAATATCTTTCCAGTTACCAAGAATTTTCCAGTATTTGTATGGCGTTGAAAGAGTTGGTAATGAAATAAAATTATAAATATTAAATTCTGAAATTTTTGAGAATACACTTTCAGACATTTTTTTTAAAAAATGCGCGTCAGATCTATGTTCTTCTACAATAAATGCATCACATCCTATCCCTATTAATTTTTCTTTACCATGTACAAAGTAATTTCTTGGTATAATAGTAAAGCAACCAACAATTTTATTATTATAATTGAGAATTCCGTGACAAGAAAACCCTAAGGGATTCAGTGAATATTTGGATTTAAAATATTCAATATCAAAATCTTTTTCAAAAATTAAATTAAATGAATTTGTAATTTCTAACCATTGGGAATGGGTTAATTCATTTGAATATTTAGCAATAATTTTGTAGGACATATTTACATGTTTTTTAATAAAAAGAAATAAAATTATGAATTAGAATTTTATATCTTTGGCTTTAAATATCTCAATTAAATGGAATATAGTTATAAATCAAATAAGCTTTCAAAAGATTTAAAATTTAAATATAATAAAGATTGTTTTATTCCAACTGCAACATCTGATTTTATCATTAAATCTACGTTTAATTATATTTCTAATAAATCTAACCTATTAGATCTTGGGTGTGGTGTTGGAATAGTAGGAATATCTCTTTATAAAATGAATTTGGTTAAAAAATTATTTTCATCTGATATTTCTATTCCTGCTACAAATATGTGTAGAATAAATTCTGAAATTCATAATGTTGAAAATGAAGTTAGAACTGGTAGTGTTTTTGAACCGTGGAAAGGTATGAGTTTTGATAATATTGCAGATGATGTTTCAGGTATTTCTAAACACATCGCTGCTATTTCTCCGTGGTTTTCTAACGTTGCATGTGATTCAGGTGATGATGGAACAGATTTGACTATTCAAATTCTAAATGAGGCTTCCGAATATTTAAACGATAATGGGAAATTATTTTTTCCTGTAATTTCCCTTTCTAATCATAAAAAAATTATTGAAACCGCTAATATAGTATTTAAAAATGTTAAAAAAATTTCGTCTAATAAATGGTTTTTACCGGACGAAATTTCTACTAATCATAGTGAATATATCCATGATTTAAAAAACTCTGGATTTATTGATTTTGAAGAAAAATTTGGGAAAAAAATATCTTTTACAGACATTTATATGGTTAACAATTAACAATTAACAATTAACAATTAATAATTATGATATTAAATTTAAATCTATTATTAGAAATCGTTGCGGAGTCGACGGAATCTGAATTAAATGAAGTTAATATTGATTCTTCTATGGATAATTTAGTAGGATGGGATTCTTTAGGTCATTTGTCGATTCTCTCTAAGCTCGATTCTGCCACAGAAGGTAAAGCTGCAGAAATAAATACTCTTGCTGATTGTAGATCTGTTAATGATTTGATAGAATCTTTAAAATCTAACTCTTTATTTAGTGAATAAATTAACCAATGTTTCAATTAAAGGGATTTCATATGAACTTGGAGAGAATGAAATTAATGTAGATTCTTTTAAAAATGATAATCAAGATTGGGATATAAGTAAAATTATTTCCAAAACAGGAATAAATAAGATTTTTTACACGTCTAGCGATCAAACAGCTGTAGATTTAGCTATTAATGCTATTAATAAATTTTTTTTAGAATATAATTTTCCAAAATCTGAAATTGATGGATTGATTTTTGTTACTCAATCACCTGATTATGTTCTTCCTACATCTGCATGTTTAATACAGGACAGGTCAAATTTGCCTAAGAAAATGATTGCTTTTGATATTAACTTAGGATGTTCTGGTTTTGTGAAATCTTTAAGTGTTGCTTCATCTTTAATTAATTCAGGAACTTGTAATAATTGTTTGATTGTAACTTCTGAAACATATTCAAAATATATTTCTAAAGATGATAGAACTAACAAGCCTTTGTTTAGCGATGGAGCTTCAGTTACTCTTGTTAGTAAAGGTGGGGATTTTGAGATTGGACCTTCGAAATATGGAGTTGATGGTAGTGGTGCCAAACACTTGATTGTTTATGGCAGTGGTGCTAAACATGATGAATCAAAACCCAAGAATGAACTTTATATGAATGGTAGTGAAGTTTTTCTGTTCACAATATCTACAGTTCCTAATTTAATAAATGAATTTTTTAAAGAGAATAATTTATCAGTTAAAAAAATCGATAAGTTTTATTTTCATCAAGCGAGTAAGCTTGTTCTTAATGCTATTGGTAAAAAACTTAATATTCCCGAGGATAAGTTAATTATTAATAATCAGAATATTGGAAATACTGTATCTTCAACAATTCCTATAAGTTTAAAATTGTCTTTAATGGAAAGTTCTCTAAATAAAGGAGATTTAATATTGGTTGTTGGCTTTGGAGTAGGATTGTCCTACGGACTAACATTAATTAAATGGGGCAGCTAATGATAATTTTAACAGGTGCATCTGGTGGTTTAGGATCTAATCTTTTAAAAAGTTTATCATTAATTGATGACCTTACCTTAATTTATAACAGTAATAAAATTGAATATAAAGGTGCTTTGTCTTATAAATTAAATATCATTAATGAAGACGAAGTAGTTGACTTCATTAAGTTTCAAAAACATAATCTTAAGCAGATTACACTTGTTAATATGGCTACTTTCAGCAAAGATGGCCTTTTAGCTAACTATTCTACCAAAAATTGGCAAAAGACTTTCAATATTAATGTAAATGGACCTTTTTTTCTTATTAAACATTTATTACCATTGATGATTGCCCAAAATTGGGGAAGAATTATTAATGTTTCATCATATTTAGCAGATAATGGTGCTATTGGTGCTTCTGCTTATTCCTCCAGTAAGTCTGCTTTAATAGGTCTTACTAAATCTCTTTCCAAAGAATATGGGAGATTTAATATTAACTCTAATATAATGGAGTTAGGTTATTTTGATGGTGGGCTTGCAGACACTTTAAGCCATCAAATAAAAAATAATATTTTAAAAAAAATTCCAACAAAAAAATTAGGTAACATTGAAGAGGTTTCATCATGTATTAGTTTGCTTATTGATTCCTCATATATTAATGGATCAATAATAAAAATCAACGGAGGAATATAACATCTCCGCAGCTATCAAAATCATTTTATTTATAAACATTAAAATTTTAATAATTCTATTAAGTTTATAATAATTTTTTATATTGTTATTTAATTTATAATTTATGTATTCATTATTATCCAGAATTTCTGATTTTTTATGGCAACATGACTTTAAGAGAACAATAAGTCTGTTGAGGGCTATAAAAACAAAGTTTTTTAAAACAACAGCTACTGGAACTTCAATAGCTGTATCGCAGTTGGAAGAGAAGCTCCTATTTCTTCGTGATATTATGAAGGTTCGTTCTTCTTTGAGTGTTCTTGAGATTGGTCCAAAAACAGGTAACCATAGTTTATTTATTGATCGCTTCTTTAAACCAAAGATGATCACTTTTCTTGATCGTCCTTCAAAAGAAAATTTAATTTCAAAGTGGATTCACCAAATAAAATCTCCAAACAAGGTAATTTACTCTGATCTATTGGCGGCTAATATCATAGAAAAAGAAAAGTATGATATAATTTTTTGTTTAGGTGTAGTTTATCATAATGTTGAGTATTTCAAAACCCTTAAATTCCTTCGAAGTTTATTAAAAGATGATGGTTATTTAGTTTTAGGAACAGTTCTTTCTTATGATAAAAAATCTAGTATTATTATTAATTACACAAAAGGTCAAAAATTTGACTTTACAAGACCGTCAAAAAAAGCAATAGAAAACATTCTGGAAATGACTGGGTTTGACAAAACAAAATCTCTAATTCTACCATACCCTAATCAAAGAGGTTTTTTTATCTACAAAGCCGGTCAAATAGTTTTAACTGATAATGGTGTTGTAGGTTTTGGTGACAGCACTGTTTAAAGTTGTTTTTTATTAACAAGTAAAGTATATATTTTATTGTAAAAGAGCTAAATGTCTGACTCTAACCCATTTCTTTCAGAATCACAATCCAATTTAAACTTTTTTAATTACATACTCTACAATTCCCCAAATAATTAACTCGTTTTCTTCTTTAATTTCTGTTTTTTTATACTTCTTATTCTCTGGTATTAAAAATAATTTCTTATTTTGTTTTTTAATTCTCTTAACTGTAAAATCACCATCTATTAGACATACTGCAATTTTTCCATTTTCAGGATTCTTTGATCTATCTATTACTAGTAAATCTCCATCATCGAGCCCTGCTTCAACCATTGAGTCTCCGCTAACTCTTGCGTAAAAGGTCGCTTCCTTGTTTTTTACTAATTCTCTATCAAGGCTAATTCTGGTTTCTTTGAAATCATCCGCTGGTGATGGAAACCCCGCTGATATTCCTTCCCCCGCAAGCCATTGTCCTAATCCATTTTCTTTTTTTGGAATAAAAAACTTAAGTTTCTCCATCTTTTTCATCCTTTAATTAATATCGTTTCGCTTAGCTCTGTAGTATATCTTGAAGATAGTTTAGTTTGTTTCATTTTCCAAATTCTCTTGAGGTCTTGACTAGCTAATTTTACTTTGCTAGGACCTTCTTTTTTTGCTATAAAATCTAATGTTTTCATAAGAGCTTGATGTTTAGGATTTTCTTTTTCAAATATGTTGAGTTGTGTTCTATTATTCGGAACTAGTCCCATTACTATCACTCCCGCTTTTTTATATTCAATATTTTTTTTATAAATTTTCTTTAGTCCCTCAACAGCGTATTTACTTATCGTTATACTAGAGTTTGATCCGTAAGGCAAAGTCATAACTATTCCATTTTGGTATTGTAATTTATTTTTTTGAT
>Ga0315330_10000519_pt1 | contig 24034 bp, 22 predicted proteins | sample M140m34915metaG_FD_203453 | JGI IMG/M metagenome (GOLD analysis project Ga0315330, IMG submission 203453) | Ammonia-oxidizing marine archaeal communities from Monterey Bay, California, United States - M1 40m 34915 | ecosystem: Environmental > Aquatic > Marine > Intertidal zone | place: USA...
CTCGCTCGAAAGCTGCCACACTTCGTTCGCCGATATTGTGAACCGTTGTCGTATTCAAATTGGTCTCTCTCGATAAACTTGCAACAAAACGTCTTGTCTGGCCCCTAGGCCGCTGTCACACCCGTGTTCGTGCACCAACGAACCTTTGTCTCTGCTACGACGGATCCGCCGTAACGCCTGTTCCGGAGGCAACCGATCTCGCTGCGACACTGGTTTCCAGTGTCCCTGTTACGAGAGTTAAATAGAAGTGGGCGGTCGGCTTACCACTCTCGTCTTTAGAAACCGAGTAACGGGTAGCTACGAAAACAGGCTGCCCTATGGCAGCCTGTTGACACAGTTCCAAAGTTTGCAGCGTCGATCGCCAGGGCTAACCGACGGCGATGCCGAGAGCACTGCTTTTGCTGCCAGCCAGCCCCCTACGGGAGGCACCGCAGGGTGCTCACCGTTCAGGTCACGTCCACTGCAAACACCTGCCCTCACGTATCCGACCTCAGGCAGAAGCCGAGTCGATTGCTTCCTGCAATGCGGTTTTTGGTCGAACCCCCACAAAACTCTCCACCGGCTCACCGCCCTTGAAGAGCAGCAAGGTAGGAATGCTGGTGATTCCAAAGCGTTGTGCAACGCCGGGGTTATCATCGATATTCACTTTGCCGACACTCACGGACGGATTTTCGCTGGCCAGTTCGTCGATCATGGGAGCAATTTGACGGCAGGGGCCACACCAAGGTGCCCAAAAGTCAACGAGGACTGCCCCATCGGCCTGCAGCACATCAGAGTCGAAATTGTCATCAGTGAATTCTTTTACGGCATCAGAAGCCATCGTCTGCTTTCCTTCATTTACTGGTAAATCGTCGTTCAGGCCATTTTCCCACCTGCCAACGCGTCAAGTGACAGCGACAGCTACCACTCATCCGGCTTGCAAGATTGTAGGAACCGAGGCCGCGGTGTCAATTTGATGCAAACCGCACAGTCAACAAAAGCAGCTAAACCAAATGCAGTTTCTGCGATCAGTAACATGCCTCACAAGCGTCATTCAGCCTCACACACAGCCAGATGGTGGCTGACTCGATGGCAGAAAGGCCACGGTTCTCACCTCTGATCGTGCAAGACTCGGGCCAATTGATCCAGAATCAATGCCGTGGCTCCCCAAATCTGGTGGTCTTGATGGCTAAATGAAGGGGCTCGAAAACGCAACTGATCAACCTCACCTGAATCTGCCATGACCGCGCGTTGCTTGATTACTTCGCTCCCGCGGCGCTTTGCATCGGGAGATTTGCGAACTTTTCGAGAGAAAGAGCCGTCCGCATTTTGCGAAGATGGTTCAGGAACCATCTTCTCCAGTTGCCCCAACGGCAACGTGATCACCTGCGCGACCTCCACAGGATCAGGATTCCACGGCCCAGGTTGCTCAATCACCGCCACGACCGGATGGACCAGATTGTCGCTGGCATAAACGTATTGGGGTGACAACTGCCCACAGAAGGTAGTGACCTTTGGCTCGATGCCCAACTCTTCCCGAAACTCGCGGAAAGCCGCCTCAAACATCGTCTCGCCGGCTTCAACACGTCCACCGGGTAAGCAGATTTGCCCTGCATGATGTTGCAGGCTCAGCGGTCTCAGTGTCAACGGAATGACCCACCCCTGTTTGGGGCAGTGATACAACGTCACGGCCACAGCAGCGATACGTGACTGGGGGCGTGCTGGACCGCGATGCCGTCCATAAGACAATTCCGGCACCAGCCTTGGCCGCGGCAAAGGTGTGCCGTCAGACAGGCGAGACCTGATACGATCAATTTCAGTACGAGAAACCGGCATGCATCCGCCACGTCATCCGAATACGAATCATGTGCCATGACTCGCTGAAGCCTTACATCAACGTTTCAAGCAAACGCCTCAGTTTTCTCAACTCAACGCGCTGATCCATCTCATCGCACGGAGTCATGTGAACCACCAAGCCACGGTCATACTTGTCTCGCTCAAGCTGCGTGACTATTTTACCGTAATCCACCTCTCCCTGACCAACGCTGACCTGAAACGCGTCGGGACGCGTGTCGCGGAGGTGCACATTGCAAACAAACTTCAGAATTTTATCGAGGTTTTTCCCATTGGCACTGCCGCAAATGTAAACACTGGGGTCAAGCGTGATCCCCAAACCGTCAACGTTGTTGCACAGAACCATCAAAGTATCAGGGTCCTCACTAAGACAACCCAACTGACTTCGTACGGCAACGCGAATGCCCTCGGTTTCAGCGATCGTTACGAGTTGCTGTAGATGCTCCACTTCTTCGTTGAATGGAGTTCCATGCTCACCCGAAGGTACGGTCACGTTGACAACTTTGGTTGTCTTGGCAATCCGACAGAACTCCTTGAAGTCCTCGTAATGCTGATCGCCCTTACTGCCCAATTCCAAGCTGTAACTGGAAATATCCAGGCGATGAGTGTGCCTCAATATCTGAACCGCTCGATCAGGATCCCCCAAAAGCTGACTTGGCTTAAGAGTTCCCGATTCATGAACCGCTATCTCAACGGCCGCAAATTCAAGATCAGTGAGAACCTCGATGGCCTCTTCGAATTCCATCTCGGGCCAGCACTCGGTCGACGCTGCTACAAACACGTTGCAATCCTTACTTAGCTACCTTGAATCCATCAGGCCCTGACAACGACGACAAGCCGTGCGTTGGGAGCACCTCGTTATACCGAATGACATCTATCTGAATTGATATCATTTCCAATCTGACAATCGCCATGATCGGGACCGCTGCAAGCTCGCCCAAAGGGGCTAGACTGCTTGCTCGTGACAGCTTACCGATTTCACCCCCTGTCGCAACAGACCGATCCGGACCCGGAATGCGTTGCTTTCCAAATTTCAGCAAGACTTTTCTGCATTCTGGATGCCGAGGCCACTTTCAAACAGAAGCATTTTCTGTCAGCCACTGCATGATCTGCTCAGCAACCTGCTCAATCGTCCTACCGTCCGTATCAAGACGGTGATCTGCAGCTTCCAGATAAAGGGGATGTCGAGCTTGGAGCAGCTCGCGAATTTCCTGCAATTCATCCAGCGTGGTCAATGCTGGCCTCTGCTCAAGACTGACATCATCCTGCTGCAACCGACGTGCGATGGTTTCTGCATCGCAGTCGAGCCAAACACAGACACCTGTTGAACGGATAATCGCCCGATTGCCAGCACGCAAAATAGCGCCACCACCGAGCGAAATGACGGCGTTTTCTGTCTGCGCCACCGACTCCAAAGCATTGGATTCCAACTCACGAAATGCCACTTCACCGCCATCCTGAAAAATCTCACTTATCGACTTACCTGCGTTTGCCGTCACCACGCCATCCAAGTCAATCACCGTACGCCCGAGTGATCTCGCAAGCAAAGATCCCACGGACGTTTTGCCTGTGCCGCGAAATCCTGTCAGGTAAATATGTTTTGTATTGGCCATGGAAACCATTTTGTGAGACAGCAGGCAAAAGAGCGAGTCCCCACATGAGCACTGCCCTTGGATCACAAAACGCATCTCGGACAGCACAGGCTGCCCTGCCAACATTGCCAGCAGATGCGTCCCCTGAAAATACCCAGCATGCGAATGCCCAGTGTAGGAAACGTCCAGCATAGCGACCCCACCGTTCCAAGGGTGCAAGGCACTGCCATGCTTGCAGCATCCAATCTCAAACCGCTGACTTACCATGCCCTTGGACGATCTCGCCCCTGAGTACGGAAATCAAGGTATGCTGTGAGCGGAGACTTGGCAGATAACGAACACCTACGGCACGCTCCCGAACCAGCCCCGAACGCACCGCAAGCAATTGCAAACCTGACCGACGCCATGAACCTCGGTAACAATCTGAACCTCGGTAACACGACGAACCCCGGCAATAATTCTGTTGAAATGCGACGTTGTGAAAGTGTGCCTTGTGCACACACAACCTGCACCCGATCAACCAACACAGCTTGGACACGAGGTTGATCACTTCATGATGAAATCCCACGCCCACCGTTCCCAAGAGGTCGACCTTGGAGCAACGTCTGATTCAACTGGCCCAGGCAGATCAAATTCCCCGATTCGCCGTCGCTGGTGGATGCCATTGGCAACCGTCTGTCTGACCCTGCTACCCTTTGGAATTTTAGAAACGGTGCTTCGTGTGTTTGCTCCACAATCCATGGAAGACGTCGCCGTTGACCCCTACGTTGATCTGCAACAACTGGAACCGCTGTTTCAATTGGATGCCTCCACCAAAGAATGGAAAATTCCTCAACACAGGATGAACTTCTTTCGGCCTGCCATGTTTTCTGCCAAAAAGAAAGACACGACCAAACGAATCTTCGTTCTCGGTGGATCGACGGTTCAAGGAAGGCCGTTCTCTACCGAAACTGCTTTTCCAATCTGGCTGGAAATGCGTCTACGAGCAGCGTTCCCAAAAACCGACTTTGAAGTCGTTAATGTTGGTGGCATTTCTTATGCCAGCTATCGCGTTTCCAAACTGGTAAACGAAGTGCTGGAACATAAACCAGATGCCATTGTGCTCTACACCGGACACAATGAGTTTCTTGAGGATCGGGAATATGGTGCCCTGCTGGAAGCGGGGCCGTTTCGAACATGGCTATCAAGCATGTCGGGCAACATCCGCACCGTCTCGTGGTTACAGGAACGTTTCAACCCGGACACAAAATTAGCATCACAGATGCCAACCGAAGTCGACGCACGACTGGATCATGTGGGCGGACTTGAAAAATACCGTCGCGATCCCGCATGGCGAGACGGTGTTGAGCAACATTTTGATTCCGCATTTTTGACAATGGTCAAACAAATCAAGAAAGCCGAGATACCTTTGTGGATTTGCGTGCCAACCTGTGACCTGGTCAACACACCGCCGTTCAAAGTTGAATTAGCAAACGAACTGTCGGAAGCACAGCGTGCGAAATGGCAGCAAAACTGGGCCAAAGCCACAGATGACCAATCACCGCCTCTGCAGCGTTTAGCCGCATGTCAGCAATGCCTCTCGATTGACCCATTGGATGCCGGTGCTCATTACGTGGCTGGTCGACTGTTCTACGAACAGGGAGACACCCGCATGGCCAAGGAACACTTGACATTGGCAAAGGATCTTGACGTCTGTCCATTGAGGGCAACCACAATCATTGAGCAATCAGTCGTCAACATTTCAACCCAGGAAAACATCCCGATCATTTTAACTCCGACTCTTTTTGACGAACGTGACTCGAATGGCAATCGGCTTCCCGATGGCATCGCGGATCCACGGCTATTCGTTGATCACCTGCATCCTTCGATCAAGGGCCACCAGATGCTCGGAACAGCTGTCGCTGACAGCATGCTCCAGAACGAACTGTTCGCGGAATTGCCGAGTCCACCCGGCATGCCTCTGCTGGAACAACGTTATCAGACTTTATCGAATCAACACCTTGCGGGATTAAGCGAGGCCTATTACGCACGAGGCAAACAGCGTTTGGAAGGCCTGCGACTCTGGGCAGCCGGGCGAGCGGGACAACTTCCGGAAGTCAAACAAGACTGACAGCACTCTGCAAATGACCTAAGATCATTCGTTCAACTTGGTTGAGATGACCTGATTTTATGTGTTTGAGTCAACACGCTTTCACTGGCAGATAAAAATGAAACGAATCCTTTGTCTGTTATTTTTCTTCGTGGCGATCGCTCCTCCGTCCTATCATCAAGATGGGTTAGCACAGGATGCCGAAACGATTCACGTTAACAATGTCAAAGCAACCACAACGAGTGGCAACACACTTGCTGACGAGTCATCAAGCACAGTGGACACCGAAGTACCGGTAGATTCCCAGGCTCTGATTGAGAACTTACTGGGCCCCCTCGATACCGAGGGAGTCGACACTGAGGCCATCGCCACCACTTCAACCTGGGTGCAGGCGAGCGGAATCACTGAGTTGCTTGGACCGCTAACGCCACTTGCCTTATCGCCGTTCTTCGGTGTGACATGTCTGTCAGCGATTTCGTTATGGGGTCCCGAGTGGGCCGGCAGCAGTCCGATGCTAGGCAGCAATGGAGCTTTGCGAAGCGAAACCATTTTCATCACTTTCCTGGCTTTGACGATCATCAGCAGCATTCCTCGATTTACCAAAGTCAGCAAGCCATTTGCACAAGCTGTGGATCGACTGGAAGCCTACGCCGTGATCATCATTCTGCTGGTAATCAAAATCAGCACAAGCGTGGAGACTGCAGCAGATGAGCCAGTGGCGATGGTACAAATGGGGACCTTCTCTGCAGGTCTCGATACATTCCTCGCGATTGCAATGATCATCAACATTTTGGTTATCAACAGCGTCAAGTTCTTCTTTGAATTCCTTGCGTGGCTAACACCGGTTCCTTTTCTGGATGCCATATTCGAATTATGCAACAAGGCTTTGTGCCTTGGCTTGATGGCGATTTACGCCTTCAGTCCCACCTTGGCCACCATCATCAACCTCGCATTCTTTGTCGTCGCTCTGGTCCTATTCAGGTGGATCTATCGACGCACATTGTTCTATCGCACCATGGTTCTTGACCCTGTGTTCGCTCGCATATGGCCACCCCACGCAAGACCTCGCTACAACGAACTGATTGTTTTCAACCGAGCCGAACTGGAAAAATTTGCAGCAAAAAGCCGACTCCGGCTTGTACGTGGTGACGAGGAAAATACTGGCTGGATTCTGCAGGAAACACGTTGGTGGTTGCCACAACGGGAGCACGTTCTTGAACCTGACACCCACCTGAAAATCCATCTGGGCTGGATCATGAATTCAGTCCAATTCACAAGGAACGGGAAAAAATGCAGCCTGACATTCAGTCGACGGTACAACGAAGAAACATTGCGTTCCCTCGCTGACCGCATGGGAATCGCCCTGACCACTGACGTGGTTGAACACGATGACGCCGAGCGAGCATTGGAATTCGGCTGAATGCGAGTGCAGCTCAAACCTGCGACGGCTTCGAATTTGCGAATCAGAAAGCTGTCGGAACGAATCATGGACCATTGTTAAAGCGGGAGAAACGAAGGACCGATTCCGTACTTCCGGCGAGCTACCGCTCCGGCTGGCAGCAGGTCGGCGTCCACGCTCTGGCCCCAAGCTACTCATCAGGGCTGATCGACTCTGAATCGCTGTTTACCTACCCAGCCAAGGAAATCATCCCCTCTCGAAAATGAGCAAGATCGACTAGGCTTTGCAGCTTGGACCGAGGCAAATCTGGTTGGTAATTCAGGAGCATGGCTGCGATCGCGAGTCTGTTCAACCATCAATCACTTGGCGACCGACGTCCAACTGAAGCGAGTGATAGAAAATGGTCACTCGTCGTTCGTGACTCTTCCACCTACTGCAAGCCAGGCAATCCGTTGAAAAACCAGACGTTTGATTTGATCGCTGCCTGCGCCTTCGGCCTAGAAGCCGTGGTGCGTCGAGAACTTGAGCAGATGGGCATTGCATCGACCATTGGCGAATCGGGACGCATCCATTTTAAGGGAGACGCGGCCACAGTTTGCCAAGCCAACTTATGGCTTCGCACAGCCGACCGAATTCTGATTCGCGTGGCCGAGTTTCCAGCGGCGGACTTCGATGCATTGTTCGAGACAACCAAGCAGATCACGTGGGGAGAGTTGCTTCCCAATGACGCTGCTTTTCCAGTCACAGGTCGATCGATCAAATCGACACTCACAAGCGTGCCTGCCTGCCAGCGTGCGGTGAAACGGGCTATGGTCGATGCATTGCGCCGTGACCACCAGACAACCGAGTTACCCGAAACAGGTGCTGAATACAAAGTCGATGTCGCTATTTTGAAAGACGTGGCCACGTTAACAATCGACACGACAGGCCGCAGCTTGCACCGCCGTGGCTATCGCACCCACATTTCCAAAGCACCACTAAAAGAAACGCTGGCTGCGGCCATGGTGCTACTGAGCTACTGGCGAAGTGGGCGTCCTTTGCTCGATCCATTCTGTGGCAGCGGCACCATTCCCATCGAAGCAGCACGAATCGGCCGCAACATGGCTCCGGGACTTGACCGCAATTTTGCATGTGAAGCTTGGCCAGACTTTCCAGCGGAGACATGGCAGGACGCAAGAGAGGCAGCCGACGCCGCGATCCTCGGTCCGCTGGAAGAAAAACTTCAGGGCAGCGACGTCGACTCAAGAGCCCTGAGAGCCGCACGCGAAAATGCTGACCGGGGTGGCGTTGCGTCCGACATTCACTTTCAAGTTGCACCGATGGAATCGGTTACCAGCAAGAGACGTTTCGGATGCCTGATCACAAACCCACCTTACGGACAGCGTGTTGGACGCGATTATGACTTGGAGTTTTTATACCAAACCATCCCCAATGTACTTCGAAAGCTACCCACTTGGTCGCATTATTTTCTAACTGCCTTCCCTGCATTCGAACACACCATGGGCCGGCAAGCAGACCGCCGCCGCAAGCTGTACAACGGTCGAATCGAGTGCACCTATTTCCAATACCATGGTCCCAAGCCAGTCGTTGGCAAAGGTCCCGAACAAAAAGACCAGACAGAAAAGCCTGCAGCAAAGCCAGCTCCGGAATCGGCTCCCCGTGGTGCCAGCGTTTGGCCCAGCGAAGACACGATTCCAGAAACGGCAGTCGAAGAGAGCAGTAGTGTCGATGAATCTCCAGCAGTCGCAAATACCAGCCAAGACACGACTGCTGAGGCAAGTACTGACAACGACCCGCCCGCCACAAAACCTTACATCCACGCTGCAGGTGACGCTGCCTTTGGGCATCTAGGTGACAAGGCCTATGTGCAAGCGGAATTGTTTGCAGCACGCCTGAAAAAACGGGCCAAACATTTACGTCGATGGCCAACGAAACGGGGAATCACCTGCTTTCGTCTTTACGAACGCGACGTGCCTGAAATCCCCCTGATCGTTGATCGGTACGAAGATCAACTCCACATCACTGAGTACGAACGTCCGCACGACCGCGATCCTGCACAGCACGCCAACTGGCTGGACCTGATGGTTCAAACGGCGGGGGCAACTCTCGACGTCCCCTCATCACACGTGCACTTCAAAAGTCGTTTACGCCAACGAGGCAAGACACAACATCAAAAGATGGCCCAGACGAACGAACGGATGGAGGTTCAAGAGGGAGGCCTGAAGTTCCTCGTCAATCTCAAGGACTACGTCGACACGGGATTATTTCTGGACCATCGGGTGACGCGACAGATGGTCAAGGACATCGCAGGCGGCACCAACTTTTTGAACCTGTTTGCCTACACAGGTTCCTTCAGCGTTTACGCGGCGGCTGGTGGTGCCCAGCAAACGACAACGGTCGATCTATCCAAGGCCTACCTTGACTGGGCGTGGGAGAACATGCGGCTCAATGGCTTCAAGGGCAATCAACATCGCTTTGTGGCCAACGATGTCGCCCAATTCATCAATGAACAGCCGCAAGTCGAAACATACGATCTCGTGGTATTGGACCCTCCCACGTTTTCCAACAGCAAACGAACAGAAAACGACTGGAACGTGCAGAAGGACGCGATCCCCCTGATCGGTGACCTGCTACCGTTGGTGAAGCCTGGCGGGATAATCTACTTCTCAACAAATTTCCGGCGTTTCAAATTTGATGAAACGGCGTTACCGCTGAAAGAGATTCACGAAATTTCCAAGCAGACCGTTCCCGAAGATTATCGCAACCGCAGAATTCATCGCTGCTGGCGTTTGGTGAAGTGAATGGGGTGGCATTTGCCGAATCAAATCAGGTGTCGTCAATCGCTTGATTTCGCCCCGCATGCAAGGCCTGTGCCGTAAAGCCACCAGCGATGGCGCCGGCGATCGGCCCGACGCAGTACAGCCACAACTCGCTGACATCGCCAGCGATCACGGCAGGCCCAAGACTACGGGCTGGATTCATCGATGCTTTGGTCAATGGCCCTGCAACCATCGCGGCTAACGCAATGGTCGATCCGACAGCCAAGGCAGCAGTGATGGTTTCCTCCTTGGCACCAGTGGACACTCCGATCACGACGAACATCAGGATGAAGGTCAAACCAAACTCGATGATGAGCCCCGCGGCCTGCCCCAAATCCAACTGAACATTTGTGCTGCCCAACATGGATTCGTCGATGCCTAAAGTCGCCCGAATGGCGATCGCACCAGCCAAAGCCCCTAAGCATTGCGATGGCACATAGCTCAACGCATCTTTCACAGGCAGACGGCCAAGAGTCGCAAAGCCGATGGTCACAGCTGGATTCATATGCGCCCCACTGATACTACCAACAGCATAAATCATGATCATCACGACCAGACCCCACGCAATGGCAACCCCAACGTGGGTCAACGCCTGCGTCCGCGACTCAACAGCCATGGCACCACAACCCAGCAACACCAGGCAAAACGTGCTCAAGAACTCAACAATACAACGGCGAGGAAGTGATTCATTCATCGTGATTCAGTGCAAATCAGTTAGCGGTCAGTTATTAGGCAGTTAGCAGGCAGGCAGCGGGCAAGTGTGAAACGGTGATCGATTATTTAACATTCAAGCGGTCAGAGAAGAGGAAGGCATACAGGCCTACTAATGTTTTAGCATCTCGAATGCCACCATCAGCAATCAATTGGCGGATCTCATTGCGGTGCACCAACTGATTCTCGATCTGCTCAACAGCTTCACGTGCGTGTTCCCCCGCAGTCAAATCAGTCGCCACGAAAAGATGCATTAATTCATCGCAGATCCCCGGTGCAGAATAAAACTCACACATCTCGAGAAGATTCCCGGCACGATATCCCGTCTCTTCGATCAACTCGCGTGCCGCGGTCTGCTTGGGTGATTCATCAGGCTCACGGGTTCCCGCAGGCAGCTCCAGCAAGGTCTCGCCGACAGTGGCGCGATGATTCCGAATCAGGACAACGGTATCGGGATCGACTAACGGCAGCAGGACCACTGCGCCCGGGTGCCGAATCACCTCCCGACGGTAAGTCTTGCCATCACTTCCCTTCAATTCCATCTGGTAAACGTTGAACCGCTCACCTTCCAGAACGAGGCGTTCATTGCTTTCCATCAATTCCGCTCGCTTCCAAGTTGTCATTCGCAGCACAGCAGTGGAGAAAATCCGGTCAAACCCCACTGCCAGCTTGGCTGCCTTAACACCGCTTGCTTAGAGATTTTAAAACTTAAGCGGTCAGTGTCAAAGCAGAGCATGATTGTGCCTCTTTCGATCCCGTGTAAAGCTATCGAAAATATCATCGGCATAACACCACCCCGTCATGCCCACTCTGACACCCCCACCGGATTGAACTCACCGTGACACCCTATGGATTCCTCTGCTGCAACAAACCCCCTGGAATGACCTCTCGTGATGTCGTGAATGTTGTGCAGCGGCGTCTTCCACGCAAAACCAAGGTTGGGCACGCGGGTACCCTCGACCCTCTGGCAGAGGGAGTGCTAGTCTTGGGTGTGGGTCCCGCTGTACGCCTGGTGCCCTACGTCCAACAGCAACCCAAACATTATCAAGCAACCTTCCGGGTCGGCTCGTCGAGCGTTTCAGGAGACCTGGAGGGTGAGATTTCTGAATTTCCGGACCTGCCCATCCCCACACGTGACCAACTGGAAGGGGCTGCCAAAAAACTGACCGGTGAGATCGAGCAGATTCCACCGGCACACTCTGCCATCTGGGTCGATGGTCAGCGAGCCTATCGACGCATTCGGGCTGGTGAAGAATTTGAAATGCCATCCAGAAAAGTTCAAATCGATACTTTGGAAATCACTCGGTATGAATTCCCCGAGGTGAACCTCAGCATTGTCTGTGGTTCAGGCACTTACATTCGCACACTGGGGATCGACCTGGCCGTCAATGTCGGTTCCACGGCTGTCATGTCGTTCCTGTCAAGAATTGGGGTCGGCCCCTTCCTGCTGAAAGATTCAGTGTCCATCGACGCGCTCAAAAACGATGAGCTTGAACCCCACTTTTTGCCGGCATCCCTCGCCATACAACACCTGCCCTGCGTTAAGGTCACTGACGAAGATGCAACACGTTTGGGCCACGGCCTATGTTTGGACGAAGTAAAGCCCAGTGCAGCGACTCAACCAGAAACGACGCAAACCGAAGCGGCACCAGCCAACGGTCAAGACATCACGGAAGTTGCGGCAATGACCCAAGACGGACAACTACGTGCAATCATTCGCCTCAAGCAAGGGCAGTGGTGTCCCTATCGTGTTTTCCCAACCTGCGATCCCGAGTAAAAGAAATCGACTCTCAAACCCACGCCACAATCGCTGATCCTTTATCTTGAAGGTTCAGCAATCCCTGTTGTTGCCTGCACGCAACAACTGAAAATACTGCCACCTGCGTCAACGTGACGACTGCACACTACCAAGCTTTATGAAGAATCACACAGCACTCATACGCATTCTGATGACTGCGTTTTTTTTGCATGCTTGCAACACTGGGTCATCCCTCGCGTCGCCTCCTTTGCAACCCGATGATCCAACGGCATCTGCAGAGCAGCCAAATTTTGATGCCATTGAGTCCATTGTCAGACAAGGCATTCAAGACGGTCAAATGCCGGGGGCCGTGGTAGTGATTGCTGACCGGAACGGCGTTCTGTACCGACGTGCTTTTGGGCAACGCCAGGTCGAACCGACCGCTGAACCCATGACAATGGATACCGTTTTTGACCTCGCATCATTGACCAAACCCGTCGCGACCGCCACATCGGTGATGCAACTGATCGGCGACGGCTTGCTTTCTCCACAGCAAAAAGTCGTGGATCACCTACCTGAGTTTGGAAAGCATGGGAAAGACAAAATCACCATCGCGGACCTGCTTCTTCATGTGGGTGGCCTGATCCCCGACAATTCATTGCGTGATTACCGTGACGGAGTCGAGGCCTCGTGGGACAACATCTGCGACCTCAAACCCATTGCAGAGCGTGGTAAAAAGTTTGCCTACACCGATGTCGGATTCATTGTTCTGGGCAAGCTTGTTGAGCGTGTCAGCAAACAACGTTTAGACCAATATGCCCAACAGAACGTATTTACTCCGCTTGGCATGACGGAAACGACCTTCAACCCATCGGCTGATCTCAAAAAACGCGCCGCTGCAACTGAGCAACGAAACGGTCAATGGCTCAAAGGCGAAGTCCACGACCCACGTGCTCACCTCCTGCAGGGAGTTGCTGGTCATGCAGGCCTGTTTTCCACGGCTGATGACCTGACACGATACGGCCAACAGATGCTGCGTATTGCAAGAGGCGAAAAATCCATTCCGCTCTCTCAAGCCACCTTCAAAACGATGACTCGCCCACGCGACGTGCAGCGAGACTCCAAAACCATAGGTACGAGAACTTATGGCTGGGACCATCGCTCTCCTTACTCCAGCAATCGCGGAGACGAACTTTCCGATTCTGCTTTCGGTCATGGCGGATTTACAGGAACCGTGATGTGGATTGATCCTGAAAGCGATCGCGTGTTTCTATTCCTCAGCAACCGCCTACATCCTGACAGCAAGGGCAGCATCAACCGACTGGCGGGCAAAATCGCCTCTATTGTCGGTGCGAATGCGGATGACAGATCAAACGCTGACACCAGTGCAAAGGCAAATCCGTAGTCGATTTACAAAGCGAACCATCCCTTTGCAAAACAAACTGCCCATCGGACACCCTCAACAAGTCACGCCTTCTGATCACTCATTGCCTTCACTACGAATCGTCCCAATCAAAGCAGGTTTATTGGTTGTGATTCCAAAGGCACCAAGATCCTTGAAGTACGCGGCATCTTTGAGTTGATCAATCGTCCAAACATGGAATTCGTTGCAACCAAGTTTTTTGAGTTGCTTGACAAACAGTTCATCAATCACCTGTCGATTGCCGTTCATTCCGACCCCCGCAGCTCCGCTTTCATTCACCACTTTGGCAATCGCCTCGGCAGAAGGTTGATACCTTCCGTTTTTCTTATCCTTCTTAAAGCTAGTCAACCAATGCGCACGAACCTCTGGTATCTGTTCGTGACAGGCAGCCACGGTTGCTTTATCAAAACTGATTATCAACAGTCTGATTTTTTCTGTATCCAGGCTTTTAAGTTGCGACGCAAGAAAAGGAACGATCTTTGATTTTGACTTCAACTCGATCACAAACAAGCCACCTTCAGGAACGGACTTGAACACGTCCTGGAAGGTTGGGATTTGTTCACCTTTCCATTTCTTGCCCTTCCAGCTCCCGTACTCCAATTGGCGAAGTTCCGCCAGCGTTGAATCCTCGACAGATTTGCTAACGCCGGTGGTCCGTGTTGTGCCACGGTCATGAATACAAACGATCTGTTCATCACGGGTCAAATAAAAGTCGCCCTCCACCCCATCGCTACCTTGTGCCCACGCAAGGTTGAATGCAGCAAGCGTGTTCTCAGGTGCGTCAAAAGAAGCACCGCGATGAGCCACAATCACCTGCCCTGAACTGGGAACTCCCCAGACCACAAACCACAAAATCAAGGAAATCCAGAAACGCATGATGGTAAACCGATCTATCCAAGGTTGACTGGCCGAACGATTCACGGACGAAACCGTTACGAGAGACACAACAGTGTGCCAAACAGTGAAACTGGCCTAGAGCCAATTTATACTTGAAACCCGGCCATGGGTCACCCTACTTTTGTTCGGGACATTGGCAACTGACACGAGGATTCACGCATTCACATTCCGAGACAGAACCTGCTGCTTGCGGAAACAAGGTCGCAACCTGCTGTTATACTGACGGCAACTATCATGAATGATCATCTGATGGTTTATCTTGCTGTCAGAAAACAGCAGAATACCTAAACAGACCTTCTGCCCCATGCAATCATTTTGCAGGTCCCACAAACAGCCAGCTCACTACCGAGTGATTTGATGTGACTTTGCAGGCCCAAGCATTGTTACTCATCCATTTCCGCAGTGCATATTCCCACACTCCAACTTCCCAGTTTCGTAATTCACAAAACCACCACTTCACCGAACGCTGTAACATGCGAACCTACATTCGATCAGCCCAAGGCAACCACTCAGTGCATTTCTTACCACTTCTGACAGTACTTCTGGCAGCGATGTTTCAGGTAAACCCTGCATTCCAAGCCAGCCACGTGTCAGCAGAAGAATCTGACTCGGCACCAACACGCCCCAACATCCTGTGGATTTCCTGCGAGGACATCAGCGCGCACTTGGGATGCTACGGCGATCCTCACGCGATCACTCCCAATCTGGACCAAATGGCTAGTGAGGGTGTTCGTTACTCGAATGCCTTCACAGCTGCTGGTGTTTGTGCACCATGCCGTTCCACCATCATCACCGGCATGTATCAGAACAGCATTGGCACGCACCACATGCGTTGCAACGCCAAGTTGCCAACATGGCTGAAGCCGTTTCCAATGTACCTCAGAGAAGCTGGTTACTATTGCACCAACAACAGTAAAACCGATTATCAGTTCAAGGCCCCCTCGACTTCGAAGATATGGGATTCGTCGGGAAAGAAAGGCCACTGGAAAAATCGCGAGAGCAAGGACCAGCCATTCTTCGCGGTGTTCAACTTCACTGGTTGCCATGAGTCTGGCATCGCAAGTGAGTCCAAATACAAATCAGTGACAGCGAGTCTTAAGCCTGATCAGCGGCAGGCCCGCAACAAACTCACAACCCTGCCCGACTACTATCCCGACACTGCAGTGACGCGTGAGGACTGGAAGCGTAATTATGAGTTAATCACGGCGATGGATGCGTGGGCCGGAGAACTGATCCAAGAGATCAAAGATGCTGATCTTTATGAGAATACGATCATTATTTTCTGGTCAGACCATGGCGTCGGACTCCCGCGTGCGAAACGCTGGCTATACGACTCGGGCACTCACATTCCGATGATTGCAAGAATCCCCAAAGCCCTACGTGTTGATGGTCAAGGTAAATCAGGCAGTATTGATCCCGAACTCGTAAGTTCGGTCGACTTTGGTCCCACGGTGCTTAATCTTGCTGGCTTACCGATTCCAAAACAAACCCAAGGGCGTGCTTTCCTGGGCAAGAATCTGACCGCTCCCCGTTCCTATGTTTATGGGGCGCGAGACCGCATGGATGAGCGATACGACATCATCCGTAGCGTTCGTGACCAACGCTATCGATACATCCGCAATTTCGAACCACTTAAGCCGTACTATCAATACATGAACACCCCAGAAAAGGGTGCCACGATGAAGGAGATTCGCAAAGCGGAAGCTGCCGGCAACTTGTCGCCTGCGATGGCTTTATTTTCTGCCCCACGAAAACCTGTGGAAGAGTTGTACGACTTGAAAAACGATCCTCAGGAAATCCGCAACCTCGCAGAAGATCCGGAACAGCAGAAAAGACTGAGGCAAATGCGGACCGCCTTAGCCACCTGGCAAAACGAGGTGGGTGATATCGGCCTGATCCCGGAGGCAGAAATCGAAATTCAGGAACAGAATAGTGGCTCACGTTTTGAAATCCTGAACAATACCAAACGTAGTCGGCAAGCACTCAGCAGGCTTGTGGACATGGCCACGGAAGCATCGAACGGTCCCAGTGCATTGCAAAAACTTTCCGCAGGACTGAACGATCAGGATCCATCTGTCCGATACTGGGCGGCAACCGGCATTGGTAACATTGGCACAGCTGCCGCAGACGCACAGCCTGCCATCAAGAAAGCATTAATAGACACATCACCAAGCGTACGAATTGCAGCCGCACGTGCGGCTGCTAAGCTTGGAGACTCGACCGCAGCCATTCGTGTTCTTGAGCAGGAACTTGCTAGCGACCATCAATGGGGACGCCTTGCAGCCGCCATCGTCTTAGACGAAATGGACGAACAGGCCCGCCCCGCATTGCCAGCACTGAAAAAGGCGCTCGAGAATCAACCCAACAAATACATTGTCCGCGTTGCAAATCGGGCAATCAACGAACTGGAAAACACGAACAATCAGGTTCCCTGATTCTCAAACGCCAACACTTTCGAAGTAGAAACCAAAGACGCGAAATGACACGAACGACAACTTGCACCAGCCTAATGCTGATGGCCTTGATCTCAATTTCGGCTGTCGGGTGCTCGGCACCTTCTGGCCCATTGCTGATTGATGACGATGCGCCGACTGAATTCACGACCACCCCGTCAGGCCTGAAATATCGAATACTGAGAAAATCAAATCGGCAAAAGCCGGTGCCAAGCAGCAGGGTTGAGGTCGATTATCGCGGCTGGCTCGATGACGGCAGCACTTTCGACAGTTCCTACAACATGCGTGCGCCAGCCAGTTTTTCGCTGTCAAAAGTAATTCCCGCATGGACAGAAGGCCTGCAGTTACTGGGCGAGGGTGGCATGATCGAACTCGAAGTGCCATCCGAACTTGGCTATGGTGAAGCGGGCAACCTACCTTCAATCCCCCCTAATGCCACCCTGCACTTCAAGGTCGAACTGCTACGCATTCTTGACTGATTGCCGCTGCACCCTATGCACATGCTTCGTCTGGGTTTCACTGCTGACTTACAGCCAACTGCTGACAATGGAGTTTGGTGTAATAACCCTTCGTGTGCCTCAGTTGCCCTCGCAGGCACTGTTTTATCCGCAGAGGCAGACCTGGTTCATTTCAGGGGAGATCAACGGGGTCCCATCATCGATCAAACAGCGGGTTCCCAGATCAGGATTTCACCTTTACCCGGTACGCCCCGATCACCGCTGTAACGCCGATACCTGCCGTCAACCTCAGCAAAGGGCAACTGCACTCCGAGCGTATTCAGGTGCTGCGAGTAGACATTCAGGAAGGTCGGGTTATAAACGCCGCTTTCCGCAAATGTTGGCATCAGGGCAATGTCTTTCAACGAGATGATCGTGCCGCGTTGCATCCACGCGCCGGTACGAATTTCTGCCCCACCACAAAGGACGATGGTACCGCCCTTCATTTGCAACCCAGCGAAATCTCTCGCGGCTCCGCCAATCACAATCAAGCCGCGCCGCATCCGCATTCCCACTTCGATCCCAGCGTTCCCATCCACCAGAATGGTTCCGCCTTTCATACCCATCATGCTGCCACGGTAAGCGGCCCCCACTTGCTGCCCAGCATCACCGTGAACGTGGATTTTTCCTTTTTTCATTTCTCCGCCCAGCCAATCGCCAGCGTTGCCGAAAACCTCGATGACCCCGCCATTCATGAGTGCTCCCAGATGCATTCCCACATCACCATGGATGGTCACCTCTCCACGAGTCATTGCACGGCCCACATGGCGTACGCGATGCAGGTTCCCATGAATTTCGATGCAGTCACTGCATTCACCTTCGACATCAAAAAATTCATCGAGTCGTTTTTCACGCTTACCGTGATACACCACGCTCGCACAGATTTCTTCATTGGAACGTTCCAAAAAGTAATCGGGAGCGATCACCTCGGCCTCGAGGACCACGGTTGGATTTTTCTTCAGGGTAAGTTTGATTTTATTCATTCGGATGAAACTCTCTGGAATAGCGTTGCCTGCCTCGAAGATCGTTCGCGCTACATCACTCAGTTTTGATGCATTGCTGAACTTCGGCTCGCTCAATCCGCTCCATTTCGACGGGATAGTTTTCAAACGACATGCAGTAGCGATCCTCGAATAAAGGACGCAGGAATTCATCCGTGCCGGGATCAAATGATGGTTTGACGAGATATTCACTGCCATCTGGAGTCTCGCGAATATCACCTTCCTCAATCACGATCTCACCTCCCTTGATCACATAACGGGGATGCCCAAACATTCTCGCAATGTCTTTATCGCTGTGGTAAATGACCATATCAGCATCTTTGCCAACACCAAGATTTCCTTTTTGATGCAGCCCCAAAGCGCGCGCGGGGCCCGCCGACATGATCGTGGCGATCTCATACAAAGTGTATTCACGATTGATTTCCGGCAACGTGATCCGATTCATGATTTCCGGGGGTAAACCTGTCATGCATTCTTTGCGGAAATCAGCACACATCAACAATTGAATGATTTCAGGGTACCGCCAGAAGCAGGCGCCGTTGGGATGATCTGTCGACAAGAACACTCGCCATGGATCATCAATCAGCAGCAGAAGTTCGAGCCCGGTTGCCCATTGCACGGCGTTAACCAGATTACTGGGGCGATAAGAGTAGGGGACGATGCCGCAGCCTGTTTCGTTTTCAACATCGAGGTTTCCCCATTTCCGTCCTGTCAGTTTGTAGAGCAAATGCTGCCATGGCCCATCCGCTGTGATCGTGACGGTATCACCAAATAGAACCGCACCCGCATCGGTGGTCATGTTGGGGTGAGCATTGAAGTACTCAGCGAGTTGAGCAGCCTCCGATTTCATTGTGTCCCAATCATCACCGCCGTAGGCATGGTACTGCAGATGAGCCATATGAGCTCGATGCCCCTCAAGGTGCTTCATTGTCTCAAGGGTCGTGCTGATGTTTCCGGGCGCTCCGAGGTTATTGCAATGAAGGTGGATGGGATGCGGCAGCCCCAACTCATCGATGATCTTGGCAAGACTGGTGACGATGGATCCGGGCGTCGTGTTCTTATAGCCTTCCACCGGTTCCGACAATTGATTCGCGTCTTTCCCCCACTTCCAAGCAGCAACACCGCCTGGATTCACAGCCTTGACGCCGTACGCTTTGGCAGCCCAGACATGCCAAGCGACGATGTGCTTCGCACGCTCGTACTCACCGGCCTCGAGCAAATCCAGCATGATCTCGTTGTTGGCCATTAGCACCAGACAACTCTTATCGACGATGGGAATATCAGCCATCTCTTCATGCGTATGGCGTGCGGAGAGCACAGGCACAGCGGCCTCATTGACAGTGGTGAACCCCATCCCTGCATACAAGTAACCGGTCGCGAAAGTGGTAGGAGCCATGCCTCCGATTCCACTACGACGTGTCTGGCTACGAATGAATGCCTGAGTTCGCCGATGGTCTTCAGGAGTCATAGCTCGAGCAAAATTGATCGATCCACCTGCAACGTGTGTATGGACATCCACCCCACCGGGAAAGATCACCAATCCAGTTGCATCGATCGTACGACCACCCGTGACAGACGACACAAATTTGCCATCTTCGACGTACAGATCACGTACCTCGCCATTGATGCCGTTAGCTGGATCGTAAATAGTTCCACCAGTGATTCGGAGCATGCGATTTGAAGCCTTTCAATTTCTCCGGTTGCCAACAAACTGGGGCATCACATTCACATGGATGCCGCACAACATCGATTACACGCCGAATTCCACCTTTTCAAAAAGCTGAAATCGCGCCGTCGATCAAATCTGATTCCAAAGCATTTGGGGGCGTTCACCCATCCAATCAGGTTTTTTCAATATCGTCTCTTTAATCCGTCGAACGACTTCTTCATCAGATGGATAGGGAGACTTGAGCGCTGGACGCAGTGGCAGCGGAATCTCGTCCATTCGATAAGCCGTACCAGGAGCCGATATCCCGGCTGGTGCGGTCGTGATATGCACCCTTGCCAACTTACTGGTGTGGGTCACATGTGGATCGAGCACGATGGTGGGGACTTTAGCAAGGTGATCAATCGCTGGCTGGGGCATGGTAGCACCGGGGTCTGCGCCAATAATAAAGGCACAATCGGTGTCCCCACGGACTAACACATCGACAGTCGAGAATTCGCCCGGGTTGTATCGGGGATACCCCCGATTGAACGAGATACCAAACGGATATCCGGTTTGCCAACGCATGATGACATCAGCTCCCGTCACGTTCCCATGTCCACGCATCGGCATGGCGACAAACTTGGTGAACGCGTTCATCTCGGCCGCAAGTGTCAATAACGCAGCCGAGTTCATGTGCTTCCCGCGTGTCATCGACAGCCCCATGCCAAAGAAGAAAACACCATACTTGGCGGCTTTCATTCTGGCCACAAAGTCCTGCAATTGTTCAAGCGTCAACCCAGTCTCTGCAACCTGCGCCTCGCTGATTGGTTGATCTTTGATCATCGCCCTCAAAACAGTGATCAGCTCAAAATCTTTACCAGGCCGAACCTGCAGAAAGACATCGGATGCTTTGACACTTTTCGTCTCGCGGATATCAACCAGCACCATCGTACGATCTTTTCGCCCTCGTGGCAGAAAAGGACTTTTCTGCATCAAGGTATACTTTGTGAAATGACGCGGGTGACACTCTGCAGGATTCCCGCCCCAGTAAACAATGAAATCGGCTCGATTTTTGACTTCACCCAAAGTGCATGTGACTTTACCACCCAACTGGGCGGCGATCTCAGTTGGACCGTGTCACAACGAAGTATGACTATCAAGTAAGCCTCCCAAGTGATCGGCCATTTCGACGCACTCGCGTTGAGCTTCGCATGTTGTGTTGCTCATGCCATAGATCAACGGCATATCAGCTTGATAAAGATGCTCAGCAGCTGCGGCAATCGCCTCCTCCACCGTTGCTTCTTTCCCGTCAATCAGAGCATCGGGATACTTTCGCTCTGCCGTGTGATTTAAAAACCATGCCTTACCGAGCACACAAGCTTTCTTCGCCTGATGAATGCGCACATCATCTGCGTGCAATTGAATGTCATCACACACGCAGCCACAGAAGGTGCATGTTGCATGATCAATGACTTTCAAATCCATCAGATTTTCCAAAAAATGAATGAAGGCAACAGATAGATCACCGACGCAAAAGCATCAGGATGTGGTTTCATCGTTGGGCGTCTCGTGGACACTGCTGTCTTGGCTGACGTCGCCGTTATCGTTAACAATGTTATCAACATTGGATCCCATGTCGTCCGAACCGGACGACGGCACGGTAAACGTTCAGCCAAGGGCGCGTCCCTGGCAACTACCGCGAACACGCTGCGGCATGAAACGTCCCTCTTCAACCTCCTGCCAAGCGACAACTTCGTCACCCTGCTGCGGCACTTGAAAATGAGGGGAATCTTCACTGCCCAAGTTACTTTCCTGACTCATGGTTTTACCTCACTCCTAATTAGCTTCTGGTTTCGCCCCGCCTACCGGTTCGATCTCGACTTCCCAACCCTTACTGGTTGGCATTCCGGTGCCATCTGTGCTGCCCCCCATCAATTGACAGGTCGGTGGACCATAGGGGACAAAAATCATGCCCACTGGAACTTTGGCAGTCTGACACCCAAACTCGGCTTCACCAAACTCGGTTTTGACCAACACACGATCACCATCAGACACACCAATCTCAGCCATGTCGTCAACATGAATCGATAACGTGGTGGTGATTTCAATATATTCATCTCCGTCTTTTCCCACATTCACTTGCACGCCCTGTTTGGCCGTACGCATGGGGTTCAGCAGGTAGCGCTTAGCAGACATTCCAGACTCTTTGTCGGTGGTAGGACGGACCCCTTAAGTTTAAGGAAGTGCCCAATTTTGCTGCAATGCTAATCAAGCTCGATTCGGCAGACTCAGTAGGTGGATTCCGTAATAGGGCCTTGGCACTGCCTTGATCCCCGCTTATCCACGCCTGGTTGTCTTATCGCTGAGCTCGCGGTGGCATGCCCTATTAAACATGATCGAAATCCGCACACACGTCTTGTAGAAACGCCGCGAGTTTTTGCACGTATGCCGCACGGAATCATTCACCCCAACGTACGCTGCTGCTCCAAATCAACGACTTCCACACAAGATTCAGCTGGTGAGCAGAGACTCTGCTTCCAGCTGATGCAGATGAAAATGATGAGGACCTAACTTCCCGCCATAGTTTCCGGCGGAAATTCGCGTCACACCGGATGAGTCAGCAGCCGCTTTGAGCCCAGACGACATGGCTGCAGCAACAGCCCGCTCAGATAAACCATCGATGACGATTTCGTAAACAGCCTGTTCGTCCTGCAAGAGGGCGGTTTCGGTTTGGCCACGCAACGAGGGGCACCATTTCTCGCTGGTACTTGCCTTCAGCGGCTTGTACTTGGACCCCACCTTGGAACCACTACGAACAATTCCGGAAGGGAACGGCATGATGACATCGGGAAGTAATCGGATCGCAGCAACAGCGGATCGCGCCGCAGCTAACGTCTCTCCCTGAGACCGTCCACAGATAAGCAGATTACCGCCACCGATGCCTTTGACAGTGCCGACGACATCCTCACACAGAAACTCACCATCCATGACCGGGACACGCCAAAACCGTCGATCCTCAAGTTTTTTCGAAACTTGGTAACCATCCCCAAAGAAACGCAATTGTGAACCGACCTTGATCCGATCCTTTTTCAACTCACTCTGCAAACCTGCGTAACAGGCTGTGGTGGGACAGGTCAGCACATTCTGACCAACACGAGCAGTGACAGCCTTTTCAAGTGATTCCCGATCAAAAGCAAATGCCAAAACAGAAACACCGGGGCGACCATCCACAGTGTCTTCGCTCGCGACAGGCCCCTCAATCCCAGCCTCTGCATCGCATCCAATCACGCTGGAAGCGTTGCCACAAAATTCCCCTGCAGCGATGCCAGCCAATTCTGCATCTGCCGCGGTAATGACCAGCCGCGTGCCGCGCATGGGAAAGGCTTCAGCGAACGTGTCTTCAATTTTAACTTGATTCGTCATGAATCACTCTGCATGTGTTTTCGGAACTTAGCAGCCAACATTCACAACACACTTTAACAGAGTCCCTACCAAAACATGACCCCAAGTGGCTCAAAAGTGTTCAAGGATCAACCAGCACTTAAGCAACCGCCACGCCTCCCAACGCCTCCACGATGTCGCAAGACACTCACATAACACCGCGATTAATCAGTTCACTCAATAGCGGCAGTCAATTCCTACAAATCATTTTCCCGCACTTCGGCAAGCTTGGCGGCCAACTTGGCCTGCATCCTGTCGACTACGTTTTGATGCTCACTTGACTCGGCGAGGTTATCAAACTGCAGTGGATCAGCCACGGTATCAAACAATTCCATACCGCGAGATGCATCTTCGCCATACTGAATGTAGGCCCAACGATCTTCTCGCAACAAAAATCCTTTTCGCATGGGAGCGACACTAAACGCAGCATCGCGAACCTCAATGTCGGGGTTATCTAGCATGGCTGAAATATCCTTGCCTTGCAGCCTTTTCT
>Ga0315330_10000521_pt1 | contig 23978 bp, 21 predicted proteins | sample M140m34915metaG_FD_203453 | JGI IMG/M metagenome (GOLD analysis project Ga0315330, IMG submission 203453) | Ammonia-oxidizing marine archaeal communities from Monterey Bay, California, United States - M1 40m 34915 | ecosystem: Environmental > Aquatic > Marine > Intertidal zone | place: USA...
AACACCAATATCGTGGTCCGCGCTCCCGGACTTGAACCGGGGACCCCCTGATGGCTGCCTACAACCAATGTGTTTCCAGTCTACAGTCAGGTGCTCTAGCCAACTGAGCTAAGCGCGGCAGGGTCAGGGAGTGCCCCCCGCCTTATCTCGCTTTCCGGTGACAGGGGCCATCGATTCGCTGTCCCCGCGAATCCAAGCGGGTCCGATAATCGCCTTCTGGCACTAGTCGCATTCCTCAACGGTTAAGAAGGCAAAGAGAAGACTGAGGGGGCGTAATAGGCAGAAATGCCTGGGATGCACGAGGCGTTGATATGGTAGAGATAACCAGTAATTCAGTAACCCCTGGAGGGTCTGCCAATGCCCCTGCAAGGATACCCACGGCGCTGACTGACAAGGAGCTGGAGAACTTCGGACCACCCGACCCAAGAATACTGGTATGCGGGTGCGGGGGGTCTGGGAACAACACGATGAACAGGATCACCCACATAGGCGTCGAGGGCGCTATCACTGTCGCAATCAACACGGACAAGCAGCACCTCGACAACACCCGGGCCATGCAGAAGCTCCTGGTCGGGCGGCACATCACGAGGGGGCTCGGTGCTGGAGGAGACCCTGCGATGGGCAGGAGATGCGCAGAGGCAGGTAGGGACGTGATCACAAAGATCGTGGATGGCGCTGACCTTGTCTTCGTCACTGCAGGACTAGGGGGCGGGACAGGTACTGGGATAGCCCCCATCGTCGCCGAGGAGGCCAAGAGGTCGGGTGCCCTGGTGGTGGCCGTGGTCACGACCCCCTTCACTGTAGAGAGGAGGAGGAGGATGGAGCTCGCGCTCGAGGGTCTTGAGCTAGTCAGGAAGGCTGCTGACGCAGTACTGGTCCTGGACAACAACAGGCTCCTGCACTTCGTCCCCAACCTACCTCTCGACGAGGCCTTCAGCATCATGGACCAATTGATCGCCGAGATCGTGAAGGGAGTCGTGGAGACGATCACCCTCCCGAGCCTGATCAACCTAGACTTCGCTGACGTACGTTCCATCATGACGGGTGGCGGAGTGACGATGATGCTCTACGGGGAGAGCGACCAAGGGCCAGAGGAGGTCGTGCACGAGTCCTTGAATCACCCCCTCCTGGACATAGAGATCGATGGTGCCACTGGGGCTCTCATTCACGTCACGGGCGGCCCATACATGACTCTGGAGCAGGCCAATCAGGTCGTTGACCTGATGACTGCCCGCCTCTCGCCAAACGCGAACGTGATCTTCGGGGCGAGGCAGGACCCGGCATTCGGTGACACCATCAAGGTCATGTCCATCATCACTGGTGTGGCTCATGAGAGGCTTGGCAGGGAGATGGTCAGCGCGAACATGCTAGGCGAGGCGCTGAACATCGCCAGGAAGACCAGGGAGCGTTCCTCTGACGGCGGATTCCAGAGGTTTGACTAGTGAACGGGAATGGAGAAGCCTCAAACATGACGGGTTGGAGTGGAGAATGATGGCAAACAGACTAATCGCACTCGGCATGGTGTTTTTCATGCTGTCCTCAGTGATGGCGGCACCTGCATCGGCTCAGGCTCTTGATGATCGCAGGCAACCGTCCGTAGATAACCCGCATATGCACTTCTGGGGTACTTCTGACCTGTCATCGTGCTGGACACACTTCGACAGCAACGACTCGACCGGTTCTGCAGAGGAGGGGTATGGAGCAAGGACCTACGGGAGCGGGCAAGTGGAAATCTCACTCTCATGCAGGAGCCAGGACAACTTCAAGGACAATATGTACCTGAACCCTAACGGAACCATCCGCATCGAGATAGGCGTCTACATTTTCTCTGACGACTGTGATCCAGAACAAGACTCCACTTGCAAGGAGTTGACTCTCACTCTGCGTAGGGGCAATCTAGCTGTAGCGACTCAGACGTTCCCCTCCGTCTCCGTGGATGGGGATACCGAGCAAGTCGTGTGGGAAATTCCCGTTGATAACAACATGACGGTCTGGAACAAGAGTCAGGAGGAGCCGACATTGGAGGTCGAGTTCTCCAAGCCCGGTTACAATGGCTTAGAGTGCCTCTTTGCAGACTGCACGGGAGAGTTCAGATTCTACTACTCGAACAACCAAGATAATTTGGATGTGGAGGCTAACTTCCCCATCATCAACATGACCGAGGCGGTTGATCCCGATGGCGATGGAGGAGGGAGCGGCGGGACCGATGCAGGTGGTCTTCCCGGGTTCGGGATCCTCGCTGGCCTGGCTGCGATGGCCATGGCAGTCATAGTCCCTCGAAGGGGACCTCTGACTCCTCGCCGGTAGACAGTTGCTTCACCTTGACATTGCCATTGGACCACTCGTCTGGCATCACCATCACCAGCCTCTCTGCCCCGATCCTCTCTGCATGCTTGAAAACCCACTTCATCTTCTTGTCCTCGAGCACCAGGTCCGCGCTCCTGCCACTGGATCGGAGGGACGAAGCGACCCTCATTGCCGAATCCCTCAACTCGGGACCCATGCCGAAGACGATATCCTGGACCCCATTGTTGATCTCCGGGACCAGCCCCTTGGCCTCCAACAGCTCCATGACAACCATATCGCCGAACCCGAACCCGGTGGCAGGGAGGTCCTTGCCACCCAGGGTCCCAATCAGTCGATCGTATCGGCCACCTCCGCAAACTGCTCGCAGCTCACCCGCCCTGTCGTGTGCCTCGAATACCGGTCCGGTGTAGTATGCCAGACCACGGACCACGGAGGCGTCGAGCTCCATCCAATCGCTTATTCCGTATGACTCGGACAATGAGAAAATCGACTTCAGCTCGGACACTGCCTCGCTGTCCGCCCCCAGGGATCCCTCCAGTTCCCCCAGGTCGTTGATGCTGAGCACCGACTGGATGGTGGAGATTGCGTCCTGGTCTAGACCCAACTCGGACAGCTGCGATTCTATGACGTCTGCTGGTAGTTTGTCCATCTTGTCTATCACGATGCAGGTCTTTGAGAATCCGTCTCCCGAAATCCCCAGTGACCCCAGGACCTCCTCCAGGACCTTCCTGCTGCTTACCCTGATGACCAGGTCGTCAGATGATAGGCCCACGCTGCGGAAGAATTTCACCAGCACGGAGATCAGCTCCGCATCCGCCTCAACTCCATCGGCCCCCCAGATATCGACGTTCCACTGGTAGTGCTCTCTTCCACGGCCTCGCTGCGTCCTCTCGTAGCGCCAGCACTGTGGGATTGAGTACCACTTGATCGGGAGTGGGAGGGCACCTGATCTGGCCATCACCATCCGCGCCAGGGTAGGGGTCATCTCGGGCCTGAGGGCGACTTTGCGGCCGCCCTTGTCCTCGAAGTTGTACAGCTGCTGGGTGATCTCCTCGCCCGACTTCCTCGTGTAGAGGTCCTCGGTCTCCAGTACGGGGGCGTCGTACTCCTCGAACCCATGGGATAGGGCGGCGCTGTGGAACCTCTCGAACAGCCAATTGCGCACTCGCATGTCCTCGGGATAGAAGTCCCGCGTGCCTCGAACGCCCTTCGTCACGATGCCGCCATGAACGGAGCCACTTCAAGCCCTACGTCGTTCTCGGAATGCATCCAGCCTTTCTTTGCGAGTAACCCTGCCATCCGCGAGGGGGAATGCGTAGTACCGTAGAGCGATGAAGGTGAGGAATCCGAATCCCGAGGTGTTGATCACCCAGGAGACGATCTGGCTGATGCCGATTATCTCGAACATGATGTGGAAGGTCGCCGTGGAGACGGCCCACAGCACCCCGTATACGGTCATTAGCTTCCTGAAGCTGGATCGTATCTCGGAGTCGGACTCGAATGTGATCCACCTGTGTAGCGCGTAGGCCTGCACCGAGCTGATCAGGAAGGATGCGGCCCATGCGACGGTCTCCACGTAGGGGGTCCATGTGTTGTAGTCGCTGAATAGGAGGTAGAGGGCGGCGAAAATCGCCACGTTGAAGCACCCGACGGCGCAGTACATCGCGTACTCCCTTGCCATCTTGCCCAAGGGGTACTCATCACTTACCAGCATCATTCATCCCTGTCCAGTCCGAGAGCGTGTGTGCGATATGAACGGGTACGTCTTCGGCTAGAAGCCCGGGTCCCTTTTCCTCGGCGGCTCTTGAGCCGGCCTCCCTGAGGACCGCGCAAGCGAGTCTCGCAGCGGGCCATGGTTTCATCCCCTGGGCGAGTAATCCCCCGATCGTCCCTGCTAGTAGGTCCCCAGTGCCGCCGACTGCCATCCTGGGATGCCCTCCCGTAGCGCAGCAATGCCTCCCCTGTGGGCCGAAGATCTCGTCCTCGTGCCCTGTGATTACTATGGCGGAGTCCTCCCCTGTGCAATTCTCGATTGCTTCCCTTGGTGACTTTCCCGATAGCCACCTCTCGGCCTCCCTGGGATGGGGGGTTGCGACCCCTATGAGGCCAGAGGGCCATTCTCCCTCCGGAAGCGCTGAGATTGCGTCTGCGTCCACTACCATGGGGATTGACTTGCTGGCTGCGATGGAGATGACCTCCCTAGCGGCATCCATGCTAGCATCCTCCCTCCCGATTCCCGGGCCGATGACGATCGCGTCCGGGGACCTTCCCGAGCCGATGAAATCACACAAGGGTGCTACTGATTCGGGAGTCATGAATTTGCTGTCCGGGAGCTCTTCTGGAATCAGGCTGGAAGGCCATTTCGACCTGTTCGCTGCCTCTCCCGGCATGGCGACGTGGACCAAGTCGCATCCGCTTCTCGCTGCTGCAGTCCCAGAGAGGATGGGGGCTCCATGGTACGGGCCGCCCCCCACGACAAGCAATCTGCCCCTGTCCCCCTTGCTGGCCTCCGATTCCACTGGCGGGTACCTGAGGGCGTCCCCGACTCCGCAGTTCCTGACTCCGGGTGGCCATGGCAGATCTGAGACCACTATTTCCCCGCACCCCGACTCGGTCATGCCCATCTTGGGAGAGTGGAATGTCACGGTGCGAACCGGATGCAGCGAGTCTGGGCCCCCCAGTCCAGTCGGTATATCGCAGGAGAGAATTGGCAGCCCGGTCGAAATGGCCCAACCGGCGACCTCGCTGACTGGGGGCCTCAGCTCGGTTCCCTCTCCAGAACCACCTGCTCCAAGGAGGCAGTCGACTATGAGCGTCCAGTCCCCATCCGGGACTTCCGGCCAGACGTGTATCGCCAGTTCCTCTGAGGCCATCGCCCTTGCACTGGAAGAGACCTCCGTTTTCGATGAATCGTGGCTTGAGAGGACTGAGACCTCTTTCCCAGCGAGGGAGTCCGAGCATGCAGCAACGAAGCCATCGCCCCCGTTGTTGCCGGGGCCGCAGAGGAATAGGATGCCCCCGGCCCCTGCGCTATTGGCGACCTCGGTTGCGAGGGCCTCCCCCGCTGCCTTCATGAGATCGTGCTCATCGACTCCTAGGCTTGCTGAGTTGGCGTCGAAAACCGCGACCTCGTCCCAGTGCATCTCCCAGCGGGATAACCCCTCGTCTCCCCTCATCTTCCAGCCTCAAGCCAGACCCAGTTCCTCTTTGACGTGGTCTGGAAGCTCGTCCCCCACTTGGAAGATGTGCGGGTCGGAGCCTCCCGGCAGGGTGTCGATTGGGACTTCGGCGCCCTCTGGGACGTTCCTGAACAGTGGCCTTGAGATCAGCACCTTGTTGAATCCGACGAACAGTGAGGCGGTCACCCCCCAGAAGAGGAGGATGATGGAGATCCCATGGGGGTTTGCCGGGTTCCATGGGTCGTCGACGTTGGCGAGGAGGTCAGCGAAGTAGGAGAGCATCAGTACGGAGAACATCAGTGGGAATCCTAGGTAGATGATGTAGTCCCACCAGCGCCCGATCCACCAGTCGTTGTCCCCTGTGTTGATGTAATCGTCACGGAAGGCGGAGACTCCGTGATCCAAGTAGTCCCTGAAGCTGAACCCGTCTATGTCGTTGTCGATCTGCCATGCCTTGTACCTTGACCAACCGTACTTCCAGATGGTGTATGCCATGAACAGGCCGCTGAACATCAGCCCGTAACCCCAGATGTGGTCTTGGACCTCTAGGAACTGGGGGAATGCCACTCCCGTCGACGGGTCTATCTTGATCCACAGTATCGCACTGGGGATTCCGAAAAGGAAGATCGCGATGCCTGTGAGGGCCACGGACCTAGAGCGGTCGAATCCGTGGTCGACGAAGTTCCTGACGCAGAGTTCGACGGTTGAGATCATGGATGTCAGAGCGGCGAAGGATAGGGCCAGGAAGAATATCGCGACCATTGCTAGTTGGACTACCGGGCCGCCCGGGGCCTGGGCGAATACCTCGGGCAGGACTAGGAAGGTGATCGCTGAGCTGCCTCCGCTCACCGCCCCCAGAGGGTCGGGGGATACCGAGAACACCGCCATCATCACGGTTAGTCCGGCGATGATGCTGATGCTGTTGTTCGCAAGGCACATGGTGGCTGCGTTGAGGGTTGTGTCCTCGTCCTTCCTCATGTAGACGGAGTATGTGATCGCCATCCCCATTCCCGCGGAGCAGGACCAGGCAGACTGCGATAGCCCGTTGATCCAAGTCTCGGGCTGGACCAGGTACTCCGGCTGGATGCTGAACATGTAGATGAACCCGTCAAGGGTACCGTCCTTGACGTCCATCACGAATGACAGGAACAGGGCCGCGAAAAGTAGGATGAATAGGGAGACCATCAGGGTGACGTTTGCCTTCTCTATCGCCTTTGCTCCCCCCCAGATAGCCCCTAGTGTGATGATGACTGTGATCATCTGGAAGAAGATGACCTGTTCGGGCGACTGGAGGAACGAGTTCCACACCTCGATGGTGTCCACCTCCTGTGAGAGGCCCCCCCTGATTGCTATCTGGAAGTAGTTCAGGCACCATCCGGTTACCACTGCGTAGTAGAATCCTATTGCGCAGTTTATCCATGCCGTCCACAGGCCCATCCATGCGAACCTCCTGCCAGCGAAAATCCGGAATGTTCCGACGGTGCCGACCCTGCTTCTCTTCCCCAATGCGAACTCGGCGATAATCAGTGGAACCGACCAGAGGAACAGGAAAATCAACCATGGGACGAGGAACGATCCCCCCCCATTGGCACCGACCATCCGAGGGAACCTCCAGATGTTGCCAGTGCCGATGGCAGCCCCTATGGTTGCGAAAATAAGACCGAGCCTGCCACTGAACTGGTCGCTTGACTTCTCTGACTTAGTTTCCAAAATAACCCCTCATTCGCCCTTTCCGGGTTTGATTACTTCGGGCATTGGTTCTTCTTCGAGTGGCATCCCTAGGATCCTCTCTTCCTCGGAGAACATCTCCCTGAGGGTGAAGCCAAGACCGCCCCAAACGAACGTGGCGATTACCAGGAACATCAGGATGCTGAGGATCGCGTCTCCAAAACCAGCCCTGTATGGTATTGACAATTCGTAGTAGTTGCCGCCTTCCTCCACAGTTGGGTAGGAGAATGGGAAAGCGCCGTTGGTCGTCCCAAGCATGGCCTTGTACTGGATCTTCCCCACTGAGGTGTCGGGCAGTGGCACTAGTCCGACTAGGTGAGTCCCATTTGATCCGTCGAGGAGAGTGCATTGCTCCGAAGTCTCGCTAAATCCTGACTTCTGCCACGGGACCTCGACCCAGTCAGTCGGGCCGAAGTCGTTCTGTTGCCTTGTTGGTTCTACGAAGCGCCACATCAGGTGCGACCTCTCGACATCTGGGGTGAACGGGAACAGCGGGTCGAGGCACAGTCCGACGGGGATGTCGCCCTTGGAGGGGACATCCACATCAATTGGCTCCTGCAACCACTGTGTTGCGGTTGTGTTTTGGATTCCCACCACTGCCCTGTACTGTGGGTCGTCTGCCATCTCGACCATGTAGAACGGGACACCCAGGTTTCTGACTGAGATGTGGGCGATATCCTCCGGGAACTCGTGGAACGCGTTTCCGATTTCCATCGTATAGCAGTACGAGTTATGGACGCCATAGTGCCAGTCGCAGAAGTCCCCCGTGGTGGGATAGAGATCGGATGACTGCATCGCAGCGTAGTCCGTCATCTGCCCCATCATCTGGCCGTGATAGACAAGGTACTCGTCATCGGGAGTGTAGCAGTCCGAGCAGTGCCCCCATGGCCAGAGTACGAGCTCGGAGTAGGAGTGCCATGTCAAAGTAGACTTGAAGTCCGAGGCAGAGTCTCCGTCGTCGTCGTTCATCTCGGTCATGTCCTGAATGAATTTCGTCTCGGGCTCGCTGTTTCCGCCCATCCAGTCCTCGTCCACGATACCGTCCGCATCGTCGTCCTTTCCGTCTACGTGATCCTCGTTGAGGCGTCCGTCTTCATCTTGGTCGACCGTATCCACAGGGCCGTTGTAAACGTCGTTGTTTGGCCCATCTGCATAGCAGAATCCAGGGAATAGTGGTCCTGTGGCACCTAGTGGGGCCCCCCACTCGAACTGGTAGTTTCTATTCAGGTCGACGCCGTCGCAGCCCGGGTCGACGGCTTCGTCGACATCTGGGATGGGGGTGGTGCCGGTATGGGTGTTGTCTCGTAGATTCTTGCGCCAACCGCTCCGATAGCAGTTCTCCCATGCAGTCTCCCCGCAGTACTCCTCCCTGTCGTACCTGTGTCCATCCGTGTTTAGCATTGGGATGAGGTATATCTCCCGGGTATTGACCATGTCCGTGATGAACTGCTCGCTGAAGTCCTCGTCGACCCCAAGATCGCCGGGGCCACAGGGGTTCCCATCGTTATTGCTGTCCTGGAAAGACGCGTTTAGGCTCAAGCAGTCCCCGTCGTTGTCGATCCCATCCCAGCCATCCTCGTCAATCAGCCCGTCACCGTCGTTGTCTATCCCGGCCTTGCCGTAATAGTAGGCCAATGTTTCCAAGAAAAACATCGGAACCTGCACCGACATCCACTCTCTAGCGTGGTGGTTCCCCACCAGCATCACGTCGGGCCTGTCCTCGTAGTTTCCGTCGTCCCCTACGAAATCGTTGTACTCGCCGCCACGGACGTCGGCTGTAATCTTCATCCACGGACTGGGGTGGTTGTAGTACCAGCCCTCATAGTCAGTCACGCTGGTAAACTCACCCCTGGCGTTCAATCCCCCCAGTAGACCCTCGTGGAACTGGAGGAAATCGGGATAGTAGGCAGCTAGGGTCTGCATCCTCTGTTTCATAGAGAAGTAATCGTGATACTCTCGGAACTGGAGTTGCGCCTCGTCGCCGTGGGGTCCCCACGGGAAGATCTGTTGCGCATACTCGGTCGACCAGATGTCTTCAGGAGCCGTGCCGGTTTCTGACACCTGCGCCTCTGTAATTGGTGCTAGGGCAACGGGAGAGAGCATGCTGAGGAGGAAGGGGAGGAGCATGGCGGCTACTGGTGCGCCTGGGTTTGAAGTCGGCTTTCTTCCCGGAACGGAAGCGTCCTGACTAGTCATGCTGCTTTTTGCGGAGAAACCCTAGGTATTGAATCGCACGGACAGCGGTCCGGAGGACCGGGATGTCTTTTTGGTGTGGACCTCTTCGGAAAAATATGGCAATAGGGGATGAAATCGCTGGGAACTTGTCTGGTGACGAGATGTTGTACGGCTTCTCAACACTTGGATTAGTTTTCCTTGCAACCCTAGTAGGGGCTTCCGTAACCGCAGGATTACTATCGAGAAGGGTTCTTTTCCCGCGAATAATGGACCTTTTGTCGAAGACAGACAGGATTGACGGTAAGACTCTGTTCGCACCGAAATCCCTGGGTTGGATGATCGGCTTGCTGGCAATCTGGCAGTCTGTGGACTGGATTCTGGGGAACGTGAGTGCAGCGGAAGGCGAGCACATCTGGAATAACTCATTGATGCATGACTTTGGGCAGATTTGCAGAGCCGGATTCGTAATCCTGATGCTAATCGCAGCCTACAGGCTGGTCGATTACTTGGATGCGTTCATCGTTGTCGAAGGGGACAACATGGCAGCACGGAGGTCGCTTGCCAGCGTCGCCGAGGCCGTTGGAAGATTGGCTGTTGCTATTGGTGGGATCTTCGTTTTGGCGGGGCTAGTCGGATTGAATCTAAATGGCATGATCGCGGGCCTTGGAATAACCGGTTTGGCACTAGCACTTGCAGCAAAGGACTCAGTGGCAAACATATTCGGTGCTATTTCCATAATTATCGACCAGCCTTTCAATGTCGGGGACTGGATAATCGTAGAGGGTGTTGAGGGCGAGGTGATCAGCATTGGCCTTAGGACCACGATGATCAGAACTGGTAATGACACGATTGTCACAATGCCTAATTCCAATATCACAAACTCTCCTGTGGAGAACTTCACAATGAGGAGATTCAGGAGGATCAGGCCATCGTTTGAGTTCGAGGAGGACAGTGATCAGTCTGCTCTGAAGAAGTTCTGCGATTCCCTATGTGAGCAGGTACTTGCCGACCCCAGGTCGACCAAGGCAGAGGATTCTTGGGTTAAGATCACAAACAGCCAACCTCCAAAGATCACAGTTTCTTGCAACTTCTACTGCGAGTCTAGTTCCAATATACAGAGGGAGTTTACCGAGGATATTCTGCTAATGGGAAGGGCTAGTGGAGTGGAATGCGGATTGAGCTTCCATGAGCCCAGGCGCAGAGCCAAACTCTAGGTGTTCGAGTTGGCAAAGCTGATCCTTATTCGCCATGGCCAATCTGTTTGGAATGCGGAAAACAGGTTCACAGGCTGGACTGATGTTGATCTGTCTGACAAGGGAGTGTTGGAGGCCGAGGAAGCCGGTAATGAACTCAGTAACCAAGTGATTGACGTCGTTCACACAAGCGATTTGATTCGAGCAAAGAGGACTGCTGATATCGTGATGCAGAAAAATGTCTGCTCGGATGACGCGGTGACTAAGTCTGACTGGAGGCTTAACGAGAGGAATTACGGGGCGCTACAGGGTTTGAACAAGGCAGAGACTGCTGAAGAGCATGGGGCAGAGCAGGTCCAAATTTGGAGAAGGTCATTCGATGTGGCACCTCCCGAGGGAGAGAGTCTGAAGATGACCGCGGAGAGGACCATTCCCTACTTCGAAGAGGAAATACTTCCGGATCTCGAGTCGGGCGCGAATGTCCTGGTATCCGCACATGGAAACTCCCTCAGATCGATCGTGATGCATATCGAAGGAATCACGCCCGAGGACATTGTTTCGTTCGAGATCCAGACTGGGGTGCCCAGGCACTACGACTACTCGGATGGGGAAATCAGTCTAGTCGGTTGAATGGAATCTCTGGAGAGGGGGACATCCTGCGATATGTTCGCATCAGGGCCACGCCGGCAATGAAGCATGCCGATGGCATGACCAAATCTTGCATCGAAAGCGGGTAGGACCCGAGCAAAGTGGAGATCCCAAAAAGCCCGGACATTATCGAGAGCGCCCCGACAGTACGGTTGTTGAACATCTTCTTCTGGAAACTAGGGATATACTCGATCAGCCCTACTGAGGGTTGGGGGGCTCCTGATTGGTGGGATGTTGCCTCGATTACGTCCAGCAGACACTGCTCGTACTCCCATATCGCTAGTCCGCCCCTGTGGGAGTAAAACACACTATCAGACGACCACTTGCCTGGGGCGGTTTCTCTCCATCCATCGATTAGCGATAGCCTTAGCCCGATCACGTCAATTCTCGTACCAGAGCTATAGTGCAGCCTAGAGAGATCGTGGATCAGAGAGGCGAGGTCCCTGATCGCAGGGAACCCACAATCTACTGGATGCATGGCATCGGATAGTCTCGGCCTACCAATCCTGATAGTGTCGCCTCTGAAATCATCCAGTCTAACATCCCCTATTGATAGCATGCAATCCGAATCCCTTGAGTAAGGTACCCTCCAAATGGAGCGGGCTCGGAGAGCCTCCTCAATTCCAGCCAATCTAGCGTTCCACCTCTTCGGGTCCGGGGGGGTGACCCTGATTTCCCCGACGTGGGTGTGAAGGGCTCCGAGCCTCCTACCGCATTCCCTGAGGATTTCGTTAGCTGTGTCCTTGTTTTCATTCTCCAGGGCTTCTGAGAGCGCCTCCCTGGAATTGGTTTTCGCGCTCTCTTCCTTCCTGATCAGGATAATATCGGCACCATTCCAAGAGTACCCTCCGCATGGCAAATCACAGGATTCTGAGTATGAATTCACACGCTTCCTGAGTAAGCCATCAGACCCCCAGGGGAGGAATTCTGCTACCCATTCCGAGTCTGAACTGAGTTGAGCGATGGGGCCTCTGTGATGCTCGGAGATTGTGATTCTTCCAATGGAGCTTGGTTCGGGGACCTCCCCCCAAGCACTCAGATCTGAGGTGATCTCTGTCCAGTCTAGCTCTGCCCCCAAATTGGAAGGAGCGATCATGGAGCAAGATAGCGCAGATAGCGGGCCCCTACCGGTGAATTCCATGACCTCGAAGCCACGTGGGGCGATAGCGCTGTTCTCAATCCGGTGAAGGGCCGCGGGCCTCCAAGATTCAACCCCCTCCGACATCTCCTCTCGGGACTAGGAAAAGGTCCAAGTCTTCATTGAATCGGTCTGCGAAGGCTTGAATCGTGACAGCCCAAGCGAATACTGTGGAGCATAGCAGCCCTGAAATCCCTATTGCGGTCGACATGGATGGGACCCTTATCCTAACCGACATGAGCTGGGTCAGCATCAAGAGGGTGATTCTGAGGCGTCCTTGGACCATATTCGGAATGCTGGCGAAGGAGTTCACAGGAAGACGGGCCCAATGGAAAAGAGACTTGGCGGCGAGGTTGACTTTCGACCCTGCTGAACTGGAATACCACCAGGAGTTCCTCGATTGGATCACTGGCGAGAGGGCAAAGGGCAGGACTTTGATTCTAGCCACTGCTTCTGATAGGATAATCGCGGAGCAGGTTGCTGGCCACGTTGGGCTATTCTCGGATGTTATGGCTTCTGACTCGTCATTCAACCTAAGGGGGGGGAAGAAGGCCGAGGCCCTAGTGTCGAGGTTCGGCGAGCGTGGCTTCGCATATGCGGGAAACAGTAAGCATGACTTGCCGGTTTGGGAACACGCCGGAGAGGTAATTGTTGTCAATCCAGAAAGGGGGCTTCTTGACAAGGTGGGGGATTCGGCGGACATTATTTTCGAATAGGGCATTTCTGGTTAGTTGTCTTAACGTCAATACTCCCCCGAGCAAATATGGCAAGGAGGGGGCGGCGCCTTGGTAGAGTGCTCGACAATGTGGCAAAGCGCCTTCTGAAGTACAGGGTCTTCTCGATTCCTGCACGTTTTGCGTCTAACTCCTGGTTGGCTTGGAGTTTCGTCTCAAGAATGGACAGAGTCCGTGCGCGTAGGAAGCGCGATAGGATTGCCAGTGAAGACCTGCCTCAGCATGTCTCCATCATAATGGACGGGAATCGCAGGTTCGCTTGGAGCCTGAGCCTGGGGACGGAGATCGGGCACAGGCATGGGAAAGAGAAGTTGAGGGAAGTGATGGATTGGGTACTCGAGCTGGGGATCCCCTACCTCACGGTATACGCGCTCTCTACAGAGAACCTTTCCAGTAGGAACCCGGACGAACTGGAGGCTTTGTTCGATTTGTACGAAGCGGGCCTGGATGAGATCGCGGAAGATGAACGGATCCACTCCAAGGAGGTCAAGGTGAGGGTCGTAGGTAGGACCGAGGAGCTCCCCGATAGGGTCAATCGGGCAATTGAAAACGCTCAAGAGAGGACTGGTCAATACTCCAAATTCACATTCACTGTGTGCCTTGCATATGGGGGCAGGGAGGAGATAGTCGATGCAGTGAAGGGGATTGCTTCTGATCATGCCTCGGGGAGCCTGGCTCTGGAGAGTATCGATACGTCTGAGATTTCAAATCGCCTTTACGATGCGGACATCCCGGATCCGGATTTGGTGATCAGAACAAGTGGGGAAGAGCGGGTCTCAAACTTTCTTCTTTGGCAGATTGCATATTCCGAGCTATACTTCACCGACGTTCACTGGCCTTCATTCTCGAAATCTGATCTGTATGGTGCTATCGAAACCTATCAGATGAGGAGGAGGAGATACGGTGAGTGATGGTTTTCGGAACCCATCCCTTGCTGTGGATGCTGTTTGTCTCAGGAATGATGGAGAGGAGGTTCTCCTGATCAGAAGAGGGAACCCGCCTTGGAAAGGGAGGCTTGCGTTCCCCGGGGGTTTCGTCGACTATGGCGAGGACCCCGAGGACGCAGCACTAAGGGAGCTTCTGGAGGAGACGGGGGTAGAAGGTAGAAATCCACAGCTGTACGCAGTGAAAGGCAGCCCAGATAGGGACCCCAGGAAACACATAGTCTCAATCTTCTACATGATCAGTGTTGAGGGGGAATCTGAGCCTGAGGCTGGAGATGATGCCACAGAGGCAGAATGGGTCAGGCTTGGCAGTATCGCATCGGAAGATATAGCGGGAGACCACTTCGAAATTATCGAGCGGCTTCGCAATTAAACCTAAACACGGGACCTCTTGGCAGATATATGAGCAGGAAACTGAAGATCGATACTGGGGAGCCGAAACTAGGCCCCTATACACCTGGAATATGCGTCAAAGACCACATCTGGCTATCCGGCCAAATTGCAGTCGACTGGGGTGATGACATAGAGTCTCAAACATCCGGGGTTCTTGCCAAGATCGATGACTTGCTGGCTGCGGCAAACAGCTCCAAGGCTGACCTTGTCAAGGTGACAATCCTGATGACGGATATTGATTTCTATTCGAAGATTAACGAGATCTATTCGGATTGGCTTACTGAAACGATCCCTCCCGCCAGAGCTGCCTACGAGGTCCCAAAACTCCCGGGCGGGGCACTAGTGGAGATTGTTTGTGAGGCATTCAGGAATTCGGCAGATTTCGGTACCGATTTCACCGCAGAACTTGAGGAGGCCCTGGTATAGGGGCTCTGGCCAAGGGACACGTGAATAGGGCTGCTCCACTATTCACCCCTGTTCTGATTATTGGCTGTGTAATCACGCTGGTCGGTTTTTCCGTTAGGGCATCCTACGGGGTTTTCCAAATCCCAATTGCCGAGGATTTCGGCTGGGGGCGAACTGAGTTCAGCCTGGCAATTGCTATCCAGAACCTGGCATGGGGATTCGGTCAACCTATCTTCGGGGCCCTTGCTGAGAAGATCGGAGACCGGAGAGCGATAGTGATCGGGGCCATCCTGTATTCGCTGGGTTTGATCCTGACCGCTGGTTCAACCACTCCGATTGAACACCAGTTTTACTCCATACTCGTTGGTTTTGGAATCGCTGGAACCGGTTTCGGAGTCATCTTGGCGGTTGTCGGGAGAGCGAGCGCTGACGAGCATCGTTCCATGAGTCTGGCTATCGCAACAGCGGCTGGATCATTGGGCCAGGTCGTCGGGCCGCCCGTTGCCGTGGCACTCCTATCCAGGATGGTGTGGCAATCCGTTTTCCTGGTATTCGCTGTATTCGTCATTTCCACGATCCTACTACTTCCGTTCATGCGGGTTGGCCCTGCTGCTAGCAAGCACGAGCTGGAGGAGAGCATGGGGGACATCCTGAAATTAGCTTTCAAAGACCCTTCTTTCTCAATGATTTTCGTCGGTTTCTTCTCTTGCGGATATCAGCTTGCTTTCATCACCGCACACTTTCCAGCATTGGTCACAGAAATGAGTTCCCCAATCGATTCCAGGGGGTGGTGTGGCGATCTCGGTATCGAGACAACGGCGGCGTTGGGGGGTTTCGCTATTTCCGTGATCGGCTTCTCCAACATTATCGGGACTCTGGTCGCTGGATGGGCGGGCAATAGATTTGGGAAGAAATGGCTATTGTCGGGAATCTACGCAGGAAGATCGGTAGCAGCGGCCGCCTTCATAATGACTCCTGTTTCCGCTAACTCGGTACTGATATTCTCCTTCGCCATGGGATTCCTATGGCTTGCTACGGTACCCCTAACCAGTGGGCTTGTGGCCCACATATACGGCCTCAGATACATGGGGACACTCTATGGGATCGTCTTCTTCTCCCATCAGTTGGGCAGCTTCATCGGAGTCTGGCTTGGAGGGGTTTTGTACGACTCATATGGGACCTATACGATGGTCTGGTGGGTTGGAGTGGCAGCAGGGGTATTCTCTGCACTGATTCATATTCCGATAAAAGAGGAGTCCCGAATAAGAGAGTCCGTCGCTTAATGAAGAACTGAGAAAACTAGTGTCAAGAACACTTAGTAATGCCATCGTTGGGGCCCGGCCATGACTGTGTTCAAGGCATATGACATCAGGGGAATTGCGGGGGAACAGCTAGACGAAGATTTCTCAGAGAGATTGGGTAAGGCGATAGCGACCCACCTGGATGCGAAGGCCGTTTCTGTAGTAAGGGACATCCGCGAATCCAGCCCGAGCTATCACGAGGCTTTCGTAAGCGGACTTAGGTCGTCTGGTGCTGATGTAGTCGATCTGGGGATATCCACTACTGGGGTGCTATACAGGTCCACCGTTGACCTTCCGGTCGATGTAGCAGTAGCAATTACGGCTAGCCACAATCCTCCTGAGTACAATGGTTTCAAGATCTGTCAGGGAAAAATGCCTCTAGGTGGAGAGGACTTACAGGATATCAGGAGGACCTTCGAGGCGGGCGAGTTCAGAACCGGTGCCGGTGATTATCGGAGCATGGAAGAGTACGAGGACTCCTACATCGATGCGATTGTAGAGAGTGTCGGGACGCCCTCGAGAAAGGTGAAGGTGGTTCTGGATTGTGGAAATGCTGTTCCTGGCCCATTGGCACTTAGAACCCTTGAGAGTCTAGGGGTTGAAGTAATCCCAATCTACTGCGACTGGGATAATTCGTTCCCAAACCATCCCCCGGACCCTACGAGGCAGGAGAACATGGTTGACCTCGGCAAGGCAGTGGTGGAAAACGGAGCAGAGTTCGGGATTGGGATGGATGGCGACGGCGATCGCTTGGGAGTAGTTGACCAGAATGGGAAATTCATTCACCCTGACAGACTAATGGGCATCTTTCTCAAAGATGTGTTAGAGAATCTTGATCAAGAAGCCTCTGAGGAGGAGAGGACCATCTTCTTCGATGTCAAGTGTAGCATGGCCCTTGAGGAGGCGATCCTCGGATTCGGAGGAATTCCCAAGATGGTCAGGACAGGTCATACCTTCATGAAATTGGAGTTGAGGGAGAATCCGGGTTCACCAATGGCAGGGGAGATGTCTGGGCACTTCTTCATGAATGACCACTGGGATGGTTTTGATGATGCCATATACAACGCAGCTAGACTTCTGGAGATAGTGAGCAGGGATCCTTCTCCTGAAGAGGGAGGTGTCGAATTCTCGGAGAGGTTTGCATTCATGCCCGAGTACCCATCAACCGATGAGGGCAAGGTGCCCTTGGTAGGCGATAGGGAAGAGGTGATGGCGGCCGTTAAGGAGGCGTATTCGGATATGGAAATGTCAGAGGTCGATGGTGTCAGAGTCAGATATGAGCGAGGGTGGTTCCTCTGTCGTCCGAGTAACACAGAACCGATCCTGGTGATGAGGGCAGAGGCAAAGGACCAAACCTCATTGGATGAGATTCTGGCCGATATAGAATCCAGGATAGGGAATGTTGCAGACATTAGCAAGCTAAAATGAGGGTTCGAGCATCGATCTTGTTATCCACCGATTCTCTTATCCCAGCATCTTAGGTGGGCGCTTCGCTGCCACTGTAGCTTAGCCCGGTAGAGCGTCTGATTCGTAATCAGAAGGCCGAGAGTTCGAATCTCCCCAGTGGCTCCATCTGAGGTCGATTACAGGCTCGTCAAATCGCCGCCAAACTTCGCATAGGAGTCTTTCAGAGACGCTATGACGGGCATGGGTTCGCCAGAGAGGAAGCTCATTGTCGAGCCGCCCCCGGTACTATTGTGAGAAACTAGCGATGACACCCCTCTGCTGTTCACCAAGGCACTTGTGTGGCCCCCTCCAATGATCGTCATTGCTTCGGTTTCAGTGCACATGTTTAGTATCTCGATTGTGCCGAAGGCAAATTCTGGAAGTTCGAAGTAAGAGGCTGGGCCGTTCCAAAGGATGCACCCAGCGTTCTCCACTAGTGGCTTGAGGGACCTAAGTGTCTCTATCCCGACATCGTAAATCGGGTCTTCTGTGGGTAGCTCATCGATGGAAAGTTGGCTTCTACTTCCATTTGACTCGACAGCAACGTCGACGGGGAGAAAGGCTTTCTCTGGGTGTTCCGATAGTATCCTCTCGGACATTTCCCAAGCTAGTTCGAAATCATCCCCAAGCGTGTTTCGAATGAACTCCATGTTTCTCTCTCCGATATCATTGCCATCGATCCATAGCATCAGGTTGCCAGTTACTCCGACAAATGCGATTCTGTCTACTTGCCCCTTGGATATGAGGTTCAAAGCCACCCTGACCGAATCGTCGCATTTTGCCCCACCGAGGATTGCAAGATACGGGTTGGGGGGATCATTCAATGCCATCCTTAGACTGCTGATCTCCTTCTCCATAAGGGTCCCTGCGATACACGGCAGTGAGTTGGTGAATCCCGTGAGCGTCGGGGAACGACGGTGCGCTGCTGCGAATGCATCTGTGACAAATATGTCTGCAACTGAGGAAAGGCTGGATACGATGCCCGTATCTTCGGTGTCCTGGTTTGAGCTGTACTTAACGCCGTATTCTTCGTGATTCCCCCTGACATTGTCCAGGAATACTATGTCTCCCTCCGACATGTTCTCGATCCCCTCGATGGCTTCATCGCCACATACGTCGGGAACGAATTTAATCGGCCTCTCCAGTATCTCGGAGAGCCGCTCGCAGTGCTTTGACATGTTTGTGAAGTCAGATTTCCCTGGTCTCGACTGGTGTGCAAGGATAACCACTTTTGATTCCTGGAGGGCATCCAGAGTAGGGACCAAGCCCCTTATCCTTCCATCATCGAGCAACCTTCCGGTAGAAGGCTCAAGAGGGGAGTTGACGTCGACTCTGTAGAGAACGGTTCTCCCTTTTAGGTCAACGTCTTCGAGGGTGAGGACCCCTTCCACGCACTATCCACAGGGGGGGTGGTTTTGGCCGTTGTGTATGATTTTCTGGTTCATTTTGACCCAAAAATCCTTTCTGTCATGGCAATTCAAGGCCAAATGTGGAATGGGACACATCTACTCTAGTCGGGCCCGATGGGGAAGACTGGAGAGTCCCTGTCTCCGAGCTAGAGGACAGGCAGGCAAGGCTGTCGGTTGCCCTAGCAGAAGAGGGTTTAGAGTCTGCTTACATCGAGGACCCGGTTGAGTTGTATTGGCTCACGGGCGGACGTCAGAACTCCGCGTTTCTGATCGGGGCCGAGGGTACTGAGATACAAACGCGGCACCTGGTTCGCAGATCGGTTGCGAGGGCCTCATTCGAAGGGGGTGCGGATGACTGCCCCCACCTGACAGAGAAGCATCCGAGGATGGGAGAACTGTCTGGCATGCTGGCAAAGTTCGGATGCGTCCAGAAGCCAGCGATGACGGGGGCAAAGGTACCTCAGAGCCGATGGAGTTTCATTAACGGGAAGATGGAAGGTCTGGAGGGGTCACCTCGAGATTGCACGAATACCCTGTACAAAATGAGAGAGGTGAAATCCGAATGGGAATTATCCATGATCAGGGAGAGTGGCGAAATCAACCACTCCATGTTCGAGTCGATCCGAGATTTTGGCGGTACTGGGAAGACCGAGTTGGAGATGGCGGGAGTGGCAGAGGATGTCAGCAGGGCTTCTGGCTTCGGGGGTTCGATTAGGATGAGGAAGTGGCCGATGGACTGCGACAGGGTAGTTATCGCTGCGGGAAGGTCGGGCAGGGTTCCCTCGTTCTTCGATTCGGCCGTCGGGGGCGTCGGAGGGAGCCCTATCTCCCCCCTTGGGGCTGGATTCTTCAAGGTCAAGGAGGGAGAACCTGTGCTGATTGACATCGTTCATGTCCACAGGGGTTATGTTTCTGACTGTACCAGGATGTTCCATTCTGGACATCTTGGAGAGGAATGGAAGGATAGGCTGGATGACATGATAGAGATCGGTGCAATCGTCAGGAGAAGCTTGGCCGGGGGAGAGGCCTGCTCCAGCGCCTGGATAGCGGGCAGGGAAGCTGCTGAGGAGATGGGGCATGGCGATAATCTGATGGGAGTTAGCCCTGAGCAGGCTAGTTTCCTCGGCCATTCGGTCGGATTGGAGCTTGATGAGACCCCAGTAGTCGCGGAGGGCTTCGATCGCCCACTGGAATTGGGGGGGACCATGGCAATAGAGCCGAAGGTGATTCACGAGGAGGGCGCAATTGGGATCGAGGACACCTGGTCTAGGACAGCGGAGGGCATGGAATGCCTCACCTCTGGGGATAGGTTGCCTAGTTTGATTCAGTGGTAGACATGAGTGAGGCCTCGAGTGCGATCCATCGAACAGTGGCCAGGACCCTGAGGAAGCGGAAAGACCCCCATGGGAAGTCGATTACCGATCCAGCGGTTCTGAAGGGAGTTGAGATTGATGATGCTGGGATCGTAGAGCTCTGGATCAGGCCTAGCAACCCGCATTGTCCTTGTTGTCTCGATGACCTGATTGACCTTAGGGGGGTCTTGAAGAAGCAGAGGGGCATTCTCGCTTGTCATATCGAGGTTGTCGGAATCCCACAATCTGATAGGTGGACGGCAGCAGTCAATGAGTAGGCCCTGTTTCGCATACTGGAACAGACCATTCATGTTTGGCCCTGCATGACGTAGGAAAATTGATTGGGGATCCTAATTATTGTAATCTATGGGTGCCAAGATTTTGGATGGGATCGGAAATCATATCGGAGGGGAGATGACACATTCCAAAGCGGTGCTGTTCTCGGGTGGGTTGTTAGGAATTATCACAGTCGTCCTTTTTATTTCCGCCTTCTTCATGCTCGATGAAGAATACTGCCCTCCGGAATATAGGGATGCCGAGGAGTCTGGGGGCTGTGATATCGTGCCGGCTGGCCCCGATGTCGACGAAATCATCTTTCGTTGGGCCTTCTCGCTTGGAGTCCTCCTCCCAATCTCTGTTTCCTTGATGTCGTACTCTCTTCTTGCACAACGGGATTCCAAACTTTTAGACGATGGAATAGAGTCGATTTCAAATCCCCTTTCAAACCTAATTAAGTCACTTTTCGCAGGCCTGGGGGCGGGGATTACAGCGATTATCGGATTCATCATTCTGGCAATCTTATACTTCATATTGGCCATAATCTGGGTTTTAGTTAATGGCGGCCTCCAAACTGGTGGTTTCCCTTGAGTGAAGGCTGGACGTCATCTTTCCTAGGGGAATTGAAGCCTAGCATGTTAAGGGTTACTTTGTGAAGTATCCATAATCCAGGGTTCTACCTACAGACCGATTGTTATTCCAATGACAGCCACGATAGAAATCATCAACAAATCAAAAATAAACCTCAATCTAACAATTCCCATGACTCTCGACGAGAGCATCCCCCTATGATGTATCTGACATATTCCATATGGAAGATGATGCCAGTAGAATTCACGTTACCTTGCAGATTATGATGCTCGAAGAGTTGCGATTGACTCTCTCCTCCCCGAGAACTTCCATACCACAATCCTCTATGAGCCGTAGAAAGTCAACCTTCATTCCCAGCCCTAGCCTCTTTCTCAGTGGGTTCCACATTCCAAGAGCCAAACTACGTCCCTTAGAGTAGTGATTTACTATGCATATCTTACCGCCAACTTTTGTCACTCTCTTCATCTCAGAGAGGACCCTACCAGGTTTCGAGACAACTGATAAGGCATGAGCAACTAGAGAATGGTCGAAGGTATCGTCGTCGAACTCAAGTTCGTGAGCATCCATCTTGGAAAGAACGACATTGCTCCCAATCCCGCCATCATCCAACTTTTGTCTTGCCTGCCTTAGCATCGACTCGCTGAAATCTATCCCCTCCACCTGTACATAATCCGGGCAGAAGGCTAACGATATCCCGGTCCCCACTCCAACCTCCAATATCCTGTCACCTTCCTCAAGATCCAGAGATTGGTACATTTTTCGGTGCCCCTCGGAGAACCTCGGCGCGAAGACACGATCATAAACGGGAGCATAGAGTCGATAGGGGCCGATTCTGTGTTTCAAACTCTCTTTTGCCATAGCCGTGGGTAGGGCTGTTGGAGAAAACAGTTATGCAATTGTTAGATACTCCTGGGCATGATAGAAATTCATAATGGTGCCCTAGTGCATGCATACGTCATAGAGGGTAGCGAATACGCTGTATTGCAGTACCTCTTCTATAATCAAAACAGTAATATGAAATCATCTCTACGATATCTTATGACTAAAATTACTGAAACATGGTGCCCTCAGTGTCAAGAAGGTACTCATCATGAAGATCGATTTATTGATGCTAAAATAGGAAATCCAAAAGTGAGGGAAATAAGAGGAATCTGGATGATGTTAAAATGTATGAAATGCGGCATTAAACACTCTCCTGGTTTCAAATTGTTTAGATAATAAAAATATCTATATACTTCCCCCCCTTCCTTTAATTTGATTTTGGGCCTATCTCCATTACTACGACAGAATAACATTGGTTTAGTAGCCATTGCCTGTTGGGAGATAGGTCCTTTTTTTTGTTTTCAAAACTAATTCCATTTCTGTAACCAGTACTTTTTTCGATACTGGACTAATGGAGTTCCCTTACGCTCATGTACAATCGCATGGGTAGCGAATACGCTGTATTGCAGTCTACTCCAGTCTTTTTCTATCCGCATCATTGCTTAAGAGGCGAGACTATAAATGGAAACCATAACGAAATCTTATGAAAGAAACCAACAAGCTTGGTCGTTTTGAGAAAATCTCGCGAGACGTGTTAATTGCTACAAGTAAAATGCTGAAGGATGCTAAGAACGAATTGTTCGATGGCATTCACGGACGAGTTCTTGAAGTTGGAGCAGGTATTGGTGTCAATGTGTATTTTTTCAACCGGCCAGAAGTTAAACACTGGGTAGCGGTTGAACCTGATCGAAAACTGGTCGATGAATGCCACAAAATGGTGGCAGAAATGGGAGATAGAGTGACGGTTTTCCAGGGTTATCTTCACGAACTCGAGGAGCCTCCAGAATCTTTCGACTACGTTGTGTTCACAACACTTCTGTGCAGTGTGCCAGATCCCGATGAAATCGTAAAAGATGCTCATCGTTTCCTAAAACCCGGAGGGAAATTGTGCGTCATCGAGCACATTGGCGATTCGTTTGGTCTCAGAGCAGGTTTCCAAATGGTAGCTAAATATCCTTGGAGGTTTGCTACAGGTTGCAACTGCAGAAACAATCCTGTCCCAGCGTTGTCTCAGCCTGGATTTTGGCAAGGCGTTGAGGAAAAGGTTGTTTTGAAACCCGCTCCCCTTCGAACTAAGCGGTTTTCACCGCTGTTAGAATTAATCAAACCTTTTGTCATGACTACATTGACAAAGAAGTAATCATGAGGGTTGATAAATTAATCTACGCCAGAAAACATTTCCAATGAATAATTTCTATCTAAATGGGGGGCCCTTATTGACGTATATGTCATAGAGGGTAGCGAATACGCTGTATTGCAGTACATCGGTTACTATGGTAAAATCTGAACCATTGGGATTGTCACTTTAGCCCATTAGTTATTCCAAATAAGAAGAGGAGAGAGTATGATCTCATTATCTAATAGAGATTAACTTACCAGTAATGAATAATATGGCTAATAAAAAATGTAAACAATGTAGAGGAATGTTTGATAGAATAATTTCGTTTATACGAGGAATATGTCCAAATTGCTATGTAGATAATGCCGCTTTCAATAGTGAGTACAATGATTTTGATTCTGAAGGATATCCAATTTGAGCAACCCTTCTGGGTGCATATATCTACTTAGGTGGGGTGTGAGATAATGTTGAGCCAAAGGGCACCCCTATGGTGTAATACGCATCAAAGGGTAGCGAATACGCCGTATTGCAGTACATCGGTTACTATGGTAATCTGAACCATTGGGATTGTTAATGTAACCCATTAGTTATTCCAAAT
>Ga0315330_10000527_pt1 | contig 23887 bp, 22 predicted proteins | sample M140m34915metaG_FD_203453 | JGI IMG/M metagenome (GOLD analysis project Ga0315330, IMG submission 203453) | Ammonia-oxidizing marine archaeal communities from Monterey Bay, California, United States - M1 40m 34915 | ecosystem: Environmental > Aquatic > Marine > Intertidal zone | place: USA...
ACATTTGTAACCGTTTCAGGCACTTTCAGCGCTATTTCGCTAGGGACTTCCAATGATGACCTCGGAGCTACAGCTACTTTTGGTAGTGAATTGATTGCATCGTCACGCTTTTGTAAATCATCAGAATAGAACTTTGGATCGTGTATCTGATGCCACTTGTCGGCTCCCATTATCAACACGTCGTAACCTTTTGCAATATCTGCTAAAAGTTGTTTATCCGTGACCTGAATATCTAGCCAAGCGATGTTTGATGCCACTTCTTGGAGCACGAGAATTCGATCTTCGAATACAGGGATAGTCACGTTTTCTTTTGTGAGAGATATTCGGCTAATGCTCCAAACAACTTTTTTGAGCTGATGCGTTTCTCTGGCTGCCTCAGAAATTTCTATGTGGGCGCTCGTGGGAGGGTTAAATGATCCCGGATAGATGCCAGTGAGTCCCATTAGATACGACGTCCTGTGAGATGCTTTAACATTCTGGGATTTCCACCTAATTCAATCTCAGTCTCGCGCTCTAAGCCATGAGCTAGGATATCCCACGCTCTGTCGAGAAGCGCTGCCTCGAGAATGTGGTCTACCGTCGGACTGTTTTTATTTGCATAAAGTACAAATTTTTCTGCGTGTTTTTGGATACCTAATAAGCCCATTGCTAGAGAAACATTTAGAGGTTCACTAGCTAGTAGAGCAGCTTGATCGTAATTGGTGGAGGCACCATCATCTACCGACTGCAAAATATTGCGGGCGAATTGAGCGTATTCGCTTGGTGCAATTCGGTTTCGGGTAGCAAGTTTGTGAATGGCGCTGGTAAGTGCTTCCTCAGTCAGAGCATGACATTTAGCCCAAACAGCTCTTTTTTGCGAGGTAAGGGAGTCATTTTCCTGTCGCTTGATGGTGGGAGACAAGCGGGGGAGACGATCCTTGAACAAACTGAGATCATAGAGAGAACGCGTTTCTTGGTCCCGAAGAACGCTCCACGCATAATTTATTTCTCTCATTCGACGGCTTTCATCAGGGTGATGATCTGGGTGGTTCGCCAAGGCTCGATCTCTGTAGGCCTTTTTAATCAAAGCTTGATCTGCGTCGGAAGGCACTCCAAGTATGTCGTAGAGGGTCTCATCGTTGCTATGCATTGCAGTAATGAAGACTTTTAACTGTTGATCGTAATATGACCTGGAGTACCATGATCAAGCACTCCAATGATCGCGGCAGTGTGTCCAGTTTCGCTTAGGGCTTGCAATGCTTCTTCAGCGGCTGGCTCGTCACAAGAAAAAAGTAACCCTCCTGATGTTTGCGCATCAGCAAGAAGTAGACGTTGGCTGGGAGTTCCTCCTGATACGGAACTTTCTAGGAAGTCTAAGTTTCGAACGCTACCGCCGGCCACGAAGCCTTGATCTATCAGATCTTTGACATTAGGCAGAAGAGGAATTTGGGACATGTTAATGGACGCAGACAAGCCACTAGCAGTAGCCATTTCTGCAAGGTGACCGAGCAAGCCGAAGCCTGTCACATCAGTTGCGCTAGATGCCCCAACAGCTAGAGCGATTGAGCTTGCAGCAGCGTTTAGTCTGCACATTTCGTTCACCCCAATTTCGTACATCGCTGCGAGTGCACCGCCAGGCTGCGTCGCGCTCACCGGCGAGTTTTTGACAGCTGTAGCCAACAGCCCTGTTCCTATTGGCTTCGTCAGTACTAACGCTTGTTTTGGTAATCCTCCCGCGTTGGTAAGCATAGTGTTCGCGTCTATTTCTCCTGTGACAGCAAGTCCATACATGGGCTCTGGTCCATCAACTGTATGGCCCCCAGCAATAACCCAGTCACCTTCTACTGCGGCGTCATTGCCACCAAGCAGAACCTCTGATAAGAGATCTAACGGAAGAACATCTTTTGGCCAAGACACTAGATTCAACGCAAATATAGGAGTCCCGCCCATCGCATATATATCACTCACGGCATTTACCGCAGCGATACGCCCCCAGGTTCTCGCATCGTCGACAATAGGAGCAAAAAAATCAGTAGTCGAGGCTATGCAGCTTCCGTTTTTTAATCGCCAAACAGCGGCATCATCGCTAGTTTCAGACCCGACGAGAAGACTCGGGTGTTGTGAGAGAGGTAGATGACGCAACACGTGCGCCAGGTCATCCGGACCGAGTTTGCAAGCTCAACCAGCGCCGTGGCTGTATTGCGTTAGGCGAATAGGAGACATATTCATACAGTACCTCCGGCTGACGAGATCGTACAGGTAAGTCGCTCGTGTGCCATTCGTAATATTGGAAAAGTGAATTAGACGGGCGATTTTGAAAGTAGCCCTCGACGCAACTCAAGGTCAGATCGTCCGGCTATCTCATACCGAACGATTAAGAGCCAAACATCATTCATAAGTAGAAATAGCATCGATAATGACGCGCAAAGCTGCATCCCTATCGATGACGTATTCTACGTCGCAGTTTAATGTTGCTGGGCTGTATTCTCGATCATCGATGACAGTCATACCTCTAGTGTGAATTCCTCGAGTCTCAACTTGTACATTCTTCTTTTGGAACTGTATGAGATCCGGATGTGTGATGGCTAAGACAGCGCAAGGGTCATGAAGCGGAGCAACCTCGCCCTTGGTTCTTTCTTTGTAGGCGTCTAAATAAAACCTGAATAAGTCAGCTATGAAATTCGCAGTATTATTACCGACTTTAGCTAACTGCGATATCACCTCGTCATCGATACCGAGTTGATGAGTTAGGTTGAGGCCTGCCATTCTAAGGTCTTTAAATCCTGCATCAAAAACAATGGCTGCCGCGTCCGGGTCTGCCCATATATTGAATTCACCTTTCGAGGTGACATTTCCCCGGTCGGTGCTGCCCCCCATTATCGAGACTCCAGCGACCTTCTCCACAATATCTGGTGCTTGAGCTACAGCGAGAGCGATATTGGTAAGTGGTCCAATAGGAACGAGCCAAACGTCATCTTGTTCGCGGATGCTGGAGATAATGAACTCAACTGCATTGTTGCTCGAAACTTCGCGAGTTATAGCTGGCCGCTTTGGACCATCAAGACCTGTTTTTCCATGAACTTCTTCGGCATGGGAAGGTTTAACTATTAGAGGGCGATGAGCACCGGCGTGCACTGGGACATCGAGCTGCAAAAGTTCGGTCATTATGAGCGCGTTGTCAGTTGTTATCGATAGCGGAGCATTTCCGGAAACTGTTGTTACACCAATTATTTCTGTAGTGCGTCCAGCTAACATCATCGCAACTGCGTCATCGTGGCCTGGATCGCAATCGAGAATAATTTTTGGTTTCATAATCGGTCCTGACTTGGTCCATTATCGTTCGTGTCGCCCCAGTAGTAAGGTAGCGTCAAGTAGCCGACCTTAGGCAACTCGATTACCGGGCTTAAACCTTGATGAGATTTGAGTCGCTGTATCGAACGTATGTGAGAAAGAATCTCGTAGAACACCATCCATAAAGATGCTTCTAAAGTATAGGTAATAGTTTTATTCTCTTCGTTAAATCGGGCACCTCGCGGGAGTGTGCTTATGACGTACTTCCAGAAAGCCGAAGCAGTCACAGTCTCAAGCATCAGTCTTAAATCCTTGCCATCATTTTCCGTCATGACCCGGTCTAGCCAACTAATCCCGACTTCAAGTTTCAGAAGTAATGTTGGTAATGCCCAAAATAAATCTTCGTCGAGAACCCGATCGAATTTTGCTCGTTTGCCAAACTGGTGAGATGGCCAATCAATAATGTTCGGGGGGTCTTGGTCAGGCCAGAGGAGCGCTCCGCAACGCTTCTTCGGAAAGACTAAAGCATCCCAGCACATGTGAGAGACTTGGCGACGACACGACCACCACATCCATTCCTTCTCTGGAGAAAGATCATCGTAATCAAGTTGTTGCTCAGTTAGTTCGCGAGTCTCGGCGGCAGTCCATTCAAGCAACTTGTAGTAGTCAGGAATATCGTCGACTGTTTCATCTGGGTTCATTTCAAAAGCTAAAGTTTTTGGCACAACCATATCTCGACCGATCTATGAAGACATTTATAACTCAAATTAAGAAAACCTGGTTCTGTGAGAATTTGAGGTGAGGAGCGTGGGGCGTTACTAATTTACACCGACAGAGTCTGTCTTGTCAGAGAAGCTTCGTTCTAGGTTGGGTGCAAGCTCTTCGAAGGCTCTGGGGTCCGGGCAACTGCAAACTAAATTTCTATCGCCAAAGACTCCATCAATGCGTCCAACAGGCGGCCAGTACTTATTGGACCTAAGTTCATCCAAAGGATACGCCGCTTCTGCACGAGTGTAGGCATGATCCCAATGGTCACCGAGCAGATCCTCTGCGGGGTGAGGAGCATTTATCAACGGATTGTCATCTTTCGGCCAGAACCCCTCTTCAATTTTACGAATCTCAGATCTGATAGCGATCATTGCGTCACAAAATCGGTCTATCTCGACTAGAGATTCACTTTCTGTGGGTTCAATCATAAGAGTCCCAGGTACTGGAAAGGACATGGTAGGCGCATGAAAGCCGTAATCGATTAGTCGCTTAGCTACATCATCGACACTTGCGACTGTGTCGAAGCCTCTAAGGTCAATTATGCATTCGTGAGCAACCCGACCATTTGGTGCGGTGTAAAGAACGGGGTAATGCTTTGATAGTCGGTGCGCCAGATAGTTGGCACTAAGAATAGCGACCTTCGTCGCATGTTGCAGACCTGTCCCTCCCATCATGTTTATGTACATCCAAGGTATGGGAAGAATGCCTGCTGAGCCCCAAGGCGCTGACGATATTGGCCCAGGCCCACTCTTCGGACCGGCTTCGGGTCTTAGCGGATGATTTGGAAGAAACGGAGCTAAGTGAGCTTTGGCGGCAACGGGACCAACACCAGGGCCACCGCCGCCGTGTGGAATGCAGAATGTTTTGTGTAGATTCAAATGGCTAATATCTGCCCCGATATGACCGGGAGAAGCTAGCCCTACTAATGCATTAAGATTTGCGCCATCGATATAAACCTGGCCTCCTGCCTGATGCGTGAGATCGCAAATTTCTCCGATACCTTCCTCGAAAACTCCATGTGTCGAGGGGTACGTGACCATAATGGCTGCAAGCTGATCTCGGTACTGATCGATGCGCTGAATTAAATCACCCAAATCAACGTCTCCATTTTCGTTGCACTCGACTACAACAACACGAAAGCCAGCCATAACTGCTGAAGCGGCGTTGGTTCCGTGAGCAGAAGAGGGTATGAGACAAATCTGTCTCTCATGCTGACCTCGACTCTGGTGATATTTCCTTATTGCCAGAAGTCCAGCGAATTCTCCTTGGGACCCTGCATTAGGTTGCAACGAAATAGCGTCGTACCCAGTGCAAGCAAGTAGCCAGTCTTCTAGTTCTTTAATAATGCTGACATATCCAGCGGCTTGTTCCAAGGGCGCAAATGGGTGAATGTTTGAGAACTGTGGCCAGGTAATTGGTTCCATCTCGCTAGTAGCATTTAATTTCATCGTGCAACTGCCGAGCGGAATCATTGCTTTGTCTAATGCAATGTCTTTATCGGCCAGGCGACGTATATAACGAAGCATCTCAGTTTCGGAACGGTAGAGATGGAAAACCGGGTGAGTTAGAAATTCAGTTTTTCTCCTGTACCTTTCTGGAATTCCAGAATCGTGATTCTTTTCTTGCCAAGCCGGGTCAAGCTGACATCCGAAAGCACTAAGTAGGTCAGCTACCGTATTCTCGTCAGTTGTCTCATCTAGAGAAATGCCGAGAGTGTCTTTATCTACCAGTCGCACGTTTATACCTGCAGCTGCAAGCACATCACTGATTTTTTCACCGTCTCCCGGCGTCGCAATTGTAATCGTGTCAAAGTAATTTTTGTTAAGCACCCTAAACTTGCTGCTCCGTAGCGACTCGACCATAGCAGCAGTTAATTTGTGGACTCGATTAGCTATGGAACGGAGCCCTTCAGGGCCGTGCCAAACTGCGTACATCGAGGATATGACTGCCAGAAGTACTTGAGCGGTGCATATATTGCTAGTTGCCTTTTCTCTTCTAATGTGCTGTTCGCGCGTCTGTAATGCGAGCCTCGTCGCTGGCCGGCCCGCTGAATCGACTGATACGCCTACGAGTCTGCCAGGCATGGACCGCTTGTGCTTTTCTTTGGCGCCAATATACCCTGCGTGCGGACCGCCGAATCCAAGGGGAACTCCGAATCGTTGAGATGAGCCGACAACTAGATCGGCCCCCAAATCACCCGGGGGAGTAAGCAAACATAAACTAAGTAAATCGGCAGCAACTACGAGCAAACAATTGTTCGCACGCGCTAATTGACTTACAACCTCGATATCGCCGATACCGCCGCTAGACCCCGGGTATTGAACGAGTATCCCGAAACACTCGGTTGAGTCAAAATCGATCCATGGATTACCAACCTGAATTTCTATTCCCAATGGTTCGGCTCTCGTCTTGATTACTTCGATTGTTTGAGGGTGGCAATCGTTGTCCAGGAAAAATGCGCCTTCGCTTTTGCTCGATAGGCGCCGGCTCATTGTCATTGCTTCAGCAGCGGCGGTGCCTTCGTCAAGAAGCGAGCTATTAGAAATTTCCATGCCTGTAAGGTCGCAAACCATTGTTTGGTAGTTGAGCAACGCTTCCAGTCTGCCTTGGCTTATTTCTGGTTGGTAGGGGGTATATGCGGTATACCAGGATGGGTTTTCCAAAATATTTCGTTTTATCACCGCTGGTGTGATCGTGTTGTAATAGCCCATTCCGAGCGCAGAAGTCAGTACCTGGTTTTGTTGAGCTTTTTGGCTGAGTTTTGCTATTGCTTCGGTTTCACTTATGGCGGTCGGGAGAGCAAGGTCTGCGTTGTTGGCGATAGAGGGAGGTAGTACATCTCCAATAAATGAATCCAACGAGTGTGCTCCAAGAGCGCTCAGCATAACATGGAGATCTTTTGGTCTAGGTCCGATGTGTCGTTGAGCGAATGCTCCATTTGATTCATCAGCGTTCATTAGCAATCCTTAAAATTATTTAGATCGTTTGTATCGATGTTGCACAAATGGCAACGGAGCGACTGTGCATCCGATTTTTTTACCTCGTACAACGGCGGTTAAATCATTGTCCTCATTTGCATACGGCACGTCGATGTAGCCCATCGCAACTGGCTTGCCAGTAGTTGGGCTATAGCCGCCGCTAGTTATGAGTCCTACCATTTGGTTGTTCTCATTGAACAGTTGAGCCCCATCTCGGATAGGTCGCTTTCCTGATGCAGTTACTCCAACTCGTGTTCTTTCAGTGCCTCTTTCAAGTTGCGAACAAATTGTAGTAGCCCCAGGAAACCGCTGATCTTGTCTGCGTCGCTTCGGAATAGTCCAACTAAGATTTGCTTCAACTGGAGTCGTACTCTCATTGAGTTCGTTGCCGTATAGGCACAGCCCCGCTTCCAAGCGAAGGGTGTCCCTAGCTCCAAGGCCAGCAGGTTTTAATGTTTTGTCAAGGAGCAACAAACGAACTATTTGTTCCGCCTCATCAATGGGCATAGCGATTTCGAAACCGTCTTCTCCGGTATACCCACTTCTCGAGATATCACACTCTGTTTGCCCAAAATTAATTAGTCCAGCTTCCATGAAAGAGAGATCAGCCACTGCCGGATCATGTTTCTGAAGGACACCTACCGCCTTAGGTCCTTGTATCGAAATTAAGGCCAAATCATGTCGAGGTCTAAAAGTTAGCTGTTTGCCTAATGATGCATCCAAGTACTCAAGGCCAATTTCTGCTCGGGAAGCATTAAGTACAAGGCGGAACTGGTTGGCCATTCGTGTAAAGATGACGTCGTCGACTATTCCGCCTGCGTCGTTTGTGAGCATCGAGTAGCGAAGTCGATTGTCGCCAAGAGTGGTGAGACCTCCTGGAGCAATCAGCTCTAACGTTTCACCGACATCTGAACTACCTATTGAAGAAACGTCGACTATTTTCATGTGGCTAACATCAAATAACCCGGCTGCTTCTCGAGTCGCATGGTGTTCTGCTAGCACGCCGTCGTACTGAATGGGAAGCTCGTAGCCGGCGAAAGGGATTAGTCTGCCCCCAAGCTCGGCATGTAGCTCGTAGAGCGCGGTCTTTTTTAATGCGTCGTTATATGTTACCTCTGGTCTATGTTCAGTCATGCCCTGGCCCAGTAGCTCGCGTCAAATTTGACGCCCCGCGCTGTCTGGGAACCTGAGAGATTGGCCACCCTAAAGTGGTTTTCCCCTTCGGTGTTTAAGGTTTTGATGCCTTAACTCTTTCCAGCGTTGCTTCTTCCCAGCGGTCCTTTTGCCTGAGAGATTGTCCGGGGCGGTTGCTCCTTCGGCGCCTGCGAGAATTCAATATTCTTTTAGGGCTCTCCCACTGAGTGTTGGCAGCAATACCTAACCTAGTACGGCAATGCCTGTTTGCGGTGGTTATTTTCGGGTATTCGCTTTAGCGACAGTCCGAAGCACTTGCCTGTCATCGCTGTCGTGATAGTTAGTTCTGAAGGTCACAGGAATGGTTATCTAGTTGGATAAGAAATTAGCGATGCGATCTTTCGGCCGGCCGATAATGGCACGAGTTGAACTAACCAAAACTGGTCGTTGCAATAGGGCTTTACGTTGCAATAACAGATCTACTACTGCTGATGGATTATTTACATAGTCATCAGGGTTTAGTTCTAATTTTTTGAACTGTGAATCTTTACGGACCAGGTCCTCTACTGGATCTTCAAGCACTGAAACAAGATGCTCAAGAGCTGCTTTATCTGGGGGTGTTTTCATATATAGAACGACATCTACGTCTACACCTTGATCCTCAGCGACCGCTAAGGCAGTTTTTGATGACCCTCAATGAGGGTTGTGGTAGATAACTACTTTACTCACGCAGACTCCTTGTCGAACTGGTGCTGACGGTACCAAAAAGCGCCATGTGAGGTGCGGATACCGCAGTAAATATTTGAGAAAACGAATCAGCGACCAAAGCTATTTTGTATCCGTTCTTTCATATCTGCTCCAGCGCCCGGACCGTTTTCTCGAGCCCATTTGAGTCCCTCGGATCGTTCCATTTTCGCTAGGGCAAGTATCTGTTTTTTTTCTTCCGCTAACGTGTGCCATGAATTAGCGGAGATATCTGCGGCCCAATCAAAAGCGCTTGCCGTTAAGCTAATGTCTGGGACCGAGCGATTCGCCAGACCAATTTCGACGGCTTCTTTGCCTGAGATAGATCTTCCACTGTACATAATGTCTTTGGCTGTCATGAGCCCAACTCGCTCCGGCAGGCGAGTTGTCATTCCCCAGGTTGGAACCATTGACCATTTGCCGTGGCTATCGCAAAATAGTGCGTCGTCTGCGCATATGAGCAGGTCGCATGCGAGCACTAATTCGAGGGCCCCAGTGTAGCAGTAACCTTGGACAGCGGCGATGACCGGTTGGGGCATAGATTCTATCAAATCGAGGGTTTCTGCTTGATAATGGGGTGAGGGAGAACGATCTCCTCGTTGGATTGCTTTTAGGTCATTGCCTGCTGAAAATGATTTACCTGCAGCGCTCAGAATGACCACACCAATTTCGTCTTTGATGAGCGATAGCTCTTCGATGTGCTCTCTTAGCTCTATGAACATTGATGGACTGAGAGCATTTAAAGCTTGGGGTCGATTCAGCTCGAGAGTAGAGATGCCATCTTTATCAGTTCGTGTTACCAGTTGGTTCATCCAAAGAGCCTTTCATAATTCTTCGCTAAGAGGGTTATAGAAATTAAGGTATGCTTCTAGTTTTTAGTGGAGTCTGACGCGTCGGCTGCTTCAACTTCTTCTCTAGTAACTCCGAGCATGAATAATATTGCATCAAGATATGGAACGCTTATAGATGTGTCTGCAGCATCTTTCAGTAATGGTTTTGCGTTAAATGCTATGCCTAACCCGGCATGTTGAAGCATTGGAAGGTCATTTGCTCCATCGCCTACAGCAACTGTTTGTTCTAGCGGAATATTCTCTGTATGTGCAATTTGGATAAGCAGCTCGGCCTTTGTCTGTGCGTCAACTATTTGGCCCAATAAACTGCCAGTTAGCTTTCCGTCTACTATTTCGAGCTGATTGGCAAATGAGTGATCTAAGTCGAGAGCTTCTGATAAATGATCAGTGAAGTGAGTAAAGCCTCCACTTATGATTGCGATCTGGTAGCCAAGTCTTCTAAGCGTTCTTATGAAAGTACGGGCTCCTGGGGTGAGAACGATCTTTGCGATTGCCGCCGTGATTATGCTTTCCGGACAGCCAGCTAGCAAAGCGACTCGCTGACGAAGAGCGCCTTCAAAGTCGATCTTCCCGAGCATCGCTTTCTCTGTGATGTTTGCTACCTGCACACCGCATCCAGCTTCTTCTGCTAGGAGATCAATGACTTCATTTCGAATTAGCGTTGAGTCAACGTCGAGGATGACCAGTCGACTGGACCGTCGGCTTAAACCGTGAGGCTGAACAGCAATATCTATCGATCTGTCTGCTGCGACTTCTAACAAGGAAGCCCTGAGCTGATTTGCGTTAGACCCTTCGACAAGGAACTCATAACTCCAAACTGGGTAACGACTCAACCGATGAATGCGGTCGATGTTCCCGCCGCTTCGCGCTATCGCCCCGGCAGTCAAAGCTAGATCCGTTGGCGATAGTTCTGGCGCTAGGGCGGTAACTACGTGACGAGCAGCGTATTTGGTTGGAGTGTCCTTAACAATTTCAAAATCTATTGTTAGGTCGCTTTCCCAGCCAAATAGTAGAATTTCCTTTACCAAATCTCGGCCGGCTGGAACTGAGACGGCGAGCCCTAACGTTAGTTGTCTTTGAACTACGACTTGTTCCATGTCCTGGATTTCGGCACCTAGTTCAGCAAGTAGCGTCAAGAGTCCACTTGTGACGCCTGGTTTATCATCGCCGCTAACTCGAATAAGTATTGTCTCAGGGGTTATCACTTAACCGAAGGTAGTGGCGAGATAGGAGTTTCGTGGCTTCATAAGAATTAATATGCAGCAAATCGATTCTGATGAAACTCTGATATCTGAGCCAGTGGAATTAAGTGAAGTTAATGGTGGAAGGCATTGATCTTGCTGCGTTAAATGAGATGTTCTGTTTTTGATCGTAATGCTCATACTTCACACATTCTGCTTAGGTGGCGTATGCTTGTATTTTTGGGTCTGCCAATGGCGGGAAGCGTTTTGAATATATGAAGTTTGAGTCAGTCTGTGAATTTTTTCGTTTAAAAGGCCTCGGAATTTCCGTAGCCCTGACCGCCGCCATTGCAGCATTTGCGTTAGCTGCTCAGAACGACAAGATCTCTCCGGTAACTGTTTCATTAGTACTTGGAGTCTTGGCGGCTAATACAAACTTGTTGAGCGAAAGAAGTAAACCGGGAACTGATTTCGCAGCACGGAAACTTCTTCGATTGGGCGTGATCCTTTTAGGGTTCAGACTAGCGCTGGGTGATTTGCAAAAGATTGGTTCTATCAAGGGTCTTTTGGCAGCGGCTCTTGTGGTTGTAGTGGCATTCATCGGGATTACATTGCTGGGCCGTGCTATGAAGCTTTCAGGCAGTCTTTCCCTACTTGTGGCCACTGGCTACTCGATTTGTGGTGTGTCTGCCATCGCTGCAGTTCGGCCTTTGACTTCAGCTGATGAAGAAGAGGTGGCGTATGCGATCGGGTTAGTGACCTTATTCGGCTCATTGTCTATGCTTGTCTATCCAATTATCGGCGACCCAATTCTAAGGCTGAGTGCAGAGCAGTTTGGGTGGTGGACTGGAGCTGCCGTGCATGATGTGGCTCAAGTCGTGGCGACCTCATCATCAAACGGAGATTCGGCTCTCGAAGTAGCTGTAGTGGTCAAGTTGGCTCGGGTCGTGTTGCTTGCTCCATTAGTTCTCGCAATTTCGTTGTATCAGCGAGGCAGTATTAAGTCTGAGATAACTAATCGTCCGCCGATAGTGCCGGTATTTGTGGCCTTGTTTCTAGCAGCGGTGGTTTTACGGTCTACGAATTTATTGCCAACGACTCTGATTGAGGTTATTGACTCATTGCGAAGTTGGCTATTTACTACGGCGATGTTCGCAGTTGGATCATCAGTTCGACTTAAATCAATGTTTGCCATGGGTGGCCGGCCACTTCTTCTTGGAGTAGTGGCATGGATTGGTTTAGCTAGTTTTGCCATGTTTATCGCAAGAGTCGTGGTGTGAACTAATGAGTGACTTAAGGCAGTATGGGCCTAGGTGCCAAGCTAACTAGTGGTTACCTATAATTTTTTCTCTATGGAGGCGTGAAATTTCGCTTTCATCAAAACCCCAGTCTGTAAGAACCTCAACGGTGTCTTGCCCGTTCTCAGGTGGTTGATTGATTATCTCGCTATGAGTCTGGCTGAAACGTGGCGCAGGTGCAGGTTGAACGACATTTCCGTGGGTCAGGAAAGTCTTTCGCGCTTTAAGGTGCTCGTTGTTCGGAGCTTCGTTCATGTTAAGGACAGGTTGAACGCAAGCATCAAGATCTTTAAAGTGTTCTACCCATTCATCTCTGCTTCGTTTCAGAATAATATCTTGAAGTTTGCTGGCGAGCGTTTTCCAATTATCTCTGCCTGCTTTGAAAGAGAAGATCTTTGGATCTAGTAAAAATCCTCTTTCAAGGTTTTTGTAAAGTTTCGGGCTTAGACACGCCACAGAAATAAATTCGTCATCTGCGCAGCGGTACATTCGGTACAACCAATGACCGCCGTCAACGTTATTGGCAGCGCGTTTATCTTTCCAAACTCCAGACTGGAGACCTCCGTACATGTAACTCATGAGGCTGGCAGATCCATCTACCATTGCAGCGTCAACTACTTGTCCGACACCTGTCTTTTGGGCCGACAAGATAGCCGCCAGCATTCCCAACGCTAGGTATGTCCCACCGCCTCCGAAATCGCCACCGAGAATCAATGGTGGAACCGGCTCCTCTTCAGTTCCGACAGCGTGTGCTACACCTGTAAGCGAGATAAAAGATAAATCAAATCCAGCTTGGTCAGCTAATGGCCCGGTTTGCCCAAAGCCCGTCATTCTGCCATACGCAAGTTGAGGATTGACAGCGAGTAAATCGTCGGGGCCAATGCCCATTTTTTCGCAAACCCCTGGACGGTTCCCTTCTATGAAGCCATCTGCTTGTGAAATGAGTCGTTTAAAAGTGTTAACACCTTCAGGGGTTTCTAAGTCAATCGCTACAGCCTTTCTATTGCGCCATAGGGTCCGGTACTTTGGATCCGGATAACCATAATCTGGCTCATTCGGCCGATCCACTCTGATTATTTCAGCACCCATGTCTGAAAGTAACATTCCCGCAAATGGCCCCGGCCCGATACACCACAGCTCTATTATCTTGAGTCCTTCTAGCGGTCCCATTCTGGTCCTTCCCATTTCCTAATAGGGAATTTAGCGACATCGAGATAGTTGTGAGCATTATGTTGCATATATCTAGATCAGTTTACGTGTGGAGTTATTCATGGAAGTTAATGGGTCATGTCACCCCCGGTTCGAGTTAGTGCGCGAAGCCTTTGAAGCAAATTTTGCTGGCGGTACTGAGTTAGGTGCTTCTGCGGCGGTAACGCTGGATGGTGAGTTTGTTGTAGACCTTTGGGCCGGTGATATGAACACTGCTGGAGATCCGTGGGAAAAAGACACGATTTGCAACGTGTATTCGACCACCAAAACAATGGCGAGCAGCTGCATGCTTATGCTCTTTGACAGAGGCCTTGTGAATTTTGATGAGCCAGTAGCTACCTATTGGCCCGAGTTCGCAGCTAATGGGAAAAGTGATATTCTATTATCTCACGTTATGAGTCACCAGACGGGCTGCTCAGGTTTCCCGAGACCTGTTACTGCATCTGAACTTTATGATCATGCGTTGGTGGCCGACCTGTTAGCTGGAATGAAGCCTTGGTGGGAGCCTGGAACAGGACCGGGGTACCACGCTATTACACAAGGAACTATGCAAGCTGAAGTGCTTCGAAGAGTTGATGGGCGAAGTTTAGGAACTTTCTTTAAAGAAGAAATTGCGCAACCCTTAGGAGCGGACTTCCATATAGGTCTTAGTGCCTCGGAAGGTCATCGCGTGGCAGAGCTAAAGCAGCCGGGATCAACGCTAAGTGGTTCCATGGGTGTTGCTAGCGATTCAATTGCAGGCCGAACCTTCGATAGTTGCATTCTTGATGGAAGCGAACCTCTAACCCAGGAGTGGCGAGCCGCTGAGATTCCTGCGGCTGGAGGAATAGGCAACGCTCGGTCTGTGGCCCGGGTGCATTCGATGCTTGCATGTGGAGGTTCAGTCGACGGAGTTAAGTTGATGAGCCAAGAAGCAATTGAATTAGCGTTGGCTCGTCAGACGTTTGTTCCTGACAAGGTGCTTGGAATGAATGTGCCCTATGGAATGGGGTTTGGTATTAATCACGAGCACGCACCAATAACTCCAAGCCGACGAACTTTATATTGGTTTGGGTGGGGTGGCTCAATGGGAATTATCGATTTAGATCAGCGTTTGTCAATTGCCTACGTGATGAACAACATGGCTGATGAGCTGCTCGGAGATAGCCGAGCCTTGAATATTGCAGCGGCAACCTATGCAGCCTTGTAAGAAATTAAGACTTTGAATCTTCCATGTAACTTGTCGGAATAGACTGAATGTCCCGGATCACTTCGGGGGGCAAATCAGCTGGTATCTCGGCTGAGACGCTGGCATTCAGAGCGTCCGAAACACCTCCGAATTTTTCTGCAATAGAGTCAGCTATTTGATCGTGTCTCCCGACAGCTGAAAATAAATGAACGACTTCGTCAGAAATACAACCTGCCAGGCTCTCCCACGAACCTATTTTCGATAGGCGGTTAAGCTCCATGCCAAGATCGAGAAGGTCATGTGCTTCTAATACGGGCCAATACGCCCTAGTGCTGCCGTAGAACCCGATGCGATAGCGAACCCACTCAAACATTTTTTTAACGTCTTCATCGGTTCTACCAGTACAGATGAAACCCCCGCCAGTAATTTCAAAGTCTGAACGTTGCCTCTGGCTTTTGTCTAAGCCGGTCATTATTTCGGGCAAGACGGCACTTCGCAAATATTTCGGTGTGCAAAAAGGATGGAGCCGAACTCCGGCACAGGTTGCACCAGCCAGGCGAAGCATTGCTGGCCCAACTGCTGCAATCGAAATTTTAGGAGGCAAAATATTTTCGTTTACTTCCGGAGTGAAATTTGGTGTCATCAAGGTAAATGAGTAATGGTCACCTTGGAAATGAAGTTTCGTCCCATTCATCCAAGATTCCCATATCGCTTGGAGCGACAAGATGTATTCTCGGAGTCGCGGTACCGGTGCTGTCCACGGAACGCTGAAACGTCGTTCGTTGTGACCCTTTACTTGTGTCCCGATGCCTAATTCGAACCGCCCGTTACTCGCGTGTTGAAGGTCCCAAGCCGTATTAGCCATAACCATTGGGCTTCGTGGGAAGGCGATAGCGACTCCAGTGGCAAGATGTAAACGTCTGGTGTTGACCGCTGCGATTCCAAGAGGCAGAAACGGGTCATGCCGGTTTTCAAGAGTGACTACTCCGTCATAACCGTTTTCTTCAATTCGTTTCACTGACGAAGCGATGTCCTTTAGGTTCGCTTGTGGCAGAGTCGTAAGTACCTTCATTTAATTATTTTTTGGTAGCACATCAGTAAAGTCTTTCATGCTTTTCCACTCAGCTTCAGGCGGTATGTGACCGGGCGCCGGAGCAAACTCTGATAGTTCGCCGGAAGAAAGGTTGTGAACATATCGCGGGCAGTTCGGGAAGACCCGGGTGACGGACACTTCTAGAACAGCTTCTGCGCCCTCGAATTGTGAAACTACACTTGGGTCAAGAACTACTTTCGCTGTGCCGTGGATTCGCATACGGTTTGCTCGTTCGTTTTGTCGAATAAATAGCAGAGCTACCCGTCCGGTGTCAGCAACGTTTCCTAGTGATCGAAACATGCCGTTACCGTCGTAAGACGGAATTCGAAGAGTTTGGTTATCTGTAACTGAAACGAAGCCTTTTACGCCGCCCTTGTATGACACATCTGGGAAGCCGTCTGCATCTACCGTCGCCAAATAAAAGTAGGTTGCTTCTCCAATGTAATTCATTACTTGCTCAGACAGATGATCTTTGACAGTGACCTCCATAAGACGATTCGCAAGACGCCGTGTGTCAAAGGCGTCTTGTAGATTTCTGGCTCCAAGTCCATAAAGTGTTCCCAGGTTATCTGTCATGTTTATAGACTATTCCTATAAATTCTCTCGCGTATCACCAACAGCAGGTTGAAATCCGAAATAAGAATCGAGTAGTTAGCCCTCTGTTCCTTTAAGCGGGTTTGTGAGCTTTTCGTGCGCCGGTTTCCCAATCCTCCATGGCAGGTTCGCTTGCTAAGGATCCGAGGACGTTGATTTGAGGGACCTCTCTTAAGGATCGTTTCATTTCAGCAAACCCAGGGAAACCAGCTAATTCTATAACGGCATTCCATAATGGAACCGCTTGATCATCGTCGGGTACGCGTGAGAGTACAGGGCCAAAAAAAGAAAGTCCTTCTGGGGGCTTAAAGGAAATAATGGGAGTGCCTACGTCACGACCGGTTCGTTCTAAGGCAGTTTCCGTTTCTGTTTCGATGATCTGGTCCCAGGACTGATCATCTACTGATGCTGCAAAGTGGGTTGGAAGTCCAGCAGTTCTAAAACATTCTTCGGTATGGCTGACTGTGCCAAGGGGAGTCCGCCTTCCTGGCTGGCGGTCAAGGTCCCAATAGTGTGTCCCAAAGGCACTATAGAGAGCGGACATCGGCTCTTTCCCGAGTTCTTCGCGCGCGTGAGCTGCAGCTCGAAGAAAACGCAGCCCTGATGTATGCCCAACTTCGTAACCGGCGGGAAACTCAGTGTCGTAATCTTTATCTTTATTGAGGATTCTTAGGGATATGAAACGCCAGTCAACTGAATAACCGGTCTGTTTGACAACTTTTTCTATCCATCTCGATGTAATCCAAGCGAATGGGCAGATTGGGTCCCAAAAGAATTCAATGTCATAGGTACTGTCGGTGGCTTCCATAGAACATTCTTAGCAGTCCCGGAACCGCAAGAGACCCGTGTTGCTGATATTGATAGTGAAACAAGTAGATTCAGTTACATTTTGGTAGGCGAATTATTAGGTGTGTAGGTATGTCTGAGTTATCTGAGTTGGTTGATCCGGTGATGCTTCCTTCTATCGGAGGGGGAGAGATAGCGCTCCATCACTTGGGTGGCACCGGTCCTTCCGTGATGTTTGTTCACGCGACGGGATTTAATGCTCAAACGTATGGCCCCTTTACTGAACGGTTATGTAAGGGATATTCAGTTTGGGCGCCAGATCTTCGGGCTCACGGTTGGAGTACAGCGCCCACTAACGGAGATTATGAATGGACAAGTCTCGCTGAAGATCTTCTAACCGTTGTTGATTATTTAGAAATTAGGACAGGGGAGTTGGACTGCGTCGGTCACTCGGTCGGAGCGGCGACACTTTTACTCGCTGATTCGCTTCGCCCTGGCCTGATTCGATCAATGTACGGATATGAACCGATCATGTGGCGGCCAGGAGAATGCTTCGCCAAAGGCGAAAACCCATTAGTTGCAGGTGCTCAAAAGCGACGCCAAATTTTTGATTCTCGAGCGCAAGCTCTTGAGCGATTTGCCTCCAAGGGTCCTTTTTGCGTCTGTAGAGCGGATGCCTTAAAGTCATATGTCGATTTTGGGTTCGAAGTGCTTCCGAACAAATCAATTCAGTTACGTTGCTCGGGTGTGCATGAGGCAGCTGTCTACGATGGCGAAAGAGTATCTACGACTGATCGCATTTTGAATTGTTTGGCTCCGGTGGTAATTGGTAAAGGAGCTGATGAGGGATTTGGAAACTTAGGAACGCCAGCTTTTGAGGCACTTCCTAATGCATCACTAAAAATTCATGCCGATCTCGGGCATTTTGGCCCACTAGAAGCTCCTAATCGCATAGCTGATGACGCAATCGCTTCGCTATGGTCACCGAGCTAAGTGCAGGTTGCTTACTGACTTGCTAAAAAATTTTTAACGCAACTGATAATTACTTCCGGTTGGTCTTGGTGCGCCATGTGGCCACAGTTTTGGATTATGTGACCGACAGCATTCGGCGTTTCCCTCGTAATTCCGTTGACCATTTCCGCTGTTCCGTAATCATCGCGATCACCCTGAAGGGCTAAGACAGGGCATTCAATCTTGGGAAGTAAACTTCTGATATCGAACCTAGTAAAGTCAGGATCTAGCCAGATACGTGCCCACCGGTCGAAAGTCGAAGCAGAGTCCTGGTGGTACTTACTTAAAGGAGAGAGTATCGAGTCGCGATTCTGCTTGATTTTTTCGATACCAGCGATGCATTCGATCTCGACAAATATGTGAGCTGCAATAGTGATTACGGCAGAAGCTTCTACCGCCCTGCTGCCCGAAGCAATTAAGGCGATAGAAGCTCCATCGCTATGTCCTAGAAGTATGGGATTTGTGATTTCAAGGTGCGCAATTAAAGCAGGAAGGACCGACTGTCCTTCATAGTGCATGAAGTCGGTTTCATAAACCTGAGGTCCTGAACTAGAACGACCATAACCACTCCGATCATAAAGAAGAACTGGCGATTCGGTTTGTTGATGGAGCAGCTCCGGCAGAGCGCGCCATTGACCTGAAGAACCGAGACCTTCGTGCAGCATAATAATCGTAGGTTTATTAGCCTTCAGGTCGCCGATGACACGATAAAAGATTTGATGGTGAAAGAGATCTGCGTACCCGTCCATAAAGTTGATCCAGTTTGTCTTTCGTCCTAGCGGCGCAGATAGTGCAAGTCGGCTGTCCGTGTGGCAATAAAATAGCATACGAAAGCGCAATGTCGTAGTGCGGCAATAGCGGGAGGCTCTTGGTCGACAGATGTATTTTTAGCTATTTCTTAAGTTCTTCTTAGCTAATTCTTATGTGTGATTGCCATGGTTGCCACATGCGAAAATATCTGTTGGTTGTCATAGTAACTATTTGTGTCTCTTGCGGAGGTGAATCTGCAGGTGATGCTGTCAGCGTTGCTTCATTAACAGAAAGCGTTACTGCTGGAGAAGCAAACGATATTGCAACATCAGCGCTAGTGGAAGAAGAGGTGTCCTACGAAGAGGCTCAACTCAACATGGCGGCGTGTATGCGTAAAGAATATTCGACCTGGCCAGACCCGGACTTCTCAACCGCAACCGGGTATTCACCCAGTTCTTTGGCCGATCTAGGTCTTGACATTAGTGGAACAGACTTTCAGGAAGTACTAGATAGTTGCAGAGCGAATGAACTTCAAGGTGTGGTGAGACAGCAACTGGGACAATCTCCTGAGGAACGGGCAGAAACAGAAGACGGAGTTCTGGAGCTCTTTACCTGCGTGCGAGAAACGCCGGGATTCGAGGACCTACCCGACCCGAATTTTTCACAGAATGGCTTACGAGCGATGCGTAGCATCTTTGTGGAGGGGGGCTTTGACTTAACAGAATTTCAACTCGAAGCTCAAAAATGTATCGAAGAGGGGCGTGGAACTCTCGTTCAAGGAGGAGTTGGGAGGTGAATAAAAAATCTACATTTGCTTTAACTGGAATCCTGATAGCAGTTGGTATTACTGCTCTCGGTTTGTGGTCTTTCGGTTCGCTTGGATCAGAAAATACTTCAGACGCTATACCAGCGATTGTGAAAGAATCGAGACGCACAGCAGCGGTCACAACTGTGGACTTCGTGAAAGAAACCGAAATTGATGGAACTCTTGGCTTCGGCCATGTGGAACGCCTTCCCAACCTTTCGACAGGGATTGTTACTTGGTTGCCTCAGCCGGGAAGCGTCATCGATTTCGGAGACGTGATCTACAAGATTGACGACGTGCCCGTTATTCTTCTGAGCGGTGCAGTTCCAATGTTTCGGAGTATAGATGCGACTACGCCTGCAGCTCTTGACGTCGTCCAGCTTCAAACTCATTTTCTTGAGATGGGATTCACTGATTCTTACCCGGTGACAAGGTCAATGCATGATCTCAATGAAGATCGATATGTAACCGATGTAAAGGATGCTGATATCAAAGATTGGCAAGAGTCGGTCGGAGTTGAACCAACCGGTCGTGTTAACAAAGGACAAGTTGTGTTTCGGCCAGAGCCTATTCGAGTTGATGCTGTGACTGTTCAATTAGGCCAAGTAGTGAATGGCGGAAGCCTCATTGATGTCAGCGGAGTGCGCAGAGTGGTAACGGCTCAACTCGGTACTGATTTAAGTGGTCTAATCGCTATAAATGACACTGTTGAAGTTGAACTGCCTGATGGCAAGCTTGTCGAAGGAAAAACGACTTACGTAGCTGATACTGTTACTCGACTAGTTCAGGGTCAGCAGGAGACCACTTACCTTGAAGTAGCAATTGAGTTGGTTGGATCAGGAACTTCGTTCGATCAAAGCCCTGTGACCGTCAAAGTCGAAGAGATTTTAGCGCGACGAGTAAATGCAGTTCCAATATCATCACTTCTCGCGTTGGCAGAAGGTGGTTACGCAGTAGAAGTGTCTGAACCTAATGGCACTGTCAAACTAGTGGGAGTGGAGTTAGGGACCTTTCATGGGAACCAGGTGTCGATCTCCCGAGGGCTTAAGTCAGGACAGTCAGTGATCGTTCCATGACGCAAGTAAAAACTCCCGCAGTGATGGAACTTATCGGCGTGCAAAAAAGTTACGCAGGTAATCCGCCAGTTGAAGCGTTACGAGGCATCGACCTAACTATAAATGAAGGTGAATTAATTGGACTGGTGGGCACCTCAGGCTCCGGCAAAAGCACGATGCTTAATATTATGGGCGCCCTAGATCACCCGACAGAGGGAAATGTGCGGATACAAGGGCAAGATTTGAGTGCTCTCTCGGATCGGCAGCTTTCAAGCTTGAGAGGAAGGCGAATCGGTTTCATTTTTCAACAATTTCATTTAATTGCCGGATTGTCTCTCGTCGAGAATGTCGCCACAGGGCTTTTATATCAGGGCGCCAGCCGGTCCCAAAGAATCAAGAATGGAATTAGGCTGCTAACAAAAGTCGGTTTGGGAAATCGGCTAGACCACCTCCCTCATCAGCTTTCTGGCGGTGAACAACAACGTGTAGCCGTAGCGAGAGCGCTCATGGGCGAACCCGCGATTATTCTCGCCGACGAGCCCACGGGAAACCTTGACTCCAAAACCTCTGAGGGAATAGTAAAGCTTTTACACCAACTCAATGAAGACGGAAGCACCATCATCGTTGTCACCCATGACCGAGAGCTTGCTAGCAGCTTTCCTGGAATGGTTACGTTACGCGATGGTTTAGTGGAGAGCGATTCGAGAACCCAATGAACGCAACAATCAACTCCAGCCGTGTGAATCTTAGAGATTCGATTGTTCTAGGTACCCTTGGGCTACGAACACGAAAAACACGAACTCTGTTAACAGCACTCGGCATTGCTATTGGAATAGCAGCGATGATCTCTGTTCTCGGTATTACATCATCCAGCGATGCCCAACTTAAAGCGGAATTAGATGCTCTTGGTCCGAACCTCATAGAGATCACACCGGGGGATTCCTTTACCAGTGCCGAAGTGTCATTTCCAAGCGAAACATCAAAGGTAGTGCAGCGAGTAGGAACCGTAGAATCTAGTGCAGCGGTCTATGAAGTTGAAGCATCAGTTCGGCGCACTGAATTGATCCCCAAGCAACAAACCGGAGGTATGGCCGTTTTGGCTGTCGGTCCCGAGCTGCTTTCCATGATTGACGGTGTCGTAGCTACAGGCAGGTTCCTCGACTCGACAGCGGTAGGCATCCCCCAGGTCGTACTCGGATCAGTAACTGCTGAACGGCTCGGCATTATTAGTGTCTTAGGATCCCCGCAGGTCTACCTAGATGGCACATACTTCACGGTAGTAGGAATTTTAGAGAACGCTCCATTGGCTCCCAATATCGACCGAGCAGCACTAATTGGAGTAGAAGTGGCTACTGAACTGTTTGGCTTGCAGCTTCAACCTAGTCTCGTGTATGCACGCGTTAGCGAAAAGCTACTTGATGATCAACGACGTTTCGATGAAACGAGATCTGTAATTGCGGCATCTGTTTTGCCTAACGCCCCCAGTGAAGTGTTAGTGAGTCGCCCTAGTGACCTTCTGGTAGCTCGCGCGAGCACCCAAGACGCGTTCACCGGACTCTTATTAGGTTTGGGAGCTGTAGCTCTGCTTGTCGGTGGAGTTGGAATCGCAAACGTAATGGTTATCTCTGTAATCGAACGGCGAACTGAAATAGGAGTTCGTCGAGCTCTTGGAGCGTTACGTAGACATATCCGACTTCAATTTGTTTGCGAGTCAGCCTTGCTTGCTGCTCTTGGCGGACTTGGTGGAGTTCTTTTAGGGGCCATGATCACTATTGCCTATGCTCGTAGTCAAGATTGGATTGTTTCGATCTCGATTAGCTCGCTTGGGGCCGGACTTGGGTTAGCTATTGTTATTGGTTCTATTGCTGGTTTGTATCCCGCTGCTCGCGCAGCTCGCCTTGATCCGGCTGAAGCCGTGCGCCCAAGGGTCTAACTCCAGGCTTTAAAAATAAGGCCTCAGTGTAGACCAGGGATTCGTTTGCGCTTTAAAAATTATAGGAGACCGAAACTGTAGAAATTTCTTTGAGCATGTTGATGCGGTAGGAGCATTGACGAAGCATCGTCTCATCGATCTTTCCACTTGTGTAATACTGCTCGCATGTCATCTGCCCCGGTCATGAATATCGATCCTGCTGATTTTTGGCGTGACCCGTACCCAACTCTTGCCGAAATGCGTTCCGTGGCTCCAATTTGCTACGTGCCAGAGATTGGGGCAACGCTAATAACCCGTCGAGATGACATCCATACCTGTGAAAAAAACGTAAGCGTCTTTTCTTCGGATCAACCGAGCGGGCTTATGAATGCTCTCATGGGGCGCAACATGATGCGAAAAGACGGGGAAGAACACAGAAAAGAACGGTTCGTTTACTACCCAACGATCTCGCCAAGAAAGGTTGAACAACTTTGGGCTGAACTTTTTGCGGAACTTACGAGCACGATTTTAGATCGATTTGCTTCGTCAGGCTCAACTGATCTTGTTCCCGATTACGCGATAGCTACGAGCGGAGAGGCGCTAAAAGCGATGACTGGATTAGTTCAGGTGAAGTTCGCGGATCTTGATGCCTGGAGCCAAGCAATGATCGATGGTGTCGCGAACTACATAGGAGACCCTCTCATCGAAGCGCGTTGTGTGTCTGCAACAGAAGCCATCGATCTAGCTATCGATCAACGTCTGGCGGCCATTCGGGAAAACCCTGATGCAAGTTTACTTTCAGTGATGACCCAAGCTGGTATGCCAGAGGAAATGGTGAGAGCAAACATCAAATTAACTATTTCTGGTGGACAAAATGAACCCCGTGACGCTATTGCCGGGGCTATCTGGGCTCTCCTGGAACACCCTGACCAACGTGAACTAGTGACTTCAGGAGCTGTGTCCTGGCAGCAAGTCTTTGAAGAGTATTGTCGGTGGATAGCCCCTATTGGAATGTCGCCTCGCCGGATAGCGACCGAACATTCTTATGGCGGAGTCGAATTCGAAACCGAAGACCGGGTCTTCTTCATGTTCAGTTCAGCTAATCGCGATGAAAGCCATTTCGACCACCCCGATGACTTTAACGTGACGCGAGACACCACCGCTGCTTTAACTTTCGGCGCAGGACCACATTTCTGCGCTGGCGCTGCTGCCTCGAGAAGTCTCGTTGGTGATGTAGCGCTCCCAAAAATTTTTGAGCGTCTAGAGGGACTCCGTCTGGA
>Ga0315330_10000531_pt1 | contig 23831 bp, 24 predicted proteins | sample M140m34915metaG_FD_203453 | JGI IMG/M metagenome (GOLD analysis project Ga0315330, IMG submission 203453) | Ammonia-oxidizing marine archaeal communities from Monterey Bay, California, United States - M1 40m 34915 | ecosystem: Environmental > Aquatic > Marine > Intertidal zone | place: USA...
TTGATGAGTTAATTGTAAGACGCATATAATAAATTAATTAAATTTAAGAAGCAGAGAGATTAAGGCTCTCAAGAACAATCGCTACGTAGGCGTAGTAAAAAAAGTAAATCGTCTACTATTTCCATACAATATTGGCCTTAGCTATCTGCTTCCCTATTTAGGGGAAAAAAATGAAAAGAATGCTTATAAATGCAACTCAACCAGAAGAGTTGCGTGTTGCGCTTGTAGATGGACAAAGTATATATGACTTTGATATTGAACAAGTTGGTCAGGAAAGAAAGAAATCAAATATCTATAAAGCTAGAGTCTCTCGAATTGAGCAAAGCCTTGGAGCGGCGTTCGTAGATTTTGGATCAGAAAGGCATGGATTTCTTCCGGTTAAGGAACTTGCACCAAATTTGCACAAAGATAGAAATACTAAGCTTCCTATTACTGAAATTTTAACTCAAGGACAAGAAATCATTGTTCAAGTTGAAAAGGAGGAAAGAGGAAACAAAGGAGCAGCTTTAAGTACTTTTATATCTTTGCCAGGTCATTATCTCGTATTGATGCCCAACAGCCCTGAAGCTGGTGGTATTTCAAAAAGCATTGAAGGAAAGGCTAGAGATGACATTAGAAATAAACTTAAAGAACTGAATGTACCCAAAGAAATGGGGCTCATTGTAAGAACTGCTGGTGATGGAGTATCACTAGAAGAATTAAAATGGGATTTAGATTATTTATTAAATCTGTGGGATGCAATCCAGGAAGCTAATCAACTCAGAAAAGCACCTTTTTTAATTTTTAAAGAAAACGATCTTATATCAAGGTCGTTAAGAGATTTTCTTCGTGATGACATAACAGAAGTCTTGGTAGATACAGATGAGGCTTATGAAAAAGCTAACGACTTTACTTCGAAACTAATGCCCGACTTTGAAAGTAAAATCATTAAATATGATGAAGCGATACCTCTTTTTACTAGATATCAAATAGAAAGCCAAATAGAGACTGCGTACCAGAGAGAAGTATCACTACCTAGCGGTGGTTCCATTGTGATAGATCAAACTGAAGCCCTTGTAGCAATAGATATAAATTCTGCAAAAGCAACAGGTGGCAGTGATATTGAAGAAACAGCTCTAAATACCAATATTGAGTCTGCCGTAGAAATAGGGAAACAATTAAGACTTAGGGATATTGGAGGATTAATTGTTATTGATTTTATAGACATGCTGTCTTTGAAAAACAAAAGAGCTGTAGAAGATAAATTGTGGTCAGCGCTATCAATAGACAGAGCTAAAGTACAGGTTGGAAGAATATCTAGATTTGGTCTCATGGAAATGTCGAGGCAAAGACTCAGGCCGTCTCTTCAAGAAAGATGGACACAAGATGTGGCTAGTTTATCAACCGCGGTACTGCGTCTTATAGAAGAAGAATCTAGTAAAAAGAATAGCGGCGAAGTACGGGCCGTAGTTTCTTCTGATATGTCTATTTTTCTCTTGAATGAAAGAAGAGCAAGAATAAATGAGATTGAAGAGAGAACTAACACAAGAGTGATAGTAGTTTCAGACCCAACAAGATCGGATAATAGATTTGAAGTAAGCCGTTTGAAATCCGACGATAAAAAGAATAAAGATAGTGCCAGTTATGATATTCAAAGCGAGATTGGTACAAATGGTAACTCAAATAAAAACTATAAAAAACCAAGGTTTGAAAAAGCTGCTGTTAATCTAACGCCTCCAAAAAAACCGAAGAAAAAAGGAGATGGTTTACTTAAGAAGTTCCTCAAGTTATTCGATTCAAATGAAGAGAGTGCATCTAAAAATAAATCAAAACATAAAAATCAGAGAAATAAAAGGCGCCCCGATAATAGGAACAGAAGACCGCAGAACAGGAAACCTCAATCACGTCAGCAAAATAAGGCTAAAGATGTAACAGATAATAAAAAACAAGATAACATTAAAGATAGTAAATCTAATAAAGAAGAACTCACTCAAAAAAGAAAGAGTCCACCTAGAAAGCCACGTCCTGCAGCATCCAAAGAAAACAAACCTGTAAAAGCAGAGAAAAATGTATCAGAGAAAGATAAAAAAATAGAATCCAAGAGTACCTCTCCAAAACCAAGAAGGAATCAAAAGAAAGATACAACTTTAGAATCTAAAACAAAAACTGAAGAAATTTTAGAAACAAAAGCTGTTGATACTAAACCTGAAAAGAAAGATCTACCTCCTCAAAAAAAGAGAACAGAAGAAAAACCTAAGAATGAAAAGCAAAAACTTCAACCAAAACTAGACACGAAAGATACTAAGGTAAAGAAAGAAAATACTAGTGCTGTAAATGAAAAGACACCTGAAGTTAAGGAAGAAAAGATTATTACAGAACCAAAGCAAGATAAAGAGAAGGCAAAAGATTGGGGTAGAGCTTCAAACGATCCTAGGAATAAATCTTAACCGTTTAATTTATCAATAAAACTTTCAATTAACTGTCCTGAAATAGAAATATTTCCGGTCGGGACTTGAGGTAATTCTTTATAGTTAAACCAGTCTGCTTTATCGATTTCTTCACCGTCAGGCTTTATAATCCCTTCTGCATATTCGGCATGATATCCAAGCATAAGTTGACTTGGAAATGGCCAAGATTGACTTCCGTAATATGTAATATTTTTAATTTTCACCCCAACCTCTTCGAAGACTTCTCTTTTTATAGCAGATTCAGCAGATTCACCGGGTTCGATGAAGCCTGCAAGAGTACTATAAAAGTCACCAGGAAAGTTTTTATTATGAGCCAGCAAAAGCTCTTCTCCTTTTGTCACAAGTACAATAATACAAGGAGATATAGTTGGATATATTAAGTTATTTTTACATTCACAAATCATTGCTCTTTCGATTTCATGAGGTTTGATCTTTTTACCACAACTTCCGCAGAACTGATTTGAGACAAACCAATTATCTATTTGAAGAGATCTAGAACAAATTGTAAAAATTGCGTCGGGCATTCTTCCTAAGAGGCTTCTTAGCGGACTAAGCATCATTGCATTTCCTATAGGTGAAGACTCTTCTAAGCAAGAGACAAAACACGGCCTATCATCAAGATAGCCTAAAAAATGTTTATTAGTGAATTTCATTTCTGACCATTTCAGATCATCGTCCTCAAAAATTAAAATTTCAGATGTTTTAGAAGTCAAAAATTCTTGATTTCTTAAAATAATTGAAATACTGGACTCTGAAGAAGTGTTGATATTTTCGGGTGTAAATATAGAATTATTGCTAACAGATATCATTTTCTAAGTTTAAGCTATTAAGAAAAAGTTTAATACAGATTAATAATCACAAGAGGTAATTATGCATACGATTGTAATGGATCAAGGAATGTTAGTTTCGGGAATAATATTAGCTGCCAGCTTTATTCTTATTTTTACCGAAACTCTTCATGGATTTCACAGAGTTAAAGTTGCTATGGCTGGTGCAGCTGTAATGCTTGTTGTTGGGCAATATTATGGATTTTACTCACCTGAAGCTGCATTTGAAGCAGTTGATTGGAATGTGGTATTTCTTTTAGGGGCCATGATGGCTGTTGTTTCTATTATGATCAACACCGGTGGATTTGAGGTTTTAGCAGGTAATATCGGAAAAATAGCTAAAGGAAGACAGTACTATCTACTTGCCCTTCTTGGAACAGCAGTTACAGTTATATCTCTCTTATTGGATAACGTCACAACAGTGGTGATCTTTGGACCTTTGATTGTTTTGATTTGCCAAAAAATGAAGGTGAGTGCTATTCCTTATTTGATGGCTGCTGCATTGCTTTCAGATACTGGAGGCGTAGCAACACTGGTAGGAGACCCTCCCAATTTGATGATTGGATCAGCTTTTGATATAGCGTTTATGCCATTCGCATACAAGATGTTCCCTATTGTCCTTGTGGCATGGATTGCGACTTTGTATTTCATGAAATTTTTATTTAAAAAAGAATTGGCAGTAGTGCCTGAAGGAAAATTTGAAGACTCTATTCCTTATAAAGATAAGGCACTTTGGAATAAATCTCTTTCAGTTTTAGGTTTAATGGTACTTTTCTTTGTAATTCATAACACAATTCACTGGGAACCATGGATGGTAGCTGGCTCAGGTTTAATTCTTTTAACTATCCTTGCAAAAGAAATTGAATTTGAAGATGTTATGAAAAATATGACTCATGAAATTCCTTTACTGATGTTTTTTGTTGCTCTTTTTATGTTGGTTGGCGGTGTAGAAGGAAGTAAGTTTCTTGAATATTTAGGACAATATATTGTTCCATTCTTGATTGATCCAGTAAGTGGAGAAGTTATCCAAGAAAACTTTATGCTGACTTGTATCGCTTTAATGTGGGTTGCGGCTATCATGTCTGCAGCTATAGACAATATTCCATTTACAGCGGCTATGATACCTATAATTGCATCATTAGAGGCCGTAGGCGTTAACATTGCAGCTTTATGTTGGTGTCTTGCAATAGGTGTAGGAATGGGTGGTAATGGAACTCACATAGGCTCCACAGCAAATGTTTATATCGTTACTGTTTCTGAGAAACTTGCGAAGACAACTGGTAATCCAGATCTGGCAATTACTCCACTTAAATGGGCACAAAAAGGTTTACCTGTGATGTTGTTAACGTTGGTGATTTGTACAGTGATTATGTATGTATTCTTCGATTATTATGCCCTACCACTTCACCCATAATGATTCATAAATTTTGTGTAGCTCCGATGATGGATCGAACAGATCGTCATTGTAGGTATTTTCATAGGTTATTAACGAGAAAAAGCTTGTTATATACCGAAATGCTACATTCAAATGCCATTCTTAATGGTAATGTAAATAAACTGCTTAAATATCATCAAGATGAACATCCGTTGGCTATTCAACTTGGAGGATCTGATCCTAGATCTCTTGCGGAAGCGTCAATAATATCTGAGGAATTTGGATTTAAAGAAATAAACCTCAACGTCGGATGTCCGAGCAGCAAGGTGCAAAAAGGTAGATTTGGAGCAGTGTTAATGAAAGAGCCAGGTTTAGTTTCCGAGTGCATCAATGAAATGAAGAAATCTGTCAATATACCAGTAACAGTCAAATGTAGAATTGGTATTGACGATATGGACGAGGATGTACACCTGGACAGATTTATAAAAGAAGTGAGTTTCTATGGATGCGAGACGTTTATAGTTCATGCAAGAAAGGCATGGCTTAAAGGTTTAAGTCCTAAAGATAATAGAGAAATACCTCCCTTGAATTATCAAAGAGTCTATAAGCTTAAGGAAACTTTTCCCGATCTAAATTTTGTAATCAATGGAGGTATAAAAACAATTGAAGAATCTATGTATCATTTAGGGTACGTGGATGGTGTTATGCTAGGTAGAGAAGCTTATGATAATCCTTTTATTTTAACTAATGTAGATAGTCATATATTCTCAGATAACTGTAGTGTTATGTCTAGAGGCGATATACTGAAAAAGCTCTTTCCGTATATTAAATCTGAAGTAGAAAAAGGAACTAAAATATCTCATATTACTAAGCATCTAATGGGTCTTTTTAAAGGCTTTGAAGGTGCTAAAGCTATAAGAAAGTATTTAGTATCTTTGAGCACTGAAGGTGACCCTATTGATACTTATAAGTATTTCCTTTCAAGGACGACTATATGATAAATAAGATTAAAGATCTAATAACTAAATTTGGTAAAGAAGAAGAGATTCAAGAAGAGTCAAATTTAACTTTACTCAATAATTCATGTGCAGCTTTGTTAGTTGAAATAGCTTTTGCTGACAAAGATTTTGATGAAACTGAAAAAGCTTCTTTAAAACAATCATTGATTGAAACTTATGCCATAGATGAATCTGTTATTGAAGAGATAATAAGAGATGCCGAAGATACAGTATCGGAAAGCACTTCACTTTATGGGTATACCAGCATTGTAAATTCTGAATTCCAGTATGAGGACAAACTCAAGCTGCTAAGAAATTTATGGAAAATTGCTTATGCTGATGGCTATCTAGACAAATATGAAGAACATCTCTTAAGGAAGATTTCTGATCTCATTCATATCAGCCACTCAGACTATATAAGTATAAAATTAGAAATTAGAGAGAGTTAATCAAAGTCGTCGAATTCATCGAATTCATCTTCAATATTCCCATCTAAAATATCATATTCTCGTGACTGTAAATAAGCATCGCGATAAAAAAGATACTCATCTCCAATAACAACACTTTCTAATCCCAAATATCTTGCTCTTGTATCTATAAGATCAATCGCAGTAAGGGAATAACTAGTTCGGTCGTGATCAATACCATAAAGAGGTGTAAGAAATGCATCCGGAATCATGGCCAATGTATCTCTTAACGTGCTTGGACCTAAGCCAGGTAAAACTATATATGGTCCTTCTGGAATACCCCAAACAGCTAAGGTTTGGCCAAAATCTTCATCATGTTTTGTGAAACCTAAATTAGAAGCTATATCGAAAAAACCTACAAAACCAATGGTAGAGTTTATGGTAAATCTAAGAAGATCAGACATTCCTTCACTTGGTTTACCTTGAAGGAAATTGTTTACACTAATACTTAGATCTTCGATATTGTGAGTAAAGTTTGTTATTCCCACTTCTAAAATATCAGGTGTAATTGTTTTATAAAAACGTGCTGCAGGTGAAGCTAAACTTGAATCTAGTGTTTGATTAAAGTTATGTGTTTTCTCATTTATATTTTGAAAAGGATCATCATCAGAATGACTCACAGCTGCAAAAGTAACGCTTATAAAAAATAAAAGGATTTTTAAAATTTTCATTTTGTTATGTTGATCTGCGGTATGCCTTCAGATCTCTTTTCCTTAAGATGTTTGACTGAATCTATCAGCTTTTCAGCAATCTTAACAAACACTGATTTGAGATTTTCATTATTTAGTATTTCTGAGCTATCTTCTATTTCAACTAGTGGTATTTGAGCCAATAAATCTAGAGAGTATTCTTCGGAAAGATTTTTTCCACCATCCTTACCGAATAAATAATATTTTTTTGAATTCTTTTCTGGTTGAAACCAACTCATGTTTTCAATCAAACCTGAAATAGGCACTTCTAATTTATTGATCATCTCTATCCCCTTTTTACAGTCAGATATAGACACTTTTTGAGGTGTAGTTACTACAATAGATGAAGTCAGCGGAATTCTCTGTAACAAAGTCAATTGAACATCTCCTGTGCCAGGAGGTGTATCAACAATCAAGTAATCTAATTCACCCCACTCTGTTTGTGATAATAATTGCATTACTGCACCACTAACCATAGGTCCTCTCCAGATAACTGGCATCTTTTCTCCTGAAATCAAACCCATAGATATAAATTTAATATTTTCTTTAATCAAAGGTTCTATAATTTGGTCTTGGGTTAATTTCAATTCGCCTGGTGATGAATTGAGCATTATTGGTTGAGAAGGTCCATATATATCTGCATCTACCAGACCAACCTTGAATCCTTGGTCTCTCAATGACAAAGCTAATTGTAAAGAGACAGCAGATTTACCCACGCCTCCTTTAGCAGAAAATACTCCTATGATATTTTTTACTCTTCTTAATGTTTCAGGAATTCTTAACTTATTATCGGTTTTAGGCATATTTTCTTAAAATAGAAGTGATTTAAGTAGGTTATAATTATAGTAAGTATTTTACCTCCAGAATGACTCAAAAATTAGAAAAAAGATCAATATTAGTTACAAGTGCGTTGCCTTATGCAAATGCACCTTTACATCTTGGTCATATACTTGAACACACTCAAACTGATATATGGGTAAGATTTCAAAAGCTTTGCGGTAATGAATGCACATATGTCTGTGCTGATGATGCCCATGGAACACCCATAATGCTCAAAGCGGAAGAATTAGATATCACCCCAGAGGCCCTAATAGAAAGTGTTTTTAAAGATCATAAGAATACCTTTGAGAAATATAGAATTTCTCATGATAATTTTCACACAACCCATAGCAATGAAAATAGGGAATTATCAGAAAAAATCTTTGAATCTATTTCTGAAAAAGGATTAATAGATAGGAAAATAATCAATCAATTGTTCGATAACACTAGGGGAATGTTTTTATCTGATAGATATGTCAAAGGCGAATGTCCAAACTGTGGGGCTACTGAACAGTATGGAGATAATTGTGAAAAATGTAGTGCTACGTACAATGCAATAGATTTAAAAAATCCTATTTCAGTACTTACGGACACTACTCCAGTAATCAAGGAATCAGAGCATTTGTTTTTTAGACTGAGTGAACTGAAAGAAGAGATCCACGATTGGCTAGAAAAATCAAAAATACAAGACCCTGTTAAAAATAAACTTAGTGAATGGTTAGATGGAGAGTTGAGAGATTGGGATATAAGTAGAGATAGTCCTTATTTCGGTTTTAAAATACCGGGATACGAAGATAAGTACTTTTACGTTTGGCTTGATGCGCCAATTGGTTATTTGGCGAGTCATCTTAATTATCTAAAGAGATTAAATTTAGAATCTGAATTTGAAAAATTTTGGAGTCCAAATACTAAATCTGAACTTTACCATTTCATTGGTAAAGATATTATGTACTTTCACACGTTATTTTTTCCAGTTATGCTTAGTAAAGCTGACTATAGAGCACCAGATGGTGTTTTTGTTCATGGATTTCTTACCTTAAATGGAGAAAAAATGTCAAAGTCTAGAGGAAATTTCATATCAGCAGATAACTACATTGAAACACTTGATGCAGATTATTTAAGGTACTTCTTTGCTTCAAAATTAGGTACTGGTGTTGATGATATTGATTTAAATTTAGAGGACTTTAAGCAAAAAATTAATTCTGATTTGGTAAATAAATACGCAAACATAGCAAGTAGATCAGCTAAGTTCATAAATACAAATTTTGATGGAGCACTTTCTCCGGTCCTTGATACTCCAGAGCTATTAGAAGAATTCAGACTGGTCAGTATTCAAATTAAAAATCTTTATGAAAATCTGGAATTTAGTAAAGCTACAAGAGAAATAATGGCTTTGGCGGACAAGGCCAATCAATATATTGATTCTAAAAAGCCTTGGGTCTTAATTAAGGAAGAAGGTAACGAAGATATAGTGCAATCTATCTGTACTACATCCTTAAATCTTTTTAAAATACTCACGATCCTACTTCAACCGATCATTCCAGGTTTTACCTTAAATGCAGTAAAATTCTTAAATGTATCTGAGGTTACATGGAATTCAATTAATCACCCGCTCCTCGATTGTACGATAAATGAATTCAAGCCAATAATTACAAGAATTGAGGATACACATATAGATAATTTATTAGGAAATGATAATGGATGAAATAAGCATTGAAGATTTTATAAAACTTGACCTACGAATCGCAAAAATTATTAAAGCCGAACCTGTTGAAGAAGCTGATAAGCTATTGAAATTAGAACTTGACGTAGGCTCCTCAGTTACAAAGACAGTATTTGCGGGGATGAAAAAAGCATACGATGCCGAATCATTGATCAATAAGTTGGTTGTATGTGTAAATAACTTGAAACATAGAAAGATGCGTTTTGGAACATCTGAAGGCATGATATTAGCAGCAGGTGATGATGATATAGGTGTTTTTATATTGTCTCCTGACGATGGAGCTATCCCAGGGATGCAAGTGAGATAATGACTAAAGAAACTGATATTTTAATTATAGGAGCAGGTCCTGTAGGACTATTTACTGTATTCGAGGCTGGCCTACTAGGTCTTGAATGTATTCTTATAGATAATCTAGATAAAATAGGTGGACAGTGTAGTGAGTTGTATCCGGAAAAACCTATTTATGATATTCCTGGTGTGGCTAATCAAACTGCCCAAGAGCATGTAGATGCTTTACTTAAACAAATAGAGCCCTTCAACTATGACATATTCTTGAATGAACGAGTAGAGTCTTTAGAAGAAATCGCAGAAGAAGAAATTTCATCTTGGAAAATAACAACTTCTGATGGAAATGAATTTATTTCTAAAAGTGTCTTTATAGCTGCTGGCGCAGGATCTTTTGAACCTAGAAGGCCCCCCGCTATAGAAGATCCTGATAGATACTTGGATAAGGGCATCTCATATTCTGTAAGATCCAAAGAAAAGTATCGAGATAAAAATCTTATCATTTTTGGTGGTGGAGATAGCGCTCTTGATTGGACAGTTGAGCTTTCTGGTATAGCAAACTCCATCAAATTGGTTCATAGAAGGGATGAATTCAGAGGTGCACCAAATACAGAAGCAGAAATGAGAAAATTAGCGACTGAAGGTAAAGTAGAATTAAAAACTCCTTATGTCATAGAAGATTTAGTTGGTGAAGAGCTTATTGAGGCTGTTGTTGTTAAGAATTTTGATACTAAGGAAATAGAAACTATACCTTGCGATGAAATTCTTTTTTTATTTGGATTAAACAAAAAATTGGGGCCTATTGCTGAGTGGGGAATCGATATGAATAATAAAAAGATTTCGGTTGATACAGAAAAATATGAAACTTCGATTAAAGGTTTATTTGCGGTCGGTGATATAAATGATTATCCAGGTAAGCTCGATTTGATATTATGCGGGTTTCACGAAACGACTCTGGCAGTTCAAGAAGCCTTTAGGAGAAGTAATCCAGGCGAAAGAGTCCCTTTTGGATATACAACCTCGAATACTAAACTTCAAAAGAAGTTAGGCGTTACTGATTAGATTTTCGATTCCTTTTTGCAATCTGCCTTAGCCTTAATGAATTGATTTTAATAAATCCAGTTGCATCTGCTTGGTTGTATGCATTTTCATCATCTTCAAAAGTTACTATTTTTGAATCATAAAGACTGAAATTGGACGATCTTCCTAAAATTGATACGTTTCCTTTATATAAAGACAATTCGACGGAACCGGTTACGAACTCTTGAGTTTTATCGATTAGTGCCTGGAGAGCTTCTCTTTCAGGACTCCACCAAAAACCATCATAAATTAATTGAGCATATTTAGGCATTAGATCATCTTTAAGATGACCTGCCTGACTATCCAAAGTGATTGACTCCATAGCTCTATGAGCTTTTAAAAGTATAGTGCCTCCAGGGGTTTCATAACATCCTCTAGATTTCATTCCGGTGAATCTATTTTCTACTAAATCGAGTCTGCCAATTCCGTGTTTACCAGCAAGGGAATTCAGATGAGTTAATAAATTAGAAGGTGTGTATTGATTGCCATCAATAGAAACCGGCTCTCCTTGTTTAAATTCTATAGTTATAATCTCTTCTTCATCAGGTGCATTAACAGGCGCTACTGTTCTTTGCCAAATTTCGTCAGGAGCTTTGATTGATGGGTCTTCAAGAATTTCACCTTCGTAAGAAGTATGAAGTAAGTTCTCATCAGTAGAATATAGTGGTTCGTCAGGACTGGCATCAATTTCGATCTGATGCAGCTTACAATAATCAACCAAATCCGCTCTTGAAGAATAATCCCAAGTTCTCCATGGTGCTATTACTTGAATTTCTGGGTTTAAAGAATAAGAACCAATTTCAAATCTGATTTGATCATTGCCTTTGCCAGTTGCGCCATGAGCAATTGCATCTGCACCCTCTTCTTCAGCTATCTCTACAAGTCTCTTACTAATCAACGGTCTTGCTATAGAAGTTCCTAATAAGTACTCACCTTCATAGAGTGTGTTTGCTTTAAACATAGGAAAAATATATTCTTTGGTAAATTCCTCCTTAAGGTCTTCAATAATAATCTTTGAAGCGCCTATTGATGCAGCTCGATCTCTTACTAGTTCTGGGTCATGGTCTTGGCCAATATCAGCTGTGAAAGCTATCACTTCTGCATCGTATTGATCTTTAAGCCAATGAAGTATTACTGTTGTATCTAACCCACCAGAATAGGCCAATATTATTTTTTTTATTTGCTTTTCACTCATAATTCGGAGCCTATTGTATACCTAGTCTATTTTAATTTCCTGTGACTTTAAGTCTGCGCTTATTTCTTTTATAGACACACGCGGTTATCCTCTAACTATGAATCAATTAAATAAATTGTTGAAGTTATATAGTATCGACAGAACTACATTAATAATTAGTGTTTTGTCTGTTTTCATAACTGCTGCATTTATTTTAATTGATTCGAATTTTGCCAAATTAAGCATACAAAGAACCTATGCTTTTATTACACAGATATTTGGATCTTCTTATCTGGTTTTAACATTATTGTGCTTTCTTTTTTTAATTATCATTAGTTGTTCAAAGTATGGAAGATACAAATTAGGAGGACATGACGCTAAACCAGAGTTTTCATATTTCAGTTGGATAGGTATGTTGTTTTGTTCAGGTATTGGGGGCGGAATAATATATTGGTCAAGTGTAGAGTGGGCCTATTACGTTGAAATACCTCAATTTGGTATAGAGCCCTTTTCAAAGGAATCTTATGCTTTAGCAACTGCATATGGACTTTTTCACTGGGGTATAAGCGCATGGTCTATATATGGCATACCTGCAATTGCTCTTTCAATTGCTTTTTATAAATATAATCTTAATTCACTTAGATTGAGTTCTAGTCTAAGAGGATTGGGCTTTAGAAATATTGAATCATCAATTTTTGGTAGATTTATTGATTTGATATTTATACTGTCAACTGTTGGTGCAGCTGGTGGAACAATAGGATCCTACATACCTATGTTATCGAGCGGATTTAGTAATTTATTACATATTAACAATAATTTATCTTTAGATATTGGAGTTATTTGTCTATGTGTGAGTTTGTTTGGATTTAGTGTTTATAGGGGCCTAGATAATGGAATTAAAACTTTAAGTAATTTCAATTTGTCTTTGGCATTGCTATTTCTAGCTTTAATCCTTATATCAACAGATATTTCCAGCCTGATTGATATTTCTTTATCTGGAATTCATTATTCTTTTAAATATTTTTGGAATATGAGCACTCTTGGAATAAATGAACAGTCTGAATTTGCACAAGAATGGACAATTTTTTATTGGGCTTGGTGGGTTGCATTTGGACCTTTAGTGGGTTTATTCATAGCAAGAATTTCTAAAGGTAGGGATTTAAGGCAAATCATATTTGGAATGCTCATATTCGGTACCATAGGTACCTGGCTCTTTTATTTAATCTTAGGTGGTTATGCAATGAATGGAGAGTTGAATGGAAATATAAACGTTATTAATGACATGAAGGAATTTGGTCATGCTGAAACGGCTATTAATGTTATCAGTAGTCTTCCTCTCAGTTCTTTAATGCTATTTATTTTTTGTTTAATCACTGTAGTGTTCATTACTACTTCATATGATTCAATGTCATATGTAATTTCCTATCATGTACTCAAAACTGATGGCCAATTAAGTAACCCTCATAGAAATTTAAGACTAGGCTGGGCAATAATTTTAGGGATCTTGCCAGGAACTTTAGTTTTATATTCAGATCATAGTGTTGCTCTAGATTTAATATTAATAACTTCATTGCCATTAATGCTGACATATCCTTTAATGGCAATTTCTATCATGAAAGAATTAAAAAATTATGAAAAAACCTAAGGATCTTAATCTAGAAACCCTTTCTCTACATGCAGGAAGTAAGCCCGATCCTGAGTTTGGTGCAAGAGCAACGCCTATCTATCAAACTTCATCATTTGTATTTCCTGATTCAGAAACAGCGGCTGGCATTTTTAATAATGAGAGAGCTGGACACGTTTACTCTAGAATTACAAATCCAACTAATGCTGTACTGGAAGAACGAATAAGCTCTATGGATGGGGGTATCGGTGCTATTTCTACTGCTAGTGGTCAAGCTGCCCTTTTTCTAGCAATAACAGCTATTGCTGGTAAAAACTCACATATTGTAGCCTCTAAAAGTTTATACGGAGGAAGTCACAATTTACTAGAGTACACCCTTCCCCGTTTTGGAATAACAACTACTTTTGTTGATTTCAGAAAAGCTAAAAATGTTAGAGATGCGATACAAAAGAATACAAGCTTAGTCTTTGGTGAAACATTAGGCAATCCTGGTCTAGATGTAATGGATATAGAAAAAATATCAGATATAGCTCATAAAAAAAATGTACCTCTTTTGGTAGATTCAACATTTACTACGCCTTATTTAATGAAACCTTTTAGTTATGGAGCTGACATAGTATTCCACTCTGCAACTAAATTCCTATCTGGTCATGGAGTGGTTATAGGTGGTCTATTGGTTGATAGCGGGAATTTTGATTGGAGTTCAAATAAACAATTTAAAACTTTAAATGCTCCCTATAAAGGCTTTCATGATATGAAGTTCGTAGATGAATTTGGACCTGCTGCCTTTATAAATAGAGCAAGAAAAGAGGGAGCAAGAGATTTCGGTGCATGTATGAGCCCACATACTGCCTTTTTAATCTTGCAAGGTTTAGAGACGCTCAGTTTAAGAATGGAAAGACATGTCTCTAATACACGCGAAGTAGTGAACTTCTTATCAGAGCACGATGCTGTTAAAAGTGTTTCATACCCAGAATTAGATAATCATCCAGATTATGAATTAGCTAAAAAAATCCTTCCTAAAGGTTGTGGAGCTGTTTTCACTTTTGAGATCAAGGGAGGTTTTGAATCTGGAAAAAAATTCATTGAATCCCTTAATATATTTTCTCATCTTGCAAATGTAGGTGATGCGAAATCTCTAGTAATACATCCAGCAAGTACAACACATTTTAGGATGGATAAACCTTCATTAAAAAAAGCTGGTATTACTGAGGATACAGTTAGACTTTCTATCGGTATAGAAGATATTAATGATCTTAAAGAAGATTTAGACGAGGCTCTTAAACGGGCTAACAGGTAATATGTATCATTATCCAACTACAAAAATTAATAAAAATAGTGAACCTATTATTTTTATACATGGTACCGGCATGGACCATACCGTTTGGACTTTGCCAGTAAGGCACTATCTTAGAAAAAAAAGAGAAGTAATATCAATTGATCTTCCTGGGCACGGACAAAATATAGACAAGCCTTTAGATTCAATAAGCAAACTTTCAAATTATATTTATAACTTTTTAGATAAGCATTCAATAGAAAGCTGTTATGTTGTAGGACACAGCATGGGTTCTTTAATAGCACTAGAGATGGCATCAAGCCAACCAAGCAGAGTAAAAGCAATATCTATGGTAGGAACTGCATTCCCAATGCAAGTCAATGATGCATTACTAGAGTCGGCCAAAAGTAATCCTCAAGTTGCGATAAATATTCTTACCTTCATGGGATACAGTTATTCTTCTAGACTCGGAGGAAGTAAAAACCCTGGAATGTGGATGACAGAATCCACTAAACGATTAATGCAGCAAAGCAAGAAAGGAGTCATATACAAAGATCTTAAAGCTTGTTCAGAGTTTGATGACGGATTAAAAAAAGCTCAAAAAGTAACAGCTGACGTTCAACTAATTCTAGGATCAAACGATTTTTTGACTCCTAGAGTCAAAGCCCAAAACTTAATTGATAACTTCAAGGACCCTCTGGTTGAAGAGGTACAAGGATCTGGACATTCTATGATGATGGAAGAGCCAAATATTGTTTTGGATTATCTTAATAAATTATTTAAAAATTAAAGAAAGAGAATAAACAAAATGTCAAAAATACTTATTGGAGATGGTGGTATGGGAACAGAGCTCAGAATGAGAGGAGTTGAAGTGCCCTCTCATGTTGAGTCGATATGGTCTGCACTAGCCTTAACTGAAAATACATCCGTCATAAAAGAAATTCACCAAGATTATATTCAAGCAGGTGCTGAGTTTATAATTGCCAACAATTATGCCGTCACTCAACCTATTTTAAAAAGAGCAGATATGTTAGATCAATTGGAAGATCTTACTCTTAAGTCCTTGGAAATAGCTAAAGAAGCGATACAAGAATCAGGAAGAGATATTTTTCTAGCAGCTTCTCTTCCTCCATTAGAAACAAGTTACCGTTCTGATTTAATTTTAGATTCTATTTCAATGGATTCAATGTACAGAGAACTTGCATCAATTTTAGAAAATAATGTTGATATTATTATTTGTGAAACTATGTCTCACAGCGCAGAAGCCAGAAGTGCATTAGCAGCCATACAGAATTCAAATTCTCAAAAATGGCTCGGTTGGACCTTATATGGGAATCAAAATACCTTGCCTAGCGGCGAGACTATAACAGAAGCTTTTAATGCAGTGTCTGATTTAAAGTGTGATGCTTATCTTATTAATTGTGGTGGGGTTAATTTGATAACGGAGGGTATAAGAGAGTTACGATCTCTAACTGATAAGAGAATAGGCGGCTATGGAAATTCAGAAAAAATTGAAATAAGTAAGGGGGATAGATCAGACAGACCTGAAGAAGATCATTGGTCGTCTGCAACTACCATAACTGAAAAAGAATATGCAAAAGAAACTCAAATTTGGGTCGAAGAAGGAGCTACAATTGTGGCAGGTTGCTGCAGAACCAGACCTTCACATATAAAAATATTGGCTGAAACTTTTCAAGAAAATAATTAAAAATTAATTACTCTTGATCTGTTACTTCAGCAGAATCAATAATTGCTTGTAGCTCACCTGCTTCATGTAACTCGGTAATAATATCGCACCCTCCTACGAGTTCACCGTTAACAAACAATTGAGGAAAAGTGGGCCAATTAGAAAATTGAGGTAAATTAGCTCTTATTTCAGGATTGGAAAGGATATCAACAAAGGAGAACGGTTTTCCACACTCGATTAGAATCTGTGATGTTTTAGAGGAAAAGCCACACTGAGGGGCATCTGGCGATCCTTTCATATATAAAAGTACTGGATTATCTTTAACTTGTTTTTCTAATTCTTCTAATATCGTCATAGTTTCATTTTACATTATTTACATAAATCTAGATATTTCTTAGTTACGGTATCTAAACCATAAATCAGAGCATCTGAAATTAATGCGTGACCAATAGAAACCTCATCAACTGGAGCTCTATCAAGAAAAGGCTTAAGATTCTCCAGATCTAAGTCATGACCTGCATTAACATCTAAGCCTATAGATTTTGCATAGTTATAGGACGTCTCATAACTTGATAGAACCTCTAAAATAGGGTTTGAGGCATAAGGACCTGTATACAGTTCAACTCTATTAGCGCCAATGGATTTTATATTTTCTATTTGTTTTATATCAGGATCTACAAAAAGACTTACTCTTGTTTTATCCGTTTTCAATTCTTCAATAATATTTACTAATACGTTATGGTCCTTACCATCGATTTGCCAACCATGATCAGAAGTTAATTGATCAGGTGCATCCGGCACTAGAGTACATTGATCAGGCTCTATCTCTTTTACTAATTGAATAAAGCCAGGATAGTCTTTTGCTTTCTCAGAATAAGGATTTCCCTCAATGTTAAATTCAATATTAGAATTTTTACAAAGGTTGCTAAGATCGTACACATCATCCGGAGTGATGTGTCTTAAATCAGGCCTAGGATGAACCGTTAATCCATCTACTCCACAATCAACTAAAATTTTAGATGTCTCTAAAAGATTAGGTCTATTTTCACCCCTTGCATTTCTTAACCACGCAATTTTATTAACATTGACACTTAGTTTAGTCATTTTGAATATGATCTATTACAACCTTGCCACTGACATGTCCTGTAGCGACCTTTGCATGAGCTCTATTTAATTCTTTTATATTATAAATTGAATCTATTATGGGCTTAATAGATTGATTTTCAGCTAAAGAAGTTAATTGTTCAAGACCTGAGAGGCTTGGTCTGTAAATAGACCAATGAATATTAATTGGATTAAATTGCTTCTTTTGTTTATGTCGTAGATACAATGCATGAGGTGCGCCAAGTAAGATGCCTTTTGTATCAAGGGTATTCACCAATGGGTGAGTAAGTGTTATGTAATGTGAGCTAGATTTAGTTTTTAGAATTTGACAACATTTTTCTAAAGAATTTTCTAAAACATTACTTCCAAGCAGGTCATAAGCAATATCATAATCATTCAATACTTCATAAAAGTTATCTTTGTTATAGTCTATTACGTGGTCAGCACCTAGGGATTCAACCAATGGAATATTTTTAGAGCTGCACGTGGTTGCAATTTCACAACCCAAACTCTTAAATAACTGGATAGAAAAACAACCTACACCACCGGCCCCACCCTGGATGAAGACCTTCTTGCCATTTAAATCATTAGGACGAAGTCCTGACCATCTCACTAAAGCGGACCAAGTTGTTAAGGCGACATAAGGTAAAGATGCGGCTTCTAGATGGGTTAAGTTTTTTGGTTTGAGAGTTACTTCATCGATATCTATAGAGACGAACTCTGCATGGGTTCCAGAATTGGCATTTGAAGTACAACCCCAAACTTCATCGCCCATATGAAATTTATCAACTTTCGAACCTAATTTTTCAATTGTTCCAGAAAAATCTGAACCTAAGACCCAGGGAAATCTATCTTTTCGTTGTTTTTCAAATATAGCTTTTCCATAACCTTCGCGTTTCATAAGATCGATTGGATTAACTGATGAGGCTTTCACCCTAACTAGCACTTGATTAGGTTTAGGCTCTGGTACATTAAAATCATGCTCTAACTTTAAAGCAGATTCATCACCATATTGTCTTATAGTTACAGCGTACATTTATATTCCATCCATGAGTAATTTTATTCCTATTACTAATAAACATGCATAAGTTAATGCATAAAATTTTTCACCGTCTATTTTTTGAGTCAATTTGTATCCTATAAAAAAACCTAAGGGAGCAAATGGCATCAAAAACAATGCAATTGTAATGTTTTCTATTCTTAATTGGTCTAAAAGATAATATGGATATATTTTAATTAAATTAACTAAGCCAAAGAAAATTGCACCTGTTCCCACATAAACTCTGTGATCAAGTTTCTGAGGGAGCATATAAATATTATAAGGTAGACCTCCTGCATGAATACCAAAACTTGTGAAGCCAGAAATAGTACCCCAAACCGATCCTTTGGTTACAGAAACTGTTGTTGTTTTTGAAGCTTTAGAAAAAAAGAAATAATTGAAAGAAAAGACGATAGCTAAAATTCCTAAAAATATCCTTATATTATCTTCGGATAAAAAACTAAACCAAAAAAACCCAAGCAATATGCCAACCGCAGCCGCTGGTAAAAGAATTAATAGATTTTGAAGATGAAATCTTTTGCGATAACTATAAATACTGATCATATCTTGAACGCAAAGTATTGGAAGGAGTATCGCAGCTGCCTGTAAGGGTGAAATTACCAATGACATTAAAGGGACCCCTAAGATAGCTAAAGGACCAGCAAAACCACCTTTTGCAATACCGTATAACAATACAGCAGGTATAGATACCGCATAAAAAATAGGATCGTATATCAGCACTAAGTTAATGTAGGATCAAAAACTACTTTTATACTTTTAGAGTTTTTATCGCCTGCAATAGCAAATGCATCTTCTGCTTCATCAAGATTAAAACGATGGGTTATAATTTTTTTCCCGATTTCAGGTTGAGTTGCGAGGACTTTTGCGGCAATCGTAAAATCTTTAACTCCATCAGTTGAGCTATACATAATGGATGGAAAAATTTTTATCTCATTCATGATCACTCTCATTCCTGGTAAATTTATCCCCTCCATGGGTATGCCTAAAATTACAATCCAAGAACCCGGTTTAGCTGTTTTTGAAGAAGTATTCAGTGTCTCGTCATTTCCTACACAGTCAACCACTCTATCGTATTTTCCATTCAATTCACCTGCCCCAAGTTCATGGGCTGTTTCTATTTGATGATCATACTTAGCATATATATCAACTTCGCATCCAATATATTTTGCTGCAATTACAGTACAAAGTCCTATTGTCCCTCCTCCGATTACAGCAACTCTATGACTATCCCGAGTATTGGTCTGTATAAGTCCATGAAGTGCAACTGCTAGAGGCTCAACAAGACAAGCATCTTTTATTGGTACTCTGGAATCAAGTTCAATTAGACAACTTTCAGGAACAATTATCTGTTCTGCCATTCCTCCGTTAACACTCATTCCTAAGCCTTTGCTTTCATTCTTGCAAAGATGATAGTTTCCAGAAATACAAACTTCACATTTTGAGCAAGGAATAATCGGCTCAATCGCCACGTGTTTTCCATTGCTTGTTATTCCGGCTATTTCATGTCCAGCTATATGGGGAGAGTGAGCCTTTGCATGAAGTAGATGTAAATCACTTCCACAAATTCCAGCTGATGCTACGTCTACAATCACTCCATCACCAACAGGTTTTGGTTCGATGGAAGATATAACTTTTCCATCGGCATAAGATACTGCTTTCATGTATTAATTGATAAGCTTTTATATACTGAATCAGCAACATCTGTTGCTGTCTTCCAAGCAGTTATGCCTGCGTGCATTTGATTCATTGTAAAACCAAGAGAGATTTTATTATCAGGATCTGCAAAGCCTAAAGATCCCCCTGCCCCGCCATGACCCATTGAATCTCTATTCGGACCCATACTGACGTCTTTGGTTCCCAACATGAAGCCTAAACCAAATCTTGTATGCATTTGTGCTAGAACAAGATCCTTGCCATCAGATTGAGTTTGCCTAGCTAATTCAATGGTCTCTGGTTTTAAAACATGAACATTATCTCTCGATCCTCCGGTTGCTAAAACCCCATACAATTTTGCAAGCGCTCTTGCTGTTCCATGTCCGTTTGCTGCTGGTATTTCTGCTTTTCTCCATTCAAAACTATTTGCCTCCATATCCTGACTATCTAGAGACATTTTAGGATTATTGAAAGCAGCGCCCGATGGTTTACTAGGATCTGTGAAATCAAAAATTAAACTTAAAGATTTTGGAAGTAATGATCTTGGAAGCTTGGCTATAATTGGCATCAGGATTTTTTGTAATAATCCTGGTTTATTTGGATATAGATCCGCAATTCTTGAAAATTTATCTTCTGGTAAGCCTATCCAAAAATCCAAACCAAGAGGTATTGCTAATTCGTCATGAAAATATTGACCAATTGATTTACCAGAAACTCTTCTAACAAGCTCTCCAACAAGATGACCGTAAGTAATTGCATGATATCCATGAGCAGTGCCGGGGTCCCAAAAAGGTTCTTGTTTTGCCAATTCACTACAAATTAAATGCCAATCTGCAAAAGATCCAGGTTCAAGTGGTTCTCTAACACCGCATAAGCCAGATTTATGGCACATTAAATATCTTACAGGAATAGATTCCTTTCCATTGGCCGCAAACTCAGGCCAGTAATTAGCTACTGGTTGATCGAGATCAATAAGACCCTTTTCAACTAACTGTAATAAACAAATAGCAGCCACTCCCTTGGTACTAGAGAAAACATTTACTATAGTGTCTTCTTTCCATTTTTCTGTCTTTTCAAGATTGGTATGACCGCCCCATAAGTCCATTACTACAACACCATCAACCTCCATTGTAATAGCACAGCCCAGCTCGAAACCTGAAGAGATGCTCTCTTCAAATATCTTTTTTGCTTCAAGAAATCGTTCATCGCAATAACCTTCTATCATAATATAATCCTTAATTTATTAGGAACTTGCTACAACTCCACCGTCACAAGTAATTGTTTGTCCAACAGTATAAGCACCGGCTCTAGAACTCAAAAAGATTGCTAGTCCTGCTATATCTTCGGGAGTTCCTACTCTTCCTCTTGGATTAGTATCACCTATAGATGACCAATCTATATCCACATCTCCTCCCCCTCCAACTCCCGTACTTAACATCCAAGTTGGAAATGGTCCTGGTGCAATAGCATTAACAATAATATTCTCTTTTACCAATGAAGCGGCCAAGACCCTTGTAAGATGATGAAGAGCTGCTTTAGATGGACCATATGAGAATGCATCAAATAAACCTGTTTTAATTCCATCTATACTGCCAATATTAATTACTCTGGAAGGATCTTCAGCGTCACCAGACTTTCTCAATAAAGGTAATAGTTTTTGTGTAAGAAAGAAAACTCCTTTCACATTCGTATCCATTACCTTATCCCATCCTTGTTCAGAGTATTCATCAATTGGCTCACCCCACGAGGCTCCAGCATTATTGACTAAGATATCTAAATTATCTTCTTGAGAAATCTGATTTGCAAGAGCATTAATTCCATCAAGGTTAGATAAATCAGCCGGTACAGATATGCACTCTCCGCCATATTCTTCTTGAAGTCTTTTTGCAGTAGCATCACAAACTTCTGCTTTTCTTGAGCTAATATAGACTTTTGCTCCATTGGCTAAAAATCCTGCAGCAATCATCTCACCTATACCCCTTGATCCACCGGTAATTAATGCTACCTTTCCTTCAATTGAAAATAAATTCTTCATATTTCTCCCTTGTTATTTAAAAAAATTAGTTGCAACAGTTTAAGTGTGAAGAGGATCAAGGTAAATTATTAAATTTTAGATAAATAGACTAAGAATACTTATGTCATAACTTATATTTATTACTATACTGTTGTCTCATGGATTCAGAAGGAATTATAAATTCATTAAAAAATATTGAATTAAACTCAAGTAATCACTTATTCATTCAAAGCTTAAATGGAGTCTTGATGGATAAAAAAGAAATTAACGATGAAGTTTATAATTTATGCACTTTGCTGGAGTCTAATATTCAATTCAATAATAAAGATAAAATTTTAGAAAATGATTGTATCTTTTTAATAACTATTCCCGTTATAACCAGTCACGGAGAGAAAAGTTTCAATCAGGAAATAGGTAGTCTTGAATCTACTCAAGATTTATTGATAGATTTAGAACATGGGGGAAATCTACTTTCAGTATTTAAGGTTAAATAGGTTTTCGAAATAATAAGGTCATTCGATCGCTTTCACCTATTTCAAGATACTTCTCTTTATCAGTTTCTTTAAGTCTTAAATTTGGAGGTAAAGTCCATACGCCCTTTGGGTAATCTTTTAAATCTTTTGGATTAGCATTGATTTCTGATTTAGCTACCAATTCAAAGCCATGCTTTTCAGCTATAGCTATAGCATGTGACTCAGTGACGTAGCCGCTCTTCCTCATCATATCCATTGAAGTTCCAGGTTTTGCTCTATGTTCAACTATCCCAAAAATACCACCTGGCTTTAAAGCTTTGTGCGTATTGGAAAATATACTATCCATAGTAGGTCCAAGCCAATTATGAAGATTCCTAAATGTAAGTACTGCGTCAACAGTATTTGGATCGGATAATTCTGAATCTAAATCAACAATTTCTACTCTTCCATACATAGAGTCGCTTGCCATTTTTTTTTCAAAATTTGATCTACTTCTTTTATAGTAAGCCCTGTCAGAATCTGAACTAAAATGGGCTGCTATAAGCGTTCCTGGATAATGAATAAAATTAGCTAAGATTTCTGTATACCACCCTCCACCAGGCGACAATTCAACAATAACCATATCTGATTCAATACCGAAAAAAGATAGAGTCTCAAGAGGATTACGATGATTATCTCTAATAATATTTTTTGGTGATCTGTCATCACTTGCAACAGCTCCCTTAAGATCATGAGCAGACAATGTGTGAATAGAGGTAAATAAAGAAAGGATAAGTCCGATTTGTAGAATTTTTTTCATAATAAAATAATATAATTAAATTGCAGTTTTTAATAGTGTGGAGATAACCCTTTCAAGTTGATCAATATTTCCACATGGAAACACTTTAGTACAGTAGGCAGAGTAGGTCTTCATAACTGAATCACCTGTGTCCCATCGATATTTTCCTTCAGGATTTAACCAAAATACTTGCTTGGCACGTTCATTTATTGTTTTCATAAGGTTTGCTTTCTCAGGACCAAAGTTATTTCTAGCATCTCCTAAAATGACTACCGTTG
>Ga0315330_10000534_pt1 | contig 23815 bp, 30 predicted proteins | sample M140m34915metaG_FD_203453 | JGI IMG/M metagenome (GOLD analysis project Ga0315330, IMG submission 203453) | Ammonia-oxidizing marine archaeal communities from Monterey Bay, California, United States - M1 40m 34915 | ecosystem: Environmental > Aquatic > Marine > Intertidal zone | place: USA...
CAATCATATCTTCTTCTAAATCTGTAATTTGTCCAGTTAATACCGATGGTAAATTTCCATTAAAATAAACATTTATCCATTTGCTTGGTAATAATTTATGTTGTCTAGCATATCCTTGTTCTTTATTACGATCTACAATAATTATATTTTTTATGGACATATCCTCTGGGCTCCCATTTTCATTAAACTTCACCTTATGCTTTGTTAAATCCTTAATGTTTATAATATACATTTTTTTGTTATCAATATAATCAATTATATAAGATTGATTATTTAATATTTCATTATTGGGTGACATAATGTAAATTATATCAGATAAACGTAATGCTATCTTTTTATTCTTGTTAATTATATTTGTTGATTCTTCATTTTCAACTATAGACATCGTTCCTATATTTACGAGAGAAAGTTTTATATTTTTAGTAACATAATTATATTCACTTAAAATATTTATTTAATTATTTAAAGATATATTATGTTATTTAATTAATATAATGTCAGATATTCACTATAAATTAACTGATATATCACAATTCGCCGATTATTTAATCAATAATGAAATGTGCGAAAAATTTACATGTCGTAATTTTGATAAAAATAATTCACATTATACAATTATTTATTACGATAAATCCCAACTAAGCACTGATAATTATAATAGTATTGGACTATTACGTTCCGTTATTTTAAATGAAGATAAAAAGATTTGTTGTTTTTCACCCCCTAAAACCATACCTTTCACTGATTTTCAAGAAAAATATCCTAAAGATGATAATATTATCATAGAAGAATTCGTTGAAGGAACTATGATAAATCTTTTTTGGGATAAACATTCCTCTAATTGGGAATTATCAACTAGACGAACGATTGGTGCTAATAATGGTTTTTCATTTGTCACGCAAAAAAGTAAACCTAATTTTACTTTTCGAGATTTGTTCAACGATATAATTAATAAAATCGGTTTTAATTTGGATATGTTAGATATTAATTATTGTTATAGTTTCGTTATTCAACACCCAGCTAATCGTATTGTTCTACCCATCGAAAAACCATCAATTTATCTTATTGCTGTTTATTCTATTCAAGATGATTACACTATCCAAGCTATAAGTTTGGATAACTATAAAGAAGATGAAATATGGAAAAATTGTGGTATTTCCTTTCCTGAAATATATAATTTTACATGGGATAAATATGAGGATTTACAATTATGGTTTGGGGGGGCTACGACTCCTAGTAAAATTACTGGTGCTATTATTCGTAACACAATCACAAATCAGATTTGTAAAATTAGAAATCCTAACTATGAAAATATTCGGGCTTTACGTAATAATCAACCAAATCCCCAGTATAATTATCTTCAGTTACGTCAAACTAATAAAGTAAGTGAGTATCTAAAGTTCTTCCCTGAAGATAAAAATATTTTTTATAAAATGAGACTAGATATTCATGCTTTTACCCAAGAATTATATGGTAATTATATTTCATGCTATATCAAAAAAACAAAACCTCTTAAAGAATACTCTGAATACTTTCGCACTCATATGTATCATTTACATCAACAATTTATCACTAAACTAAAACCAGAAAATAAATATATTACAAAAGCTATAGTTATTGAGTATGTTAATAATTTAGACCCCAAATTACAGATGTATTCATTAAATTATAAAAAAAATAAATCCAAAAATACTAAAAATGAAGAAATCATATATGATATTCATGATATTCAATCTACTATAACATCTGATGATAATATGGAAACTGAAGTATCTGTAGAAGTAACTAATTAATTTCAAAAAATCTAAACAATAAAAAATAATATAATGTTACATAAGAACATTATATTATTTATTGTTTTTATTGTTTTATTTGAATTACTTAATTTTTTGAATTACTTAATTTTTTTGAATATTTGTGAATATATATTAATAGCATCAACGACACATTCTTTTAAATTTTGTTTTATATCAATTATCTCTACAGGTTTATCATACGCAAGACGTATAATACTTTCCGTGTCATGTGGATGCATCTTTTTAAACCCACAATAGGTAAGACTTTTATCACCTTCGTAGTATTTTGAATATAGGAAATATTCTAAAATCTTTCCAAGTGTATAATCTTCATTCACTAAAATAATATCATAACTATTTGTCATAGTGTTATCAGATTGAATAATATTTAATTTATCTAAAATTAAATTATCAAAGTTTTTTAATTTATCAATTAATATAGTACAACCCTTTTGGGTTAATTCTTCATTTGTGAACACACCTATTGACTCAATTATGAAATCAAAACTATCTTTTATAATAATTCGATGAGCATCTAATATACGCCAATTCTTTTCTTGAAATATATTTTCTTCCTTAGTCATACCTTGGTCCTTCCATTCTTGTTTTTTTTTTGCTAAAGCAATTTCTATATTCGCCTTATCTTGTGTAAAACCATAAGCCACCGTAGAAGCTACATTATATGTTCCATCCACTTTAGCTGTAGATATTGAAAATTTACAAGTTAAATGTATTTTTTCGCCAGGAATATCATCTGATATCCTAGGACGTAATCGCACAAAATCAATATAATAACCTGTGTCTAGATTCGGTGGAAATATTTCTCTAGTATCTTTATTACTTAAATACTCATTTGTAGTTATATTTTTTATTTTAAACTCCTCAGTAGTGACATACATAATAGTATCACTATTGTTTTCTACTTCTACTTCCATTATATAATTTTCTAGGGGCATTTCTAAATCTTTAATATGAATAGGTATACAGCTAAGACGTTGTTTTAAGATTTCATTATTAAATCTACTAGTATTAGAAATAATATTAGCTTTATTACGTTCATATGGGGTTGTTTCAAATACTACAATAGGTATATCAGATATTATTGTTCTACGTAATCCGTTTGCTATACTAACATTAACACCACTTAAAGTAAATAATAAACTATTATTATTTTTTGAAACATTATTAATTGTAGGGTTCATAACTACTATTATATATATTTATTTTATAATAATTGCATTTAATCAATTTTTTTAATATATATTAAAAAATAAGTTTAAAATAAAAGTGTTTTTATTTAGATATATACAATGACAAGTATTCTATATTATAGTAATTTTTGCGAACATTCTAAAAAAGTTATTAAATACGTATCTTCAGATAAAATTAGTAAGGATATACATTTTATTTGTATAGATAAAAGAGAACGTGGTACAGATGGTAAAACATATATAATTCTTGAAAATAGTCAAAAAATTGTTATGCCAGAAAACGTTACTCGAGTTCCTGCTGTATTATTATTAAATAATAATTACCAAGTATTATATGGTGATGATATATATAAATATTTTAAACCTAAAATAGAAGAAAGCACTCGACAAGTTACTCAAAATAATATGGAACCTATGGCCTTTTCATTTAGTGGTGGTGCTAGTATTACATCAGATCAATACAGCTTTCTAGATATGAGTTCAGATGAATTAAATACTAAAGGCAACGGAGGTGTTCGACAAATGCACAATTATGTAACACTTAATCATGTAGATACAATTAATACTCCATCAGATGATCATGATTATAAAGGACAAAAATCAACAGAGGGTACAACTATGGAAGAGTTACAAAATCAACGTGCTAGAGAATCAGAAAACATCCAATATATAACAAAAAATTAATAAAAGGATTTAAAAACATTAAAATATTTATATAATAATATAAATGGCTGACGCATCTACTTTGTTAACCGCATTTAATAGTCAGTTTACTGAATTGCTTGATGATATTACACTAGTTTTTCCCAAGGATGTAGAAATAGCAACAGCTAAAAAATCATTTGGTATGATAAAAAAGGCAAATCCAAAAATGTTAATTAAAGTGTGGCATCAAGTAATAGTTTCTAAATTTGGTAATCAAATTGAATCAGGTGATATTTCATTTTTTATTAGTAAAGATTATTCAAATGAATTTAAGGAATTAGAACAAAATGATAAAATTATGACACATATTAATAGATTAAGAGAACCTGTAAAAAATATGTCAAGTGAGGACCAACAAAAAACAATGAAATATATACAAAATATTACCAAGTTATGTAAAATATATTTTACTTTGAATTAATTATATAAATACTATTAAATAAAGTATTAAATAGTATTTTTATTAGAATAATATAAGATGAGTGATTCCGTAAATCAACGTTCTGATTTTAATAAAATTATTAAGGATTTTATTTCAGATATTAAAAATACTTTTCCTGAATACGAACCCATTATAAACAAATGGTGGATAATAGATGAAGAAAATGAAGAAAAAACTATGGAAATGATTTATGAACATTGTATGAATGTATTTCCAGAACGTTTTATGGATTTATTATATCAAAATGTTAGTATTTTTTCAGAAGATTCTGAAATTAACACAGAGTTTTTACCAGGTATTAGCTTCAAATACATTTGGAGTTGTGATATAAGCGAAACTACACGTAATACAATTTGGAAATATTTACAAATGGTTACAATTTCTATAATCGGTAATGTTAAAGATAAAAATTCTTTTGGTTCTGCTGCTGAAATATTTGATTCTATTGATGAAGAAGATTTTAAATCTAAATTACAAAATGCTTTAGAAAATATACAAGGATTATTTAGCGAAAAGAATAAAACTGATGAAGAAACTGCTGAATCTAATATACCAAATCCAGATGATTTACATGAGCATATTCAAGGTATGTTAGGTGGTAAACTAGGTCAACTTGCACAAGAAATAGCAGAAGAAACCACCGCTAACCTAGATATTGATTTTGAAGGAATAGAAAATCCTACGGATGTTTTACAAAAAATTATGACAAATCCTGGTAAATTAATGAATATAGTCAAAGATGTAGGAGGAAAATTAGAAGAAAAAATGAGCTCAGGAGAAATAAATAAAGCAGAATTAATGACAGAAGCCAGTGATATGTTGAAAAATATGAAAAATATTCCAGGAATGAATAATATTCAAGAAATGATGGGTAATCTAGCAAGATCTAACTCTAACTCTAATTCTTCAGACTCAAACTCAGGAAATCCAAGTGGTCCTAATTTAAATGATATGATGTCTCAAATGATGGGGGAAGGGGGTGAAGGAATGCCTGATATTAGTAATATTATGAGTATGATGGGATTAGGGCGTAATACAAAAATAAATAAAAGTGCTTTAGATAATAAGTTAAAACAAGAAAAGAAAAGACAAGATATGATAAATAGATTGAAAAAAAGACAAGAACAAGCTAATTTAATGAAAGTTCAAGAAGCTATAAAACAAGCAGAAACACAAGCATTAGCAGAAAAAGAACCTCAAGAAATTCTAACAGATGAACAACTTATATCTATATTTAGCACAGGTGACAAATATGAAAAAACACCTATTAATAAAAAGAAAAAAAAGAAAAGTAAAAAATAAAAGTAAAAGTAAAAATAAATAAATAAATGATGAAATATAAGGGAAAAAATAAGTTGTATATATATATTATATACAAGTTATGACATCTATATTTTGGTCAAATAATCCCCAAATACTATTTAATAAGAAATATGTATTAGAATTGTGGCCTACGTCTAATATGTGTTATGAAGAAAAATTAAACGCTATCTCTCGTTTAGTAATAATATTAAGTGTTTTAGGATTTACAATTATTAAAAAAATTAATATATTAATTACAGGAATTATCACACTATTTATTATTTTTCTATATTACAAATTAAAATCAAAGAGTTTAAAAAAAAACAAAGAAGGATTTAGTAATAAAATGAAAAAAGACGGAATTATAAATAATAATACACCTTTAACTGAATATTTGTCATCTGATTATTATTCCACTAATGATAAGAACCCTCTTTCAAATGTATTATTACCTGAAATAAAATATGATCCCAAACGTAAATCAGCACCACCATCATTTAATAATGAGGTATATGGTGAAATTAATGACACCACTAAAAAAACTATTCAAAATTTAAATCCTGGTATTAAAACTACTAATAGTGAATTGTTCGGAGATTTAGGAGAAAACTTTGAGTTTGATCAATCTATGCGATCTTTTTATTCAAATCCAGCAACACAAATACCGAATGATCAGGGCGCATTTGCACAATATCTATATGGTAATATGCCATCTTGTCGTGACGGGGATGCTTTTGCTTGTGTTCAAGATAATCAACGATATATTTTAATTTAATTTAATTATGATTATATTATTCTTTAGTAAAAAATAATGTATGATAAGTATATATATATATGGCTAACGTATCTAGTTATACATTTGATAATATGTCTAGAATTGGTGGAGATAGCTGTAATCAAGACCAACGAACTATTCAAAATATTCAGTCATGCAATTATTTATTAGAAAACTATCGTTTAGGTGAATGTGAAATGGGAGCTCCTATTGATTTCGCTACATCTCAACCAGGTATTAATTATAAGGGCACTCATAGTATGGGTGTTGGAGGATGTAATGTTGATAGTAGCTCTGAAGTTTTATTAGGTAGTTTACAAACACATCCTAAATGTCGCATCGATTTGTTTCAAAGACCATTCGCTACTGTACCATTTTTAGGACGTGGTGCTGTTGACCCTATACTTGAAGCACAAATACAACAAGGAGAGACTATTACAAATCGCAGAACTGTTACCAACTTAACAGAAAAAAGCTATTTAAAACATAGTCAAACACCTCTTATTCCTAGTGTAAAAGATAGAGTTACTGATGCACAATATAGTGTAGAAGGGGTAGCTTCTCAAGGATGGGTTCGCGGAGGTTTACCATCTCGTGTATTAACACGCGATTCTAATTAAATATATAATTAATATTTAGACATAATACTAATTATATATTATTATGAAAAATTATAACAAAAATCAAATATTAACATATAGTTATTACGATCCCAGATTAAGATTTTTTTTTCATTCTGATGAAACATTTAATTTAGATGATGTGACAGATTTTGAAGATATGTCTAGTGATATATATAAAACTGAACTACTTAATTTATTTAATATACAAGATATTGATAGTTTAACAAATGATAAATTATTAAGTTTAGAAGAATTTATTAATAATACAGACATGAAAGTTGTTCTAACTAAAATGAATGCTTTATGTGAAAATCAAGGGTTATGTGCTCATAATTCACTCGCTATTTTATTAAGTTATGATTATTTATTTTTAACTCATAAATGTATTTGTGATTTGTTATGTAATAAAAGTTCTTTAAAAAAAAGTTTAGATAAACTATTAAATTATATTGATTTAAATAGTAATAAATAAATTATTTCATTATTATATATGTCATCTACACGAAATATAAATACTCCTGGAAATTATTGTCTTCAGCAACAACAATTTAAAAATAGTTCTATTTATACACTATACCCTAACTCTCAGTATGGTAACGCATATGATACTAAATTACCTGGTAATGGATTGAATCCCGCACAAATACCAAGTGACCAAATGTCTCGTAACGCAGTAGAAATTGAATCCAGTTTATTTGGAATTAACTCTACTAATCTTGTTTCGCCCCAACCAGAAGTTAAACCAGATCTAATTAATTTAAAATCAGCAAATATATTCAAATCAGCACCTGTGTTTGTCCCTGAACCTCTTGTTATTGAAAAAAATCAAAGACCTTTCCCCGCACCTTAAATATGTAATAAAAAATATTATTATATATTTTTAAAATTCTGGAACATGTTGTTTAAACATACATGTATTCGCGTTCATTTCTGTTATAGCTTTAGTAATTATAGTTGGATTTTGGTGATTACAATTAGATAGCCATATCTTAATAATGCAAAAGTTTTTTTTAGGAGAAATTGTTATACCATTTACACTATCAACAAACTTATTATCAGAACTTATAGAATCACCTAATATTATATAGCATAACTCTTTCCAGGATTGATATACGTTTTTATTTAATACTTTGTATGAAAAACAACCACCTTCCCTATTTGCTTTATCTTCCCAAACTGGAGTTACACCTTCTTTCATTAAAAATAACATACAATTTTTCACTAATGTATCTGACATACATTCTATTAATGAGATACCTTCTCCTATAGTAGAAATAGTATAAATATTTTTATAGCTATCGAGTGTCCAGTTTGTATCATGTGGAAGATGTGCCCACATAGTCCATTTATTTAATGTTTTACTATCATATTTGATAGATGAATTACTATTTTTATTTGAATGTTTAGTATTATTACCCATATACTTTTTTAATATATTATTATTATTTTAAACTATTTATAATAACTATTTAATTACTATTTTTTAGAATCTTATAATCTGTCTTATTTAATAGAATTTTATCTCTGTTTGTTAAATCAACCATCCCAACATTTTGATCTATTAAATGAATAGTATAATTTTTGTCATATAAATCACTAAAAATATTAAATTGTTCATTTATCAAATACCAAATAATATCACTATTTATTTCATTATTTACAACATAATAATTATAATTTATTTCTTGGAGTTTTATATTTAAAGTTTTATTTAAAGTACTATCTACCGAATTTGTAATTTCAATTGTCATACTAATAAATTTATAATCACATAACTCATAAATATTTTTTATAGCAGGAAATGATGGAGTATGGTATATACAACATCTATTATTACTATCCTTATGGATTATACTATTATATTTAACATCATTATTAGATACATCATAAGTTTTTGTATACTTATTATCATTTATAATAACCAAATAATTTTCATTTTTTTCATCTTCATCTTCTTGTTGTACCTTTAAATATTTTTGTAATGGAATTAAATAGTTTATTTCAATACTTGTGTATATGGATAACACCTCATAACCGATGTTCATCATAATACCTTTTATCTTATTTGGATACATATAATAACCAATTCCACATAATCCTACTGCTGATGTTATATATGTAAAATGAAACATATAATATTTTATAATATATTATATCTTTATATTTTTTTTAGCTAGTATATACTGGTGAAGATGATGTATCTATAGATATATTTGGTACTATTATGTTATCCTGTGGTTCAATATGAGAAGAAAATATATATACAATAAGTAATGTAACTATAGTCATAAAAATAAAAGGAATAAATACTATTAACCAAGAAATAGTTTTTAAATTATTTATACACAAAATATTTAACAAGCTTGTGATTAACGTGGCTATTATAATATTCATTAAAGCTGTATTATATAAACCATTAAATATATTGATTATAATTTGTACCAAAGAAAATACTAAATATATTAAAGCTGGTGCACAAAGATTCATATTAATATAATTAAATATTAAAAAAATAATGCTTTCCCTTTTTTGAAATTTCCTATATGTTCTCCTATATCTCTATTTTCATCCATACTATAAATATCACCATCTTTTTCATCTGTTGTGTAGTATACTATTGAATCAATTTCTATTTCAAATACTTCCTCTTCTACCTCTTCTTCCTCCTCTTCTTCTTCTTCTTCGACTTTCTCTTTAGCTTCCTCTTCCTCTTCCTCTTCCTCTTCCTCTTCCTCTTCCTCTTCCTCTTCCTCTTCCTCTTCCTCTTCCTCTTCCTCTTCCTCTTCCTCTTCCTCTTCCTTTTCCTTTTCCTCTTCCTCTTCCTCTTCCTCTTCAGCTTCCTCTTCCTCTTCCTCTTCAGCTTCCTCTTCCAAATAATCTTCTACATTCCAGCCTTCTTTTCTAAGTCTTTCATGGTATTCTTCAAAACAACTAATACATAAAATAAAATCTTCCTTTATTTGTTCAGTTTCTCGAGTTAATTCTATAACTTCTAAAGTATCTTTTATTGGATTATTACATATTTCACATATTAAATCTCCTATTTTATTTATTTCTTCATTCAAACTATTGTCCGATTTACTTTCACAACATGAATCATTACATGTTATTAATTTACTATTTGATAATTCTTCAATATCTAAAGATATATTAGGTTTAGTTGATTGATTAAAATTCTTAACCGCTTCTAATTCTTTTTTATAATATTCTACTTGCGTTTTATACTTTTCTAATTCATTTGTTAAATGTTCTATTTTGTAATTATAAAAAATATTATTTAGTCCTTTACTAATTATTGAGCTAACATCGGATAATATTGGTTGAATATCAATTATAGTGGGAATTTCTGACATAATTACATTCAAAATATATGTTTAATATGATTTAAATAATATTTATTTCATATGTATATAGTATGGAGGATAATTCAAAATCCATTTTTTTGACTGAATGGGAAGAACTAATACCTGTTATAATACGTCAAACAGACTATTCTGAAGAAGATGTTAGAAAATATTTAATAGAATATAATGGGGATCATATATCTGTTATTAAAAAGTATATGGGAGTAGAAAAAAAAGTAGAAAAACCCATAAAATCTATTAATCAAGAAATATATAAACAAATACGCACTCAATTGGATACATCTATGAAGGAATATAACGCTTTACAAGAAAAAAAATTAGAAGAAGAATTTATGATAAAAACAACAACAGAATAATTTAATTTCATTACAAATTAAATTATTTTTACTTATTTTGAAGATAATCCGAAGTTTTCATTCAAAATATTAGTTTTATTTTGTTTTTGTTGAATACGTTTCTTAAGTTGATAAGTATTAGATGGAATTATTTTATTACTTATTATAAAATCTGTATTATCCTCATGTATTTCAGGCAATACTTTCGTAATAGGTTTATCAATTACAAGAAATAAACGATCAGACTTTAGTAATGTTCTATATTCTTGAATGGTCATATTACCATAATATTTATCTAATAAATAATATGGATTTGGTGCGGGTTTAATATTTTGAGTACTTTCGAATATTTTACCATAAAGATTATTAATTAAACTATATCTTTCAAATTTCACAGAACTATCTATATTTTCATTCATTAAATAAGCTACCGCACATTCAGGTGAACAAAAACATCCATATACTTTATAAGATTCTTTAACAAAATGAGATGGAATATATATTGTATGACTATTAAAATCACAAGTGCACCAAAAACATGCTGAATTATTATTAGTTATAGTATTAAAATGTAAATCATTATCTAATTGTTTTAGCTTTTTCCAAATATTTTTTATATTATCTTTTTCATTATTCTTAATACCATTTTCTTTTGGTAATAATTCAGATGATATATCTTCAGGCTTTTTATTAATTACTTCATATTTAAGTTCATTTTGAGGCACAGAAAAATTAAAAGTATCCGTATCTGTATTAGGATTAGGTCCATTATGAATATTATTTAAGTTCAAATCATGTATAGAACATTTTAAATGAAGAATAATACTAGGTTTAATAACAGGTTCATTTACTATTAAAATGTTTTGTGGAACTATTTTACCACCTTTGGGTTTACGACCTCTTTTTTTAGGTGGATCTGAAGGGTTTTTATTAGCATTTGCCTTTAATTTATTTGATTCTAGTGTACTTTTTTTTGGCCTTCCACGTTTAGGTTTTGTAATAACTTCTTCTGTATCACTCATATTAAATTATAATATTATAAGAGTATTCAATTTAAATAGTTTTTAAATATATTATATCGGTATATCGATTTATTCATTTTTTGCAACATAACATTTTCTACAAACCGGAATATAGTTATCAGAACCAATTATTGTTTGGGATAATTCAGAAGTTAAACGTAATGAAAATATTGCTTTACATCCATTCTTACACAAATTACATAAAGAATGTAATTTAATGAATGAATCACATAAAGGAATCAAGTCCAGTATTTGTCCAAACTTTTGTCTTTGAAAATCACCATCTAAGCCAGCTACATATACATGTTTTTTTTCATTAATCATACTATTAACAACTTTGTATAAATCTGGAAAGAATTGTCCTTCATTAATTAAAATTACTTTGGCATTAAAACATTCAATCTGTTTTTTATTATATCCTTGAGTTTTATCTAAACACCAAACATCACTTAATGTTTGTGATTGAATACATGGTATCATAGTTTTATCATGTGATGATAACATACTTTCATGATATCTTACATCTCCTATGTAATTAATAACCGCAACAGGTATATCACAAAATGAACATTGCTTATATATCTCTATCAACTTGGATGTTTTTCCAGAAAACATAGGTCCAGCAATTATTTCTAAATATCCTTGTTCAGATAATTCCTCCATTCTCATACTTTCTATATATCTATAATATTTTTAATCAATTTTTAAATATTTGTTTTGAAAAATGGTTAAATATATTATAGATATATGAATTATGAGTTATAATGCGTCAATTCCATGGGTAGAAAAATATCGTCCTCAAGAGTTTGAACATATTGTATTAGATCCTTTAAATAAAGAAATTTTAGAAAATATCATTAAATTTTCTTATTTTCCAAATTTATTATTTTATGGACCTCCTGGAACAGGAAAAACAACAACAATCACTAATTTGGTAAAAGAATATCAAATTAAATTAGGAGAAAACCACAAAGGATTGATGATACATTTGAATGCTTCAGATGAACGAGGTATAGATTTAATTAGAAATCAAATTCAACAGTTTGTCAATAGCAAATCATTATTTCATGAAGGAATGAAGTTTGTTATCTTAGACGAAGTTGATTATATGACAAAAAGTGCACAACAAGCATTACGTTGTTTAATTATGAAATATTCACAATCTGTTCGGTTTTGTCTAATATGTAACTACATTAGTAAAGTAGATGAAAAATTACAAAATGAATTTTTAAAAGTAAGATTCAATAATTTACCTCAAAATCATATTATCTCTTTTTTAAAGAATATAATTAAAAAAGAAAATATTGAATTACAGGATGCTGATGTATATTCTATTCAACAAATATATTCATCTGATATACGTAGTATGATCAATTATATTCAATCTCGGTATGATTGTAACAAAATACTTAGTAAAAATAATATACTAAATGAAAATAATTGGATTGAATTATATAATCTATTTGCTAATGACAATAGTAGTAATAATATTTTACATCATATTAAAAATATGAGTATTAAATATCAAATGACACAAAAAAATATAATTAAAGATTTTTTAAATTATATTGTTCGAAAGAAAATACATATATTAACACCAAAAATAATTTTATTTGTAAAAAATTTATTACATACACCGCATTATAATCCATCTCATTTTATAATTTATTTTGTTACGCAATTACTACATCTTATTCCTAAAGATTGATTGAAACGTTGTTGGAGTTTATTCATAAACTCATTTGGTGGTGATCCCTTATGAGGATCAAATGATTGATATTGTAATTCATATCGAGATAGAGGACTATCTATGGGTTTTGAAATATTTCGTGGTGAAGTTTTATCAACTTCTTCATCAGATAATACATTATAATTATCAATAACTAATGTGTTTTTGATAGGTATTATCTGACTACGATTAAAGGTTTGGCGTTGTTCTATATTTTCCATTTTTGTTCTCTATACTATTTCATAATAAAAAAAATAATCGATGCAGATTAATTTAAAGGAATTAAATAATATAGACAAAGTATGGAAATAGATAATGAATGGGAACGTTTTATGTCATCTGATAATGATAATAATATAGAAAATGTAACTATTAATAATTTTGATTCTATAGATAACAATAACAATAATTCTTTAATAAGTGATTGTCCAGAAGCATCTGATATCTATATATCTACTAAATCAATGATTAGTTTTCTTAATGAATCAATTAATTTATTTGATGTATTCTGGAAAATACCTCTTATTGAATATAGTAAACCTACAAATGGTGTAATTAAAAAACAAATGAAGTTTAATTCAACTTCTCAAAATCAATTGGATGAAATAAATGATTTACTTAAAAAAGAAGAATATTATACTACCCAAATCATATCTAGTATTGACAATCCATCAGGAAGAGTTAAGTTTAAAGATACACGCAAGATTAATATTGGAATATCTATGAAAGATATTATGAGTTATAGAGTTAAACAAAAAGGGGCATTTTATAATTGTTTTGTTATGATTTTACGAATTAATATTAATAACACTTATAAAGAGTTCCATGTAAAAATATTTAATACAGGAAAAATAGAAATCCCTGGTGTTCAAAATGATGAAATTCATAATATTATTTTACAACAAATATTGGATATTTTAACTCCATTCACATCACAATCATTAAATTATCAAGGTATTCATCAAACTATTCTTATTAATTCTAACTTTAATTGTGGATTTTATATAAACAGAGAAAAATTACATGATTTACTTAATATGAAATATAATATTCAATCCATATTTGATCCTTGCACATATCCAGGTATTCAAAGTAAGTTTTATTATGATACTTCTAAAACAATTCAAGATGGTTGTGTGCCTGATAATATAAAAAGTGAGAATATTCATAAATTATCATTTATGATTTTTAGAACAGGAAGTATTTTAATAGTTGGAAGATGTTCAGAAACCATCCTAATTGAAGTTTATCATTTTATAAAAAATATGCTAGTTAATGAATTTATTAATATTAATCAACATGTAATTAATCAAGATAATGTCATTATTAAAGATAAAAAAAACAAAATACGAAAAAAAAGCATTTATATATCGTCGATGTAATTTCTAATCTTTACTAAATAACCACAAAAACAATAAATCATTTGATAACACATTTATTTTTTCTTTGCATTCTGGATCTAATATCTTATTCAATATATTAGGATATTCGTTATAATTTTGTTGTATTAGTATTTTAAAAAAGTTGAGTATTTTTAAGATGTATAACTCTATATTATTATCATGAGAATCATTACCTATATTTAATATTAAGTTATCATTTATTAGTCTGAGATAATTATTACAAATTTCTATATATAAATTATCTATTATATCATTATTAAATATATCCATGATTTCTTTCAAAAAGAATATCAATCTATTATTATAGTATTTATCTTTCTTTATTAAATTTTGTAAAAAAAAAGAAGTTATAGATTTAATTATGGAACTATGGTTTCTAACCTTATCTAATATTTGTGAACATTTTTGACTAATAATCGTATTTTGACACATATCATTATTCAACTCACATATTGTTTTTTTGTAAACAAATAAACAAGCGTCTTGGGATGTCAATTGTAAAAACACATTTTGTCCCCCCGATGTTTGATCTAAAAACTCTAAATAAAAAAAGAACGCTTTTTGACCATGATAAACCGCAATATCAATATTTTGTGTGTAATATAATATTAAATGAAATACGTGACTTACTATATCATATCCTCTCATTACATAAAAAAAATAGTTAGAACGTTCTTTAATATAATTATTATCATAAATAAATTGCAAATATTCTATAATTAACCCGTTATATTTGGATATAATTGTTGTAATATCTGCATCTAAATTAGTTTTATAATTTGTAATATTATTTAAAGCATAAAATGAATCTAAATCTGTATTCATATATATATATATTTATACTATAATCATTTTTTAAATTAAAAGAGAAATAAGTATTTAAAGGTTTATACATAAAAAGGTATATAATGGCTGCGATGGTCGAAAATGGTGAAAATACAAGCTACCGATTACCTAGTGATACTACATTACAACATGCTGCTAAATTAGCAATTGTTGAAGATAAACCTATTTTACTTGATTATTGGTCTCTATCTCTTGATAAAAAAGTTCTTATTGGTGTCAGAGAAAACTCAGAAAAATTATTAGTTAAAAGTGAAGATGAGTATACGAGTCCAATTGCTAAATTTTATAAAAGCAATACAGAATATATTATAATTACTGAAAACTCTATTTATTTAGTTTCTTCTGACATTTCTACACGCAAAATAACATAAAAATATAAATAAATATATATATTTATATTTTTTTACATTATATACCTTAGTATAAGGGTAAATACAATAGTATGAATGATCAAACCAATATTTGTAGGACACCCATTTTTTTCACATAATATTCCAAATATACCCTTAAATAATTTATTTGTAATTTTGTACGTATACGGGAGAGAAACTAAAATAAATATAATTGTCGTATACAACGTATACTTCCATTTTTTGAAGTTTGACAATTTACATTTACATCCGCTACAATCAGCACCTGATTCACTTTTACAACTCATAATATTATATTATATGCAAATATAATATTATTTTGCCCCCTGTGAGAATTGAACTCACGACCTTCAGTTTACAAGACTGACGCTCTACCACTAAGCTAAAAGGGCTTCATATATACATATATAATCTCTTTAAATTATAATAAATCATATAATTTATTTATTATTTCTTCATCTAATTTTTCAGGGAAATCTATATGAAATATTATTATTAATTTTCCTTGTTGTTTATCACGCATTAACCCCATGTTATTTATATATTTTTTATATTCAGGAGAAATTATATTACCTGAATGATTATTTATGCAATATTTTTTTCCATTTAAATACACAAAATCAAAACTAAATCCACATAGCGATTCTTTTAAAGATATTGTTTTATTCAATATTAAATCTATTCCATTTCTAATAAACTCTGTATTATTTATTACTTTAATAAATATTTTTACATCACCTACACGTTTTTCATTTATTATATTTCCTTTATCTTGTAATAATATTACTTCATTATCATCTATACCAGGAAATATATCAATATAGTATGTTATTTTTTCAAATACCTTATTATTATTTTCAATAATCCATCTTTCAACTTCTAATGGTATCTTGCATCCAGTAAATGATTGTTCTAGAGTAATCTCTATATTCTTCACAATTGCCGAAGGTTTTTCATTTAATTGCATACCATTACGAAATACATGAAATCCACCTGGGGGATTAAGAGGATGTCCATTAAATTGTGCATCAGGCATATTACGCATATTTCCAAAAGGATTATTTCCACCAAATAATATATCACTAAATAATGAATCTATATTTTCAAAAGGAAATTGCATCGGCATACGCATTCCACCTGCTCCTCCCATCGCCATGTTGATAAATGGATTATTATTGAATAGATCATATTGTTTTTTTTTGTCTTCATCACCTAGTGTTTCATATGCTTCATTAATCATTTGAAAGATTTCACAAGAGTTAGGGTCGTTTTGTGTTCTGTCTGGATGATGTTTTAAAGATAATTTTCTATAAGCTTTTTTAATATCATCCGTAGATGCGTTTGATTCTAATCCCAATACCTCATAGTAATTATTTTTAGTCATTATAATTATTATTATATAAGATAAACTTAAATAATACTTGACGAATAATATATAATATATTATGAATAAAAACTTATTTATTAAAAAATATCAACCAACAAATATAGAGGATTTTAATTTAAATCCTAATCTTTTACATATTCTTAATACATTTATTGATATGAATCAACTAAATATATTATTTATTGGGGATTCTGGAACGGGTAAAACAATATTAATTGACGCTATTATTAAAAAATATTATAACCAATATTCATACAATACTTATAAGGACAATATATTATATATTAATAATCTCAACGGACATGGTATTGATTATTTTCGTAATGATGTTAAAATATTTTGTCAAACACATTCCATTATACCTGACAAAAAAAAATTAGTAATATTAGATGATATTGATCTTATTAATGAACAACATCAGCAAGTATTTCGCAATATTATTGACAAATATTCTTGTAATATACATTTTATAGCATCTTGTTCAAATATACAAAAAATTATAGAAAATATACAATCTAGATTTAATTTAATTAATATTTTACCTGTATGTAAACAAGAATTACAGCGAATTATGAATAATATTATTGAAAAAGAAAACATAATTATGGATGAAGATGCTAAAAATATGTTATTGACTATTTCCAATAATACAATTAAAATATTAATTAATTATTTAGAAAAAATTAAATTACTAGATAAACCCATAAATATATCAATACTAGAAGATATATGCACTAATATTAGTTTTACAACATTTGATACATTTACTACATTAATTAAACAAAAATCATTACATAAAGCTATAGATTTAATTCAACAATTATATGACATCGGTTATTCTGTTCTAGACATACTTGATAATTATTTTTTTTATATTAAATATACTCACTTACTTACAGATAACGAAAAATATACAATCACTCCATTAATATGTAAATATATTACAATATTTAATGATATTCATGAAAATGATATTGAACTAACGTTGTTCACTAATGATCTAATTGATCAATTAGGGTAAAAATATATATTTTATTATATAAATAATATAATATAATATATGAATGAAAAATCAAATATTTAAAACATTTGTAGATAACTCTTTATTTTTCGATTTTTTAAATAATGTGTGCTCTAAGGTTGATACATATTATCAGTTTGATATGAATGCTTATAAAAAAAGCACTTATAATGATAATGAAATATTAGCTAATTTTTTATTGAATATTAAAAATAATTATCATATGTCAAAACAATCCTATGTAGAACGTCCTATTACCTACAATAATATTACTACTATATTGAGACAAATATGTAAAGCCAATAATATTCATTTTACTAGTTATATAAAGTATGATCGTTCTAAATATTGTATAAATTTTCATATTTACTTTGAATATCCATATCCATAACTTAAATTAGTTATACATTTTTCCTAGAACTGGTTGTTTCGAAGAGGACAATATATTATTACCCAAATAATTAGGTTTTAATCCCCATAATCCTGATGGTAATAATGGTGTAGCATAATATTTTACCCAATTAGTTCTATTCTTAAATGGTTCTACTTTACCATGAATATCTTCTGGCATATTTGCTAGTAGTATATACTTACTTAATATGGTATTACCTTCTAACACTTGTTTTTCAGATAGACGAGCAAACCATTGATAGTGCACTCTATTTAATATTTCATTTGAGGGAATATATATACCATACATATTGTCCGAAAAATCAATATAATCATTTGATAATAAATTATCTAACAATATTGGCTTATCATCTTTTGTTTTTATCCCAATCATTTTTCCATCTATTAAATTAATTTTATTTTCTTTTATTCCATAATCACACCATTTTGCAAACTTTCCTAAAAATTCTGTTTCGGATGTATAATCTTCAGAAATAGTAATCTCCATAAAACTTATAAATTTATGTAAAATATCACAATCTTTATCACTTCCCATCATATTGATATTCGGATAATACATGTATTCTACCGATGAACTATTTCTATCAATATTTTCACACACAAACATCTTATCATTTATCGTATTAGTATTGTATAAATCTATCAAATCTTTCATACATAAAAATCCAGGAGGGACTATCATTCCACCATATTTATATAATAATTTAGCTAGTCCTAAACTTCTCATATATGATAAAATTGGTTTTGATATTTTGCTCATATCAATAGACCATCCTGGTAATAACATATCAAAAGAACTATCATCTAGTATACATATTCGGAATGATTTATCACAATGAGATATTATACTATTTACTGTTAAATATAAATAAGGTTGATTTAAGTCTAAAGAACTTCTAGAACCAAAACTTGACCAATCTCTTGCATTATATTCATAACTGATAGGAATCCACAAAATTGGCTTGCTTTCTTTTGATAAAGAATCAGAATCTCTTAATAAGTAATCTTGAATTGCATTATAATTGTTTTTATTTTCTTCCCTTTCTAATTTTTCTTGATAACGATTATAAAAAAAACCAATTATCATTAATACAATAAATGAAATTAGATGGTTCTTGTATTTTAATAATTTAACTAACATATATAATATTATTATATATTTTATTTGATTTACGACCCTTTTAATTTTTAATTCGTCTTAAATTACTCCAGAAATCTTCGTCTTTTCTTCTTGTCTCTTCTGCCTCTTTAGCTAATTGATAACCTCTTTTTGTTGCCTTATCGTCTTCTATATTTTCTCTATTATTTAAATATTCTATTGCTTGAGATTCAGATAAAGGTTTTGTATTTTGAGTATTTCTATGTGTCATTAATTCATTCACATTACTAAACTTCTTTCTATTATGATAATCTTCTTCTGTAACTGGAATAACCGACTCACAATGAGCCTTTTGTAAATCTTGAAAAGGTAAAGAACTATATAAATCTGAATCAAAACTTTGAGGTACATCTTGTGATAATTCACTTGCCAATAATCCTGATCCACCATTAAAATCTTCTATATCTTTTTTCACTATTAAACTTCTCGCTTCAGTTTTTCTTTTATCAAATACGTTTTTCATTTGCGATAATGATGTTACTCTTTCTTCCTCAATACCTTCTGATGATTTCAACCAGTCACCATATCCAGTTTCTACATTTTCGTTATATATTTTTTGTTTTTCAAATTGTTCATTAAACCAATTATTAAATTGTTTATTATTTTTTTTTAATATATCATTTTTATCAAAAAAATTATCTAATATTTGTGTTTTATCTTCATCCGATATTTTTTCATAATCTGTGTTGGCTTCATTTATATTTACTTCACCCTTCTTTCTAAACTCCCATACAGAGTACAACATCTTATATGCCTTCAGATAAAAACGAAAATAATCAGGTGGTAAGTTTGATTTATCTGGATGTATTTTTAATACTATTTTCTTTGCATTTTTTATATCCGATTCTGTAAAATTACTTGGAATTTTAAATAAATTTAAAATATCATTCAAATTATAATTATTTATATCTAAATCCAAACTATCCATATATTATATTACAAAAAACATTTCTAATATAATTTTTCGTTAATTTACATTCTTTTTTTTCTAATATTTTTACGTGTTTTTCTTTTTGTATATCTTTTTCTCTTTGTTTTTCTTCTTCCTCCTTGTATTATACCATCATCCTTATTAACTGGAATTACTTTTCGTGTTGTTGGTGCTTGTTGTTGTGTATTTTCTTTCTTTCCAAAAGGCCATGAAAACCATGACTTTGATTTTGGTTTTGGTTTTGGTTTTTCTAATTCTTCTGATTCTTCGCGTGATACTAAAGGTGAGTTTTCTTCATGTAAACTTGAATTAATTGTAGATATACTTCTTCCATTTCCCTCTTTATCATTTATAATAGTGACAGCTTCTTGTATCATATTAGTAGAACGACATCTTTTTCGTTTACAACTGCGACAAAAGTTTGATCGTGTTCCTTGATAAAACTCTGTATAATAGTCCCAATTAACAGAATGATTCATAATTTTTAGACATTTTAAATTAGTTGAAGTACAATTCATAATATTTTCTTTCGCACTTAATCCTTGATTACCATCACATCGTTTATTTGGTGTATAAGTTAATTCATGTGCGCATGGTAATACATATATAGGTAATTCTCCCATAATAGTACACTTCATATTTGCACTATCACAATATATTCCATTTACTAAATAACCAATTGTCTCTCTTGTGCGCATCAAATCCGAAGAAAATAAATAATTTATATTTAAATTTTTAAAAATATTGGACAGACTTTTACCAGCACTATATGCTTGTTTTTCACCTTCACTTGTCAAAATTGTATCTGTATTTCCTGGTAATTGTCCTATTGCTTTTTTTAATTTAGAAGTACGTAAATTATGGATTGCTTGTCCATGTCGAACTAAATAAAATTTAAATGTATTATTATTAGCATTAGGTGTTTCTTTGGGTATAAATCTTTCTTCAAATTCAGTTATTTTATATTTTGGTTTATTGGAATCAGTAGAGAAAACTGTATATATATTACTATTACCATCATCACTTACTACACGATAATTATCATGTTGATTTGCCCAATCTTGAACATTTGGAACATAATAAATATAATTAGGTTTTTCTTCATCTACCTCACCAGCATGGATTAATTCGATACTAGTTTGGACAGCTATTACATTAATTTTAAGAACACAACTATTCATAAAACGTTCAATTGGCGATTCTCCCGTTATACTTTCAACTAAACATCGTAATCTAGCCTGATGAGTAGTAATTATACTATTATATGTCTTAGGACTCCCACCTTTTTTTGTTCTATGATTTTTCATATATAATAAATCAATATTATAATTTTCGTTGTGCATTATTTAATGCTGCTAAATGATGTCCAGCTCTTTTAAAAAAGGCATCTAACGCATTAGGATCTATACCAGTTACACTATCATCAGGAGCATAATGATGATTCCCCTTTTTATATAATAGAATAGTCGGAATTCCGTTTACCATTTTTCGTTGTTTAAGAAAAATATACAAATCTGAACTTTCATCTACGTTTAAATCCGCACATAATACATCTGGTGGTGAACTAGCAAAAAAAGCATGCACAATATGTTCTATTTTTTTACAAGGACCACACCAGTCGGCCCCTAATTTAATAACAATTAATCCTGGATTTCTTTTTAATAAAGTAAAGAAATCATCTCGTGATTCAATAACAGATATAATTTGTTTTCGAAGAGACATATATTATACTATTAGTAAAATTATTACATAATTTTAACCTATTTTTTGATTTTTAACAATAGTTACATTACTAGCTACTTTACGAATAATTTTATTAAAATATTTCTCATCCTCTTCTTTATTGGACCCCCCCATACTTTCATATGATATCTTTAAGTATTCGTCCTCTTCCTTACTATAGTGTGTCTTCCAACTGGGATTCGCATCTGTCCATGCTTTTATTTTCATAACATTCCTATGTGATATTAATTGAAGCGCCTTTTTCATACTACACATTTCTTCCCCCTCTTTTTCCCAAATTCCATTATCTTTTATATACATAACCTCTCTTTTAAGATCACTACAATGAATCGGTCTTTCATATACATCTAAATTATTTAAAGCTTTCATAAATATACGACTAATTCCTTCAACATATCCTAGTTTTCCTACGTTGGCCACATCTTCTACCTCTACCTTAACAGTATTCAAGAAATCACTAATGTTCATTGCATTTTTACATTGCTCATTCAAAAAGAAGTTCAAATTAAAATTATTATTTTGAGTGTTCTGAGTATTATTTGTAATGTTATTTGTTGTATTATTTATTAATAATTGCTCATTTATTTTTGATTGCTCTACGTGTTGTTGTATTATTTTATTTTGCTCTTGTATCATTTGATTTTGTTCATTTTGTTGTTGCATTAATAATTTCATAATTTCTTTTGAATCATCTACATGTTCTTCTTGTAATATTATAATTTTACATTTTTTTTTGTGATTAAATAAACTTTGTCTATGTTTATATTTTTTACCACATTCACATTCATTTTGAAAGGGGTTTTTTGGGGTAATTATGTAAGTATTTGTCAGTATTTTGTGTTTAGCTGTCAATAAATGACGATTATAATCTTTCTTATTAGAGCATATAAAGTCACATGAGTCGCATATGTACCCCCTTTGGGGTTTTTTGGGGTTTTTTATGTCAGTCATTTGTCAGTATATTATACTGACACAAAAAACCCCTAAATTATTTTTTTAAATTAACAAAAAAAAACTTATGCAAACAAATAAAAAATCTAAAAATGCGATTTACAGCATTATGCTGTAAACTCAAATTTGCATAAATTCAAATTTCCAAGAGTTGAACAGAATTTGAAATTGGACATTTTTAAAAATGTCCAATTTTGAATTTCCCTAGGACTTTTGGAAAAAAAAATTTTATACATCTTTAAGTTCGATTTTAATATATTATATTTTTGAACTTAAGAAAATTATTT
>Ga0315330_10000535_pt1 | contig 23790 bp, 24 predicted proteins | sample M140m34915metaG_FD_203453 | JGI IMG/M metagenome (GOLD analysis project Ga0315330, IMG submission 203453) | Ammonia-oxidizing marine archaeal communities from Monterey Bay, California, United States - M1 40m 34915 | ecosystem: Environmental > Aquatic > Marine > Intertidal zone | place: USA...
CATAAAACTTTTTGAAGAGTAGTTGCTCCCATTTATAATAATCCGAATCACATGTCCTCAGTTCTTTTGACCAATCGTAACCTAAGCCAAGAGAGTTCAATTGGCCTTTCATGTACTCAATATTTTGCTTAGTCCATTCTGCTGGGCTCACTTTATTAGATATTGCAGCATTTTCTGCAGGTAATCCAAACGCGTCCCAGCCCATTGGTTGAAAGACATTAAAACCCTGCATCTTTTTATATCTAGAAATTACATCTCCTATTGTGTAGTTTCTAACATGACCCATATGCAGTTTTCCGGAAGGGTATGGAAACATGGAAAGACAATAGAACTTTTCTCTTTCATCGGGCGTAGACTGAAATCTATTTTCATCATTCCAAAGTTTTTGGATAGCGCTCTCTATCTCAGATGGATTGTATTCACTCATAATTATTTGGTAAAAATTCTTTTTCTAAATAGTTAATTGTGTGTTTGTTTTTAATAAAAGTTTCATCATGCAAAACATCTTGATGAAGTGAATGGTTCGTCTTAATGCCTTGAATAAAGAATTCATCTAATGCGCTTAGCATTCTTTTGATTGCTGATTCTCTTGTATTTGCAAGAGTTATAACTTTTGATAAAAGTGAGTCGTAATATGGCGGAACTGTATAACCACCATATATATGAGAGTCATACCTTACTCCAAAACCTCCAGGAATATGCATTTTTGTAATCAGTCCTGGAGATGGCTGAAAGGTTATTGGATCTTCCGCATTTATCCTGCACTCAATAGCATGACCTTTAAAATCTATCTCGTCTTGATCAAGCTCAATATCCATTCCCAAAGCAATTCTAAGTTGCGCTTTCACAAGATCATATCCAGTAATCATTTCAGTAACAGGATGCTCAACCTGGATTCTTGTATTCATTTCAATAAAATAGAACTCATTATTCTCATATAAGAATTCAATAGTTCCAACACCTTCATATTTAATTTTTTTACATAGGCTGATCGATGCATCTAAAGTTTTCTGTAAGGATTTTTCATCAATATCAAGGGCTGGAGCTTCTTCTATGATTTTCTGATGTTTTCTTTGCATACTGCAATCTCGAGTCCCTAAATGTATGGCCCCACCCTTTCCATCGCCAACCACTTGCACTTCAACATGCCTTGGATTTTCAATAAATTTTTCAATATAAACGGTACCATTTCCAAATGCACTCAGTGCTTCTTGAATAGTCACTTCGAGAGAGTTGAGCAAGTCTGACTCTTCTCTAACCATTCTCATGCCTCTCCCGCCTCCACCAGCAGTTGCTTTTATCATTATTGGATATCCAATATTTCCTACAATGTCTTTAATTTTTTCGTCTGAATCAGGAAGCTCCCCTTTATAACCAGGTACAATTTGAATACCTGCCTCTTCTGCCAAAGTCTTTGCAGTAATTTTATCTCCCATTTTCCTAATAATTTCAGAGCTAGGGCCAATAAATTTAAAACCACTTTTTTCACACATCTCTGCAAAATTTGGATCTTCTGCTAGAAATCCATAGCCAGGATAAATACCATCCACTTCTGTTAATTCGGCTGCGGAAAGAATAGCTGCCGCATTAAGATAGCTTAATGTTGGTGATGCCGGTCCAATGCAAACTGACTCGTCAGCAAACTTTAAATGCTTAAGATCTCTATCAGCAGTCGAATAAACTGCAACAGTTTTTATATTCAATTCTTTGCATGCTCGCATTGCACGCAAGGCAATTTCTCCTCTATTAGCTATGAGAACTTTGTATGACATTTTAATCGATGGTTATAATGTGTTGATCAAATTCCACCGGTTGCCCATCTTCAACATTTATAGAAGTGATTTTTCCGCTAAATTCTGATTTAATTTCATTCATCATTTTCATAGCTTCTATAATGCAAAGCACATCTCCAACCTCGACAGTATCACCCACTCTTATGAATGGATCTTTATCAGGCCCTGGCTTTCTATAAAATGTTCCAACTATTGGAGATCTTACCAAGTTACCAGATACAGCCTCATCAACCTTCTCAGTTGATTCAATTATTGGTTGCGGTACTGCTACTTGCTGAACTGAAGGAGTGTTTGAAATAATGTTTTGACTACCACCTCTTGTAATTCGAACAGACTCATCACCCTGACCAACCTCTATTTCGGTAAGATCAGACTCTTGTAACATTTCAATTAATTTTTTTATTTTTCTTATATCCATAATATTTACTTAAATTTTAAAATTGAATCTAGGAGAGCATATTCATAACCTGAAGCACCTAATCCACAAATTACTCCTGTTGCTATGTCAGAAAAATATGAGTGATGCCTAAACTCCTCTCTGCTAAAAATATTAGATATATGTACTTCATAAAAAGGAACATTTACAGCGAGCAGAGCATCTCGTAATGCAATGCTTGTGTGTGTGAATGCGCCTGGATTTATAATAATTGCATCATATGACTCTGAAATGCATGTCTGAATTTTATCAACGAGTTCATGCTCAGCATTGCTTTGGAAAAAATCAACACTGCATTTATGCATCTTAGCAAGATCTAATAAATTATCCTCTATCTTTTCAAGATTAACATCACCGTAATGATTATTTTCTCTTGCTCCAAGAAGATTTAAATTTGGTCCATTAATAACTAATAATTTCATGTTGAAGGATTTTAGCTGAATTTAAGAGATTTTAAAAGATTTTAAAAGATTATTTTAGATATTTTTTGAGACTGGAGCGGATAACAGAAGCCTGAGTCTGAACAGCCTTGAAAGTATATCAATAAATTATTGAGATTCTCAACTTTAGCAGTCATTATAAATAGTTCTCCTCTAAGGATTTGAGTTTTTCCAAAAAACTCATCTTCGTAGGTAGTTTCATTTGAATTGATAATTATATATTCCAACTCATTATCACCATCTACAATTTTTACTGAATTTTTGTAAAGATAATATCCATTATTAATTCGCCAATTAATATATAAGAGATCGTTATCAATATAGCCCGAAGTAGCAAAAGCATCAGAAGGTTTTAATATTTCATTTTTTTCATCAAAAAGATTTTGAGCATCTAAAGAAATGGTTGTGACTAGTAAAAGGATGGATAATTTAAGTAACTTATACATTACAAAATGATAAACTCTGAAATATGGAAATGAAAGATAACACACTCCATTAATGTTTAAAAAATTTCTATTAAATATTTTCTTCAACATCCCTGATTTTATTTTTAAATTTTTTGGAATGTTTAATAGCATAGTTTATAGAGGTCACGCATTAGATGATCAGACAAAGTTTTTTTTAAAATTAATACCTATTAAGAATTTGAAAGATGAGGATGAGAGCAAAATCAAATCCATCAGACAAGCCTATGAAAACAGATCAAGCTTTATAAATACTGCTGCAAATCCCATTCAAGATGTTAGCTATAGTGATATTGAATTAATGGATGAACTAATTTTAAGAAAGTATTCACCTAGAAAAAAACATACCAAAAAATCAATTCTTTATTTCCATGGAGGGGGTTATGCATTCGGAAGTATAAATACCCACCATAATATTGTTCAGTACTATTCATCCTATTTGGGAGCAGATATCTATTCATTAAATTACTCGCTTTCACCTGAAAATAAATATCCTAAAGCTTTAAATGAAGCTGTTACAGCATACGCATGGATGTTAGATAATGTGTCTAATGAGATAAGCTTATGTGGAGATAGTGCGGGAGGGCATTTGGCTGCATCTTTAACAAACAAGCTAACAAAAGAATCCCTCACCCTTCCTTGTAGTCAATTATTAATATATCCAATGATAAGTCCTAAATGCAATTTTAATTCGTATGAAGATTTATCTTCTGGATATTTCTTAACAGCATCTAATATGAGATGGATATGGAAAAAATTTGTCGACAATAAGATCAGTTATGAGGACCCATCTTGTGATTTGTTAAAAACAAATTCAATATCAACTGAGTTTCCAGAGACATTAATTATTACTGCTGGATTTGATGTTTTATGCGATGAAGCAGAAAAATATGCCTACCTATTACACGAAAAAAGTATTAATATTCGTCAATTACATTATCCATCGCTTATTCATGGGTTCGCATCTATGAGTAGATTGCGTAAAGCAAAATTAGCTGTAGATAATTTTTTGGATGACTATAAAAAAATATTATGAGTGAAATTTTAAAAGTAAGAGATTTGAGTATAAGTTTTGCTGTCCGCGATGATTCTTTCCTTGCTGTTGATAATATTAGTTTTGACATTCAGAGGAATCAGACTATGGCATTAGTTGGAGAGTCTGGCTCTGGAAAATCCGTTACCGCAATGTCCATATTGCAACTTTTACCAAGACCGCAAGCATCTTACTCTAATAATTCCTCCATCCTTTTTGATGGCAAAGAGGTTATAGATGCTCCAGCAAAAGAGCTAATAAAAATCAGAGGCAATATTATTTCTATGGTTTTCCAGGAGCCAATGACGTCTCTAAATCCATATCACAGAGTTGGTGATCAGATAACAGAATCCATTATTCTTCATTCAAATAAATCAAAAGCAGATGCCGACAAAGAAGCCAAAAAACTAATGACTTTGGTAGAAATAGATGATGTCGATAGGAGATTTTCTGCATACCCGCATGAATTATCAGGCGGACAGAGACAGCGCATTATGATTGCTATGGCATTAGTTAATGAGCCTGATCTTCTTATTGCGGATGAGCCCACAACTGCATTAGATGTGACAATACAAGCTCAAATATTAGATTTAATGACAAAGTTACAGAAAGAGCTTGGAATGTCGATACTCTTTATAACTCATGATTTAGGCCTAGTTGAAAAATTCTCAGACCAAGTTTGTGTAATGAAAGATGGCAAAATTGTAGAAAAAGGTAACACCCTTGAGGTCTTCAAAAATCCTCAACACGGTTACACTAAAAAGCTTTTAGATGCTGAGCCTCAGCCTAAGGATAAATTTTCTTCAAATGATAGTGTTCTGCTGGATATAAAGAATCTAAATGTTTTTTATAATATTCCATCATCAAATCCATTTAAAAAAGATAGGTTTCATGCTGTGAAAGATATATCTTTTTCTATAAAAACAAATTCTACAATTGGCTTAGTAGGCGAATCTGGTTCAGGCAAATCTACTCTTGGAAGAGCAATTGCAAACCTTATACCTTTTGAGGGCAGCATCATATACGATGGAAAGGATATAAGTAGAAATTCAGCACAAGAAGCTAAAAACCTTAAAAAAGATATTCAAATAGTATTTCAAGATCCATATGGATCACTATCACCAAGAATGACTATTGGCGAGATTGTAGGAGAGGGCTTGGGAGTCCATTTTTCTTATTCGAAAGAAGAAAAAAACCAAAGGATTGACAAGGTATTAAATGATGTAGGAATTAATCCATCACAGAAATCTAAATACCCTCATGAATTTTCAGGGGGTCAAAGGCAAAGAATTGCTATAGCAAGATCATTGATTATGAGCCCGGCATTTATGATACTTGACGAGCCTACATCTGCCCTTGATAGATCAATTCAAATTCAAGTAATTAAACTTCTAAAAGATTTACAAGATGAATACTCTCTAACATATTTATTTATTAGTCATGACTTAAAAGTTATAAGATCTATGTCTGATGAAATTTTTGTTATGAAACAAGGAAGAATTGTAGAAGCAGGTTCGGCTAGTGAGGTTTTTGATAATCCTAAAGAAGAATATACAAGAAAACTTTTAAATGCAGCATTAAGTTATGCATCAGGCTAATTAAAAAAAATGAATAGAAAATACTCTAAAGATTTAGTAGATGGCCCTAATCAATCTGCATCGAGATCAATGTTAAGAGGCGTAGGCTTTACTTCTGAAGATTTTAAAAAACCTCTTGTGGGAATAGCATCGACAGGCGCAAAAGTAACGCCATGCAATATGCATATTAATGAATTAGCCGAAGTTGTTGAGTCATCAATTAATAACAATAATGGGAAGGGCGTTCTTTTTAATACCATAACTGTTTCAGATGGAATATCCATGGGAACTCAGGGAATGAAATATTCTTTGGTCTCAAGAGAAGTTATTGCTGACTCTATAGAAACTGTAGTTGGCTGCCTTGGTTATGACGGAGTAATATCTATTGGAGGATGTGATAAAAATATGCCTGGTTGCATTATTGGCATGGCAAGACTTAATCGTCCGTCAATATTTGTATATGGGGGATCAATCAAACCCAGCGAAGAAAATACAGATTATGTGACGGTTTGTGAAAAAACTGGCGAGTTTTCAAAAGGCGACCTTCCTGAACAAGAATTAATTCACGTAGAAAAAATTTCAGTCAAAGGCCCTGGGTCATGTGGAGGCATGTATACAGCTAATACTATGGCTTCTGCAATTGAGGCTCTTGGTATGAGTCTCCCAGGCAGTAGTAGTCAAGATGCTGTTTCTAATGATAAGAAAAAAGATTGTGATGATGCTGGAAAAGCGGTTATGCACCTTTTAGAAAAAGATATTAAACCATCAGATATTATGACTAAATCAGCGTTTGAAAATGCTATCGCTATAGTTATTGCATTAGGCGGTTCAACTAACGCAGTCCTTCATATTATTGCTATGGCTGATGCGATTGGAGTCACAATAACATTAGATGATTTCACAAGAATAGGTAAAAAAACCCCAGTTTTAGCTGATTTAAAGCCGTTTGGAAAACATTTTATGTCTGAGTTGAATGCATCAGGAGGAATACAGCCCTTAATGAAAACTATGTTAGAAAAGGGGTTGCTTGATGGTAATTGTCTCACAGTAACAGGAAAGACTTTAGCTGAAAACCTTAAAGATATAAAACCATATAAAGATAACGAAATAATAAGATCTTTTGATAAGCCTATTAAAGAAAATAGCCATCTAAGAATCTTATATGGAAACCTAGCAAAAGAGGGAGCAGTTGCGAAAATTACTGGTAAAGAGGGCACTTCATTTACTGGTAGAGCAAGAGTTTTTAACTCCGAAGAAGATGGGGTGGCAGCAATTTTATCAAAGAAAATAACAGCAGGAGATGTTGTCGTTATTAGATATGAAGGACCAAAAGGTGGGCCAGGTATGAGAGAAATGTTGAAGCCAACCTCTGCAATTATGGGGCAAGGCTTAGGTGATAAAGTTGCTTTTATAACAGATGGAAGATTTTCTGGAGGAACACATGGTTTTGTTGTTGGTCACATAACTCCAGAGGCAGCTGATGGTGGAGTAATAGCGATAATTGAAGATGGGGATGAAATTACTATTGATGCCAATAAAGACGAGTTGAGTCTTAATTTATCTGATGATGAGATAAATGATAGGTTTGCTAAATGGGCATGTCCAAAACTTCCTCCCAAAAAGGGTGTTTTATCTAAGTATGCAAAGAGTGTAAAATCTGCAAGCCTAGGAGCAGTTACAGATTAAATATGTTTGAAAGAAAATACCCATCTACAAGACTTAGACGATTAAGATCTAGTAAATACCTTAGAGACATAACAGCAGAAAGCAAATTAACCAAAGATGATCTTATTCAGCCCATTTTTATCAAAGACATTAATGGATATGAATCGGTTTCTACTATGCCAGGAATTTCTAGAGTAGGGTTGGATGTTTTGCTTGATGAAATTAAAGAAATAGCTGATTTAGGAATAAAATGCGTAGCTATTTTTCCAGTTGTTGATAAAGAGAAAAAAGATGAATTTGGCAAGGAATCATTCAATGAATCTAATTTAGCTTGTTCAGCCATTAAAATTATTAAGAAGAATTTTCCAGAGATAATAATAATTGCTGATGTTGCTCTTGATCCCTATACATCCCATGGTCACGATGGTTTAGTAAAAAACAATTATGTTTTAAATGATGAAACTATTGAAGTTCTTGAAAAACAAGCTTTAGCTCTTTCAAAAGCAGGAGCAGACATACTTGCACCGTCTGACATGATGGATGGTAGAGTTGGAGCAATAAGAGCAGCCCTTGAAAAAAATAATTTTCATAATACTGTCATACTTTCTTATGCAGCAAAATTCAGCTCTAATTATTATGGGCCCTTTAGAGATGCTGTGGGCTCTGCTTCAAATCTTGGAAAAGAATCTAAATCTTCATATCAAATGCTTACAGCAAATTCTGATGAAGCTCTGCATGAGGTAGCGATGGATATAAATGAGGGTGCTGATATTGTGATGATTAAGCCAGGAATGCCTTATTTAGATGTAATCTCAAAAGTTAAAGAAACATTTAAAATACCTACATTTGCTTACCAAGTTAGCGGAGAATATTCAATGATTATGCTAGCTATTGATAATGGCTTGTTAGAAAAAAAAGTTATGCTAGAATCACTTTTAAGCTTTAAACGAGCAGGGGCTGATGCAATTCTTACATATGCAGCCAAAGAAATTTCCAAGGAGTTAAACTAAATGGGCAACGTTAATATAGTAAATCAAGATAATTTTCAAACAGACGTTCTGAATTCTGATAAACCAGTTTTAGTGGACTTTTGGGCAGAATGGTGTGGACCATGCAAGCAGCTAGCGCCGACAGTCCAAGAGATTGCTAATGAAAACCCCTCACTAACAGTATGTAAAATGGATGTAGATGCCAATAGAGATACTGCTGTTAAATATGGTATCAGATCAATCCCAACCTTAATGCTTTTTAAAGATGGTGAAGCCATAGGTACTGAAATTGGAGCTTTAACAAAACAACAACTACAAGAATTTATTAATCAAGTCCTTTAAAACTTAATTTATTTTGCATCTTTAACAAAAAACACTTATCATTTTTATAGTTCAGATTTTTTTAATATCCAAACAACCCAATTTATCAAAACAGTTCATCATTATATTTATAGGGAAATCAAATGAACCTTACTGAAATTAAAGTTAAGCCAATCAGCGAATTGGTTGAAATTGCCACAGACCTTGGTCTAGAGGATGTTGGCCGACTTAAAAAACAAGAAATAATATTTAAAATTTTTAAATTCAAAGCCTCTGAGGGCATTGATATTTATGGCGGAGGTGTTTTAGAAATATTGAATGATGGATTTGGCTTTTTAAGGTCACCAGAAGGTTCTTACTGTGCTGGAGAGGATGATATTTATGTTTCTCCAAGTCAAATTAGAAAATTTAATTTAAGAAAAGGGGACTCAGTAGCAGGAAAAATAAGAACCCCTAAAGACAAGGAAAGATATTTTGCTCTTATTCAAGTTGATACTATTAACGGAGAAGAGCCAAAGAGAACAAAAAATAAAATTCTTTTTGAAAACTTAACACCATTATTTCCTAATGAAAGATTATCTCTTGAGCAAGGAAGCGGTTCAAATGAAGATCTGTCATCTCGTATTATTGATCTAATTGCACCAATTGGAAAAGGCCAAAGGGGATTAATTGTTTCTCCTCCTAAGGCAGGTAAGACTTTAATGCTTCAAAGCATTGCACACTCAATTAAAAGCAATAACCCAGAAGTAGAACTTATAGTTTTACTAATAGATGAGAGACCGGAAGAAGTTACCGAAATGTCTAGAACTGTAAAAGGAGAGGTCGTTGCAAGTACTTTTGATGAGCCACCAACTAGACATGTTCAGGTTGCAAATATGGTTATTGAAAAAGCTAAACGTCTTGTTGAGCACAAAAAAGATGTTGTAATACTCTTAGACTCAATCACAAGACTCGGAAGAGCATATAACTCAGTTCAACCAGCATCAGGAAAGATCTTAAGTGGAGGTGTAGACTCAAATGCATTAGAGCGCCCTAAAAGATTTTTTGGAGCTGCTAGAAACCTTGAAGAGGGCGGAAGCTTAACTATATTAGCAACCGCATTAGTTGACACTGGTTCTAAGATGGATGAAGTGATTTATGAGGAATTCAAGGGAACCGGTAATATGGAAATCCATCTTGAAAGGAAAATTGCCGAAAAAAGAATATTCCCAGCAATCAACATTAGACGCTCAGGTACCAGAAGAGAAGATTTACTTACATCGGATGAAGAGCTGCAAAGAATGTGGGTGTTGAGAAAAATATTAGATGAGATGGAGGATGCTCAAGGCATTCAGTTCTTAATTGATAGATTAAAATCATTCAAAACTAATGAAGAATTCTTTACTTCAATGAAGTCAGGTAACGGCAAGAAATCTAGATAATTTTTTTTGCTGCATCAATCATTGATTTATCTGAGGCATCATTAGCAACAATTCCATTTATATTTTGAATATCTTTTCCAGCATCAAGAATACGCTGTGAAGACACTACAAAAATTTTTTCTTTAATAATTTCTTCGTCTATATTATTCAAAATAAATTCAAGTGTTTTTAAGTTATATATCAAAACCACTTCTTTTTCTTTATTAAATGAACTTAATTCAACTTCATTGTATGTAAGCTTATAACATTTTATTTCATCAATATTTTTAAGTTCATTTTGAAGATGGCCCCTGGTATTAGTGCCGCAAAAAATTAAGTTTCTAGCATTTTTGTCAGTATCAAGATGTTTAGCAAGACTCTCTGAATTAGGGTTTGAAGCAATTATTGGCTTAACATTATGTTTAATCAATTCCGATCCCGTTGCTGGCCCGATAGCGTATATTTTTTTTGAAAAAAAAGTTTTTAATTTTTTTTCTGTCACAAGCTGCATGCCAAATTTAACAGCTGATCTACTCGTAAAGATTATATTTTTGTATATATCAATGTTTGCTAAAAGGTTAGTCCATTTCTCTTGATTAGCTTTGTCTTGTACCTGTGATATTGAGGTTAGATGCATGTGTCTAATATCTATTTTTTCTTTTAGTCCAATCTCTTTAATTGAATTAGATAATGTTAAGGGCCTTGTATTAACAATCATAAGATAATTGACCTTGCCCCTTCAGAGATAAATTGATCAGCAAGAGCCACTATATTCTTATCAAGATCAGCTATGCTCGAAATAGAGTTTTTAGCAATTTGTCTTTTGCCATCAAGAGATATAACTTTTGCTTGTATTCGCACTTTTTCATCAACCAACGTACAAAGAATGCAGATTGGTGAAGTACATGAACCATCAAGTTGTGCAACAAAAGATCTTTCAGCATTTGCTAGAATCATATCAGTCTTAGAATTGATGCTCTCTATAACTTTTGTTAGCTCGCTTTTATTATTAAGACATTGAATACCAATATATCCTTGTGAAGCTGATGGAAGCATTTCTGATATTTTGAATTTGCTGGAATATTCGCAAACTATCTCCAGTCTGTTTAGTGCAGCCTCAGCAACAATAATTGCATCGTAATCTTGAGCATTAAGCTTTGAAAGTCTAGTAGCTATATTTCCTCTTATAGGTTCAACTCTGAGATTTGGATTTATGTTAAGAATCTGTGCAGCCCGCCTTGGACTAGAGGTTCCAATTTTTGCTCCATCAGGCATATTTAATAAACTTACATCATGTTTCTTGACTAAAATATCTGCATAGCTTTCCCGAGGCATTACAGCATTTATAATAAATTTTTCACTTATTCTTGCCGGCACATCTTTAAGACTGTGCACAGCACAATCAATCTCATTTTTTAATAGCGCTTCTTCAAGTTTATTAACGAATAATCCTTTTCCGCCAATTTCATGAAGAGGTCCAGTTCTAATATCCCCTTCAGAAATAATAGGAATAATTTCTACATCAACTCCTAAATGAGATAGCTTATTACATACATAATTGGCTTGAAATAAAGCAAGTTCTGATTTCCTTGTTCCTAGTCTTAATTTCATACTTCTAATAGAAGAGCTCTTACATCTCCAAGTTTTTTTTCTTTCAAAATTTTAAACCTACTAGGTATATCAATTTCACAGAATTTACTAAACTCTAAATATATTTTACAAGATTTTTTTAATTCATTTTTGGATATAATTTTTTTAAGAACTTTCTCTTCAAGCTGCATGTTGAATGGAGGATCAAGAACTATTAGATCAAAATTTGATAAGTCATTTTTTGATATCCAAGAGAATGCATCCTTAAAAAATACCTTCGAACTATTTTGAAGCCCTAGTTTTAAAATATTTTTTTTTATATTTAAATAATGCTTTTTATTCAACTCTACAAAAGTAACTTTACTAGCATTTCTAGAAATTGCTTCAAAGCCAAGAGCCCCCGTACCTGCAAATAGATCAAGGCATTCGAAACCTTGTTCAAGCTCAAAATGTGTCCAATTAAATAAAATTTCTCTAAGTTTATTTGAGGTTGGTCTGAGACTATCATTAAACTCAAAATAAATTTTTTTACCTTTTAAGTTGCCACCAGATATTCTTATGCTATTCATAGATTATGTTGTATTGTATGTGCATAATTAATCATAAGTGAGAACTTTTACATAAGTATAATTTAATAATGAGCATTCAAGATGATTTTAGGTTAGCGATGAGGAGTTATATATACTCTGTAAGTGTTCTTTCAAATAAAGGTGAAGATGGCATGTGTAATGCCATTACTGTATCTTCGGTTACTTCAATTTCGATGGAGCCACCAAGTTTGCTTGTATGTATTAATAAAGATTCAAAAATTCACGATAGACTTATAGCAGGTTCAGAATTTTGTATAAATCTTCTTACAAAAGAACAGCAAGATATTTCCAATGTATGCTCAAGTGAATCAATGCATGATAAGAGATTTGATGACCCTAACTGGGATGTATCTTCTACTCCTCACTTAAAAAATGCACAAGCAAATATTTTTTGTAAAGTTGATGACCTTATTTCCTACCACACCCATACAATAGTTATTGCCCATGTTACAAAATCTGTGAATAAAGATAAGATAAATACACTAACTTATGTTGATGGTTCATATGCGTAAATTTTTTTCTGTTGGAATTACATGTTACTTTTTAAGTGGATGCATATTTGTCCCAGCTGCAGTTACAAATACCGTCATGGGAGCTGTAATTGTTTCTGCTGCAGTAGCTACTGCAAACGATAAGGCAGAGTGCGGAGAAAAAAAGCCAAAGGTATTTTTAGTTTCTCCTCAAGATGGATTTGTCTCAGCAACTACATCTGTCAAAGTTGTTTTTGGTTCAGAGAATGTTCAGATTGTCCCAGCTGGTTCTGTAAATCAAGCCAAGGAGGATAAATGCTTTGCAGTAGGCCATCATCATCTATTGGTTGATAGCGAGGATTATCCAACATCTTGGATACCATTTGATGATAATCATCTTCATTTTGGACAAGGTCAAACTGAGGCAGTAATTGAACTTAAGCCTGGCACTCACACCTTGCAATTAGTTCTTGGTAATCCTGTTCATAATGCAAGTTTTTCAATAAATAATTTTGCTGGGCAAGGGCCTTTTGTTTCAGAAAAAATAACTATAGAAGTAGCTAGCTCTGAATAATACCCGTTATAACTTTATCTAAATGGAGGTCTAGGTTATCGCCAATTAAAGAGGCGGCTGGTATTGGACCTAAATCCTGCCCTGAATCTAATTGGTCAACAACAGCAACCTTTCTTAATATCCCTACCAGGCCATGCAGCATTGACCAAAAAGTTATACATTTATAAGCAACTATTTCTTCTGAGTCATTTGAAAGTTTCGAGAAGCTTAATCGCATGTTTTCATATGTGTCATTAGCACAATCTAATAAGTCTGGATAATTGGAAAAGTCTCCAACAGCTGTTCCAAACATCAAGTCATAGGTATTAGCATATTCCAAACCAAAGTTAATATAATTTATGCCTTTCTCTACTAAATTTTTCTTAGTAACTTTCTTTGATGTATCTAAGTTTGTAGCTAAACTTAATTTCTTAAAACCTTCCATAGCAACAGAGGCATATAAAGATTCCTTAGTATCAAAGTGTCTATATGGAGCTGTTTGCGAAACCCCGCTCTCTTTGGCAATAGACCTCATGCTGAGAGTTTCATATCCATGTTCTTCACATAATCGGCATGCACAAGATATTAGCTCTTGCTTTAGATTGCCGTGATGATATGTTTTCATAAAGATTTACTAAAAAAATGAATTTTACACTTTAATGTTGACACTGTAAACATATAGTTTAATATGTTGACACTGTAAACATAAAATTAGAGCTATGCACAGAAAAACCACAATCTTAAATAATTTTTTTATTATTTTATTTTTAGTTTTTACCAATCAAAATCTAAATGCTCAATCAATAGAGATTCTTGAAGCACAAATTCAGGATTCCTATTTTGTAAAAAAAGCCTTCCCTGGGATTCTTCATCCTAGCCAACAGTCCAAAATATCTTTTGAAATACCTGGGAGGGTTTCTATTATCAATGTTGATATTGGAGATGAAGTAAAAAAAGGAGAGATTTTAGCTCAACTAGATAGTAGAGAAATTAATGCCCAACTTAAACAGGCTAAAGCAAGGTTTGACCTTGCTAAAATAATTTTGCAAAGAGTGGAGGGATTGAGGGTAGATGGTCACGTTTCAGACCAGCAGCTAGATGAAGCAAATTCTGAGTTTCTATCAGCACAATCTCAATATGAGTTTTATCAGGTCAAATTCGATCAAACAAAATTAGTTGCACCATTTAATGGTATTGTTCAAAGTCGATATTTAGACCCAGGTACTGTAATCAGTGGAGGAGCTCCAATTTTAGATGTCATAGATTCTGAGTATGTTGAAGCTCATGTAACACTTCCAATAAAATTCATTGAAAGATTAATGATAAATAGTCAATACGAATTCACAGTTGGTGAGGCTAGCCATAAAGGCACTCTTATGAGAGTTGCGCCAGTATCTAAAAGCGGGTCTAATTCCAGATTAGTAATTTTTCAATTTAATGAATTTTTGAGTCCAGGTTTGGTTACTAAGCTTCAGCTAAAAATTAAAGAAAATGCAAAAGGGTTATGGGTGCCATTAAAATCTCTTTCTCAGTCCGATCAGGGGCTCTGGTCAATTTACACAATAAGAAATAATACTGTTACTAAAGATTTGGTTGAAATAATCTACTTTGATGATAACTATGCATATGTTAATGGGACTATTTCAAGTGGAGATCAAATAGTTCTTGGCGGAGCATCAAAAATAGTTCAAGGAAAAGTTCTAGGTAGCTAATGAAAATTCTAGATATATTTCTTGAAAGACCAAGAGTTTTATTTTTAACATTATCTTTTATTTTATTGGCAGGCGTATCTTCTGCACTATCTTTGCCTGTTCAAGAGAATCCTGAATTGGCTCAACGTTGGGGCTCAGTCACAACAAGTTTCCCAGGGGCTTCTCCAGAGAGAATTGAAACACAAGTACTTGAGCAGCTTGAATTAAAATTAAGAGAAGTTACTGAGATAGATGAACTTGATTCAATCATTGTACAGGGCTTCTCAACAACTGTTGTTGAATTTGATCAAAGCCTTGATCCATTATTAATAGAGCAAACTTGGTCTCAAGTACAAGATAAAGTTGATCAGGTTAAACCCTTGATACCGGAGGATGCTAATCTTAATTTGATAAGATCCAGCGGTCCGCCCATCACAGTTATGTATGCCATACAATGGGAAGGTGATGGAGATACTCCATATGTAATGATTTCAAGGATAGCTGATCAGCTAAGAACGCAACTGAATACACTTAAGAATACAGAAAAATTAAAAGTATTTGGCGGAACTGATGAGGAGGTAATTATTGAGGTAGACTCTTCAAAGCTTTCATCTCTTGGATTGACCTTTACAGACTTATCAAAAATCATCAAAGGGCTTGATTCAAAGAAACCAATTGGGGTTATATCAAATGATCAGTCTGAGTATTTATTCAAACTGAAAGATGGTCTTAATAGTATCAGTAAAATTTCTGAAATACCCATAAAAGTTTTTAATCAAAATGAGCTAGTAAGACTTGGCGATATAGCTAATGTCTCAAAACGACCTGTAACTCCGGTAGAGGAGATAATGCTTATAGATGGCAAAAGAACTGCCATGGTCGCTATTTCTGGAACCATGTCTCAAAGAGTCAATGAATATGTATCAGGTGCAGATAAGATTGTAGATAAGCTAAATAAAGAGCTACCAGATGAAATATTTATTAAGAAAATCTATGATGAATCCTCTTATACAGCCGCGAAATTTTCTGAGTTATATACCAGTTTTTCCCTAGCTATATTTTTTGTACTATCTTTTAGTTTATTCTTTCTAGGATTGCGATCAGCAATAGTTGTTACAGCCATCTTGCCTTTTTCAGTCTCTCTGGTTTTATTTGGTTGTAATTTAATTGGATTGCCTCTTCATATGACATCAATGAGTGGGATCATAATAGCCCTTGGGCTTCTTATTGATAATGGCATCATTGTTGTTGAAGACTACAAGCACAGAAGATCTTTGGGACTCTCCCCAAATGAAGCTATAAAAGTTAGCGTTAATCACCTGGTTGCTCCACTTGCTGCAGCAACAGCAACAACTGTTTTTGCTTTTTTACCAATCGTTACAGGGGAAGGATCAAGTATTGAATTTGTAGGAGGTCTAGCAAAAACAGTAATCATGTCGATTGTCTCTTCTTTAATATTAGCTCTGATCGCAGTACCAGTAATGATGACTTACCTTGAAAAGGTAAAGTTTTTGAACAGAGGTGATATATCCAAAGAGGGCTATCATAATGAAAATATAGTTTCAAAGTATAGACAGTTTCTCAGTTGGGCTTATCAAAGACCAAGGAGAGCTATAAGCTTAGCCTTGCTATTTCCAGTAATTGGATTTATTTCATTTGGATCAATTCCTAAAGATTTTTTTCCTCCGCAAGACAGAGATATGTTTGAAGTAATAATTGAGTTGCCTCAAGGCACATCAGCTGAAAAAACATTAGAAAAAGCTATCGATGTAAGGAATCAGATAATTGAATCCAACCTAATACCTTTAAAAAGAGATATATGGTTTATTGGTAGCCGCTTACCAAGAGTGCTTATGAATGTGGTTGGGGGAGATTCTAAAGAGGGAAACAATAATACAGCTGAGGCTGTTTTATACGCAGAGGATTTTTATCAGATGATGAAAAATCTTCCTGAGTTAAGCAGAAAACTAAGTGCTGACAATCCTGATATAAAAATCTTGGTAGATAACTTTTTTTCTGGGCCCCCGGTATTTGCGGATATAGAATATAAAATAATTGGGAACGATAGAGAGATCTTAGGAATACTTGGGGAGCAGCTTGAGCTAATTGTAAGCAATGCACCAAATATCATATTAACAAAAAATGAACTATCTGATTTTGTTACAAATCTAGAATTTGAGATTGATACATCAAATGTATATTTTTCTGGTAGTGATCCAAACATAATTACCAATGAACTTTATTCAGTAAGTAATGGCATTAATGTCGGCACCATGCTCGACGGATCTAAAGAAATACCTATTAGGATTACAGGCATCTCATCAAATCAGGCCATTGATGAAGCAAGATTCCTAACAATTCCTTCTGAAGATTCAATTGAATATATTGATAATTTCGGTGAAAGCAAGATTGTAAGAAAGTCAGGAGTTATTGCCCGTTTTCAAAGCCAAAAATTGAATCAAGTGCAGGGATGGGTTGAAACAGGAACCCTTCCTTCTGAAACCGAAGCTTATTTAAAAGAACCCATAGAGGAATTCATAAGTTCATTACCTAAAGGTTTTTATATTGAGCAGTCCGGACAAGCCGAGAGTAGAAATCAATCTCAAGGTCAAATCTATTCTTCTGCACTTTTTTATCTCGTGTTGATAATTGGCGGGTTGGTTTTTGCTTTGAATTCATTTAGACAAACCATGTTGATATTATCAGTAGGCGGTCTTTGTATAGGTCTATCTTATCTTGGACTTACAATTGGAAATCAAAACTACGGTTTTATTGCAACTATTGGTGCGGTAGGTTTAGTTGGTCTATCTATCAATGATTCAATTATTGTTTTGTCTCATATTAAAGAAGAGGCTAGTAAAAAACTTATATCTAAGGCAGAAATTATCGAAGTAGTCATCAGATCAACAAGACATATCATTACAACCTCGATAACTACGATAGGAGGCTTCGCTCCGTTAATTTTTACAAGCGTTTTCTTTAGGCCCCTTGCATGGGCTATGACTATTGGAGTTTTAGGAGCAACTTTACTTGCACTGCTTTATATTCCAGCTATGTTTATAGTGATGAATAAAATCAAGAATTAGCGCAATTATCAGAACAGTAGATTTTTGAATTTTTTTTTAAAATCAAAGACTCATGAACGCTTATTCCGCAAGCAAAACAAGTTATCATTTCATTTGAAATTTCCTTCTTATTTTTTTTAAAAAATATACCTCTCACTGAAAATAATATAATTGCAAGAATTGATAAAATTATTATTGGAATTAATAAAAAAACTAATTTTATTATTGTCATAGATAAAACTAAGGTTTAATTCTATTTAGCTCTTCCCATGACCAAGAGCTATCCTCTAATGGCGCATTACTATTTCGTGCATAGTTTAGTTTGATAATTTCTTTTGTATCTTCATACAGATCTATATATCCAAGAGCATCATATGAATCTAGAAGAATTTTTAATGCTCGAAGATTTTCGCTAGATCCAGGTATATTCTCAATTACATAATTAGCTCTTCGAATTGCAGCTATGTATGCTTTTCTTGTCATGTAATAATCAGCAGCAGATAGTTCATTTCTAGCAATCATATTTCTTAAATAAATACTTCTTTGTTTCGCATATGGGCCATACTGACTTTCTGGGAATCTAGTCAAAAACTCGGCAAGCTCAGCAAAAGATTCTTTTGCTCCAGAAATATCTCTATTAGATAAATCAGTGCCAGTTATCCTGACTAAAAAATTATTGTCTCTTGTGTAGCTAGATAAGCCTTTCATAAAATATGCATAATCTATATTTGGATGTCGAGGATGAAGTCTTATAAACTTTTCTGCAGCCGAATGAGCTGCCTCAGGCTCTGAGTTCATAAGATGAGCATAAATTAATTCAACTTGAGCTTGTTCAGCATATTTACCAAAAGGGTATCTACTTTCAATTGTTTCTAGAGACTCAATTGCACCCATAAAATTTCCAGTAGACATTCTTCTTTGGGCTTGATCGTAATAAATTTTTTCAGGCCTCTCTACTACTTCGCCATCAGATTGACATCCAATTAATAAGGTTATAACTAATGGCGTTACAACAAAAGCTCTAAAAAAATTTTTATGATGTTTCATTATTTCTATATTTTACCTTTATTATTAGCATTAAAGTTTTAAAAGCTATATTTAGATTGAAATATTTTAAATAAGTTCAAATGCCAATGTTAAAAATTGTTCAAGAAGATCAAAACAAATCAAGACTGGATAAAGTAGCAGCTGAAATGTTTAATGAGTTCTCAAGAACACAAATAAAAAAATGGATACTTGAGGGTAGAGTACTTGTTAATAATGAATTAGCCAGACCAAAAGACATAGTTCTTCATTTAGATGAAATAGAAATTAATCCAGTAAAAGAAAAAAAGGTTTCATGGGATCCTGAGGATATAGATTTCGAGGTCGTAGATGAAAATAATGATTTTATTATTGTTAATAAGCCTCATAATTTAGTAATGCATCCAGGCTCAGGTTGTCATAGCGGAACTTTAGCTAATGCCCTTCTATATAAATATCCTGAATTAGAAAGCCTACCAAGAAGTGGTATTGTTCATAGATTAGATAAAGATACTTCTGGAATTTTAGTTGTTGCTAGAAATGATAAATTTAGAAATCACTTTATTAATGAAATGCAGGCTCGAAATATTTCAAAAAATTACATTGCAATATCATCAGGGTCTACTTTAGGAAGTTTTGAAATAACTGACCCCATTGGACGGGATAAAAATAACAGAACAAAGATGACAATTAGAGATGATGGTAAAGAAGCAATTACATTTGTAAAGCTTAAAGAAAAAATTCGGGGCTACTCTGTACTTAATATATCAATCCAAACAGGAAGAACCCATCAAATAAGAGTCCATCTTGCTTCAAAAAAACTGCCAATCATTGGTGACAATACATATAATCCTAGAAAAGTTATCTCTAAAGATACATCTGATAATCTTATAGAAATTATCAGAAATTTTCCTAGGCAAGCCCTTCATGCTTCCTCAATTGCTTTTAAAGATATGAAAAGTGAGAATGTTATTACTTACAATTCAGACATTCCCATAGACATGCAGATCCTCATCTCAAAATTAAAAAAACTTTAAAATACTTGTTACCAAGGCTATAAAGTAATATAAAATCTGACTTTTAAATTATTTAGTTTTTAAATCTTGAAAATATCTGGCGCTGATATGTTGATGCAGGCACTCCACAAAGAGGGTGTTGAGCTTATATTCGGATATCCCGGAGGCGCAGCTTTGCACGTCTATGATGCTCTGTTTAGACAACAAGATATCGAACACATTTTAGTTAGACATGAGCAGGGTGCAACTCATGCTGCAGATGGTTATGCTCGCTCCACTGGAAAGCCTGGGGTAGTTTTAGTTACTTCTGGTCCAGGCGCAACCAATGCAGTTACTGGAATTGCAACTGCTTTTATGGATTCAATTCCTATGGTTGTTCTTTCATGTCAGGTTGCTAGTCATTTAATTGGGACCGATGCTTTTCAAGAAACGGATATGATTGGTATCTCAAGACCTATCGTTAAACACAGTTTTACAATAGAAGATCAGAAAGACATCCCAAGAATTATTAAAGAAGCTTTCCATATAGCTATGACGGGAAGACAAGGACCTGTTGTAATAGATATACCTAAAGATATGACAGCTCCTGATAAATTATTTGATTTTGCTTACCCAGATGAAGTTAATATCAGATCTTACAATCCACCTGTTGAGCCTAATGACTCTCAAGTACAAAGAGCAGTTAATGCAATTTTAAGTGCAAAGAAGCCAGTCTTATATGCTGGTGGAGGAGCAATATCCAGCAATGCCTCTAATGAGCTTTGGGAGCTAAATGAAATCCTTAAAGCTCCTGTAACTAATACGTTAATGGGTCTTGGAGTTTATCCGGCCTCTGATAAATACTTCCTAGGTATGTTGGGTATGCATGGGACATATCAAGCAAATATGGCTATGCATAATTCAGATTTAATTATTGCAATAGGGGCTAGATTTGATGACAGGATAACAAATACCCCAAGTTTATTTGCTCCAAATGCAAAAATTATTCATTTAGATATTGATTACTCATCAGTCTCAAAAATTATTGAAGCAAATATAGCTTTATTTGGTGAAGTAAAAAATTCACTTAGAAAAATTATTTCTTTATTAAAAGAGAATTTAGATCAATATGATTCTGATGAATTGATTCCTTGGCATAAGCAAATACAAGATTGGAAAGATCTGCATGGCTTAAATCATGATTTGTATACAGATAATTCAGATAACAACATGATTTTGCCGCAATCCGTTGTTCAACATGTTTATCATCAAACCAACGGCAATGCTTACGTAACATCAGATGTAGGACAACATCAAATGTTTGCAGCTCAGTATTATCATTTTGACGAGCCAAGAAAATGGATTAATTCTGGGAGTATGGGAACTATGGGCTTTGGATTACCAGCAGCAATGGGCGTTAAATTAGCTCATCCAGATTCAGAAGTGGTATGTATAACAGGTGAAGGAAGCATTCAAATGTGTATACAAGAATTATCAACCTGTCTCCAATATAATTTGCCAATAAAAATTATTAACATCAACAATGAGGCTCTCGGCATGGTAAAGCAATGGCAAGACATGAACTATGGTGGAAGACACTCAGAGAGCACTTATCAAAACTCTTTACCTGATTTTGTAGAGCTATCTAAATCATATGGTCATGAGGGCATTAAAATAGAAAAAAACTCAGACTTAGAGAGCGGCCTTGCCAAGGCCTTTGCACAAAAAGATAAATTAGTATTTGTAGATATCTATGTTGATCCATCTGAGCATGTATACCCTATGCTTGTTGCGCCTAATGGCAGCTTAAAAGATATATGGTTGGGAAAGGATAAGAAAGCATGATTAAAAGAAAGATTCTAATCATATTAGAAAATAAACCTGGAGCTCTTGCGCGTGTTGTCGGTCTATTTCATCAAAGAGGATACAACATAGAAAGTCTTCATGTAGATGCTGTTGAAGATACTGGCCCATATAAATATTTAGAGGATGAACTGAATATTGAACTGAAACCAAATGAAGTTTCTAAAATGACTATTACAACAACAGTAAATGATAATTTACTAACACAGATTTTGAGGCAGATTAATAAACTGATCGATGTTTTGATCGCCAATGAAGAAAATTAATTAATATTTAACCAGGAAATAAAAATGAAAATTTATTATGAAGACGATGCAAATATAGAACTAATTCAAAATATGAAAGTTGCTATTGTCGGCTACGGATCACAGGGGCATGCCCATGCTAATAATTTACATGATTCAGGTGTAGACGTTACCGTAGGTCTTAGAGAAGGATCAGCATCTTGGTCAAAAGCATCTGAGGCAGGGCTTAAAGTTGCTTCTGTATCTGAATCTGTAAAAAATGCTGATCTTGTAATGATATTGACCCCAGATGAATTTCAAGCGGCAATTTATGAGAATGAAATTAAGCCAAATCTCCAAAAGAACTCAATCTTAGCATTTGCTCATGGGTTCAACATTCATTTTAAAAAAATTATTCCTGAGCAAGGTAATAGTGTGATTATGATTGCACCAAAAGGTCCCGGGCATACTGTTAGGAGCACATACGAACAAGGAGGAGGAGTCCCATCACTAATTGCTATATATGAGGATGCAATTGAAGGCGAGTCATTTAATGCTAGAGATGTAGCTTTATCTTATGCAAAAGCCAATGGTGGAACTAGAGCTGGAGTCTTAGAAACATCTTTCAAGGAAGAAACCGAAACAGATTTATTTGGAGAGCAAGCAGTCCTTTGCGGAGGAATAACTGCGCTTATAAAAGCTGGATATGAAACTCTTGTTGAGGCTGGCTATAGTCCTGAGATGGCATATTTTGAATGCCTTCATGAAACAAAGTTAATAACAGACTTAATTCAAGAAGGTGGTATTGCTAATATGCATTATTCAATATCAAACACCGCTGAGTATGGAGATTACTTAAGTGGACCTAAAGTTATTACCCCAGAAACTAAAGATGCTATGAAAGAGATTCTAGAAAATATACAGTCTGGAAATTTTGCTGATGAGTTCCTAAATGACTGTCGTCAGAGCAACGATGGATCAGGTGGCCCATTCATGAAATCCAACAGAGAAGCTACTAAAAATCACCCGATTGAGAGTGTTGGAAGTGAGCTAAGATCAAAGATGAAATTCTTGAATACAAAAAAATTAGTAGATAAAGAAAAAAATTAAAAAAAAGGGTATCTTCTTTAGAATAACTTAGTTAGAATACGCGTCCGTCCTTGAGACGGTTGTTCTTTAAAAATATTTGGTTACTCGTGTGGGTGTTCAAAATACGAGAAAAAATAATTTAGATTTTTTATAAAAATCAACAAAACATGATATTAATTGAAGAGTTTGATCATGGCTCAGATTGAACGCTGGCGGTAGGCTTAACACATGCAAGTCGTGCGAGAAAGTATCTTCGGATATGAGTAGAGCGGCGGACGGGTGAGTAACGCGTAGGAATCTACCTAGTAGAAGGGGATAGCCCGGGGAAACTCGGATTAATACCGTATACCTCCTTCGGGAGAAAGAAGGCCTCTCTTTGAAGCTTTCGCTATTAGATGAGCCTGCGTAAGATTAGCTTGTTGGTGAGGTAAAGGCTCACCAAGGCTACGATCTTTAGCTGGTCTGAGAGGACGATCAGCCACATTGGGACTGAGACACGGCCCAGACTCCTACGGGAGG
>Ga0315330_10000538_pt1 | contig 23727 bp, 20 predicted proteins | sample M140m34915metaG_FD_203453 | JGI IMG/M metagenome (GOLD analysis project Ga0315330, IMG submission 203453) | Ammonia-oxidizing marine archaeal communities from Monterey Bay, California, United States - M1 40m 34915 | ecosystem: Environmental > Aquatic > Marine > Intertidal zone | place: USA...
ACTGCTATCTGGTGCGCGCATCATGGGGGCCTCAAACCACGGATTGTAGCGGTTTCAGATCTTTGTGTAAGCTGGTTTGTGCTCATTGCGCCAAAGGAACGATTATGGAGAGAAGCATCGAATTAGAGCAAGGCCTCGTTACGGGGTGGTGTGACCCTGTCTTGGAGTCGGTCCTCAATGCTTTCGTCAATAATTTTAATGCTCGGGGTGAGCTAGGCGCGGGTCTTGCGATCTACCGCCAAGGCACTTGTTTGGTTGATTTGGTGGGTGGATTTAGCGATAAAGAACGGCAGAATCCTTGGCAGAAAGATACGGTCTGCGTTGTCCACTCCTGCACCAAAGCCACCACAGCCCTGTGTTTGCACCATTTGATCGATCAGGGCGACGTGCAGCTCAATGATCCGGTGACTCGCTTCTGGCCGGAGTATGGTCAATCGGGCAAGCGTAGCACCACCCTTGCCATGCTACTGAACCATACCAGTGGCATTCCCGCTTTGAGAGCCCCGTTGCCAGAGCAGGCATTTCTTGATTGGCCCTACATGACCCGGGTGATTGCCGAAGCAGCACCTTTTTGGGAGCCAGGAACCCAGCATGGGTATCAGATGACAACCTTTGGTTGGTTGATTGGAGAGGTGGTCAGGCGGGTATCGGGTCAATCCTTAGGTCAGTATTTCAAGACCCATCTTGCTGAGCCCTTAGGCGCTGATTTCTGGATCGGATTACCCGAGGAGGAGCATCACCGGGTAGCAAAATTGGCGCGTTATCGTCCTCAAAAAGGTTTGGCTTCCGCCGCGTTCACCCGCCGTTTAATGGCCGACCCCGAGGGAATACCCGCCCTGGCCTACTTCAATACTGGGAAGTTTCGCGCCGATGCTGCCGCCAGCTATTCGGCTGAGTTTGGTGCAGGCGGGGGTATTGGCAGTGCCCAAAGTCTGGCAAGGCTCTACGGACCTTTGGCCAACGGCGGTTGCTCTGGAGGTCAGCAGCTGTTGAGTGAGAGGCAGGTGTCATTAATGGCTGATACCTCGATTAAAGGCGGTGAGGATCGAACCTTGATTATGCCAACGCATTTCAGCTTGGGGTTTATGAAATCAATGGATAATTTCGAGCGTCCCGGGGGCGCGATGGAATCCCTGGTTTTAGGGTCGTCTGCCTTTGGCCATGCTGGGGCTGGCGGCAGTTTGGGATTTGCCGACCCAGGGCTGGGTCTTTCCTTGGGTTACGTGATGAATCAAATGGGCCCTGGTATTTTGGTGAATGAGCGGGGTCAGAGCTTGGTGGACGCAGTCTACGCAGAGATGGGACAAACCCGATCAGTTCTAGGAGATTACCGAAACGAGTCAGCCAAGATCTAAACGGTTGTTATAGCGTTTTTTGGATGGATTGATCGGTTGGAGAGCTTGCACCATCGTGATACGGTGCTCCGTTGTAGGAGATTGTTTGCGCCATTATGGGTTGGCACTTTCGATCAAGATCGTTGCCGTAGCTGGGCAGCGCGGCCTCTAGGACTCTGGGTTTGCTAGCGGTAAATTGGGTCTTAGTCGGTCATAAAACTGAATTAGACTCGGTCCGCCCAATGGGCCGAAATACCTAAAATGGGCTGTACTAGAAGGAGAGAAGACATGAATTTCGAATTTTCAGACGAGCAAAATATGCTCAGAGAACAGGCGCAGACCTTTCTACGGGCGGAGTGTCCTCCCCAGGCCGTCCGCCAAGTGCTAGATGGTGACGCGCCGTTTGATCGCGGACTTTGGCAAAAGGTTGTGGAAATGGGTTGGACTGCGACTGCCATTCCAGAAGCATATGATGGATTGGGTTTGTCTTATCTAGAGTTATCGGTCATTGCAGAAGAATTGGGTCGAGCTTTGGCGCCGATCCCCTTCTCGTCATCCGTTTATCTTGCAACCGAAGCGATTCTGATGGCAGGTTCTGAAGCGCAAAAAACCGCCTGGTTGCCCAAGCTCGCCTCGGGTGCTGTCATCGGCTGTTTAGCGGCGGCGGAAACCAGCGGGCAACCAACGGCCGGGAAGCTCACCGTGCAATTTGAAAACGGCAAGCTTACAGGTTCTAAGCGCCCGGTTGCTGATGGTGATGTAGCCGATCTTGCAGTGGTGGTGGCAGCAAGCGCAGATGGTCCCGTGCTGTGCCTGACAGATCTGAATCAAGCGGGGGTTGCTCGCTCAGGTATCAAGACACTGGATCCAAGTCGTTCCCATGCCGAAATTCATTTCGATCAGGCAGAAGCGGAAGTTTTAGGTGGCCTCGGGGAGGGTTGGCATCTATTGCAGGCACTCTACGATCGCGCTGCGGTTTTGTTTGCTTGGGAGCAGGTGGGTGGATCGGAAACGGCCCTGGAAATGGCAAAAGAGTATTCCCTTGGACGCTTCGCATTCGGTAGGCCGATTGCTACCTATCAAGCGATTAAGCATAAGTTGGCCCAAGCCTACGTTAAAAATACGCTCGCTCGAGGTAACTGTTATTACGGCGCTTGGGCGCTGTCAACCGACGCCGAAGATCTGCCGATCGCGGCAGCCTCGGCCCGGGTTTCTGCGACCCAGGCGTATTACTATGCCTCGAAGGAAAATATCCAAACTCATGGCGGTATGGGATTTACTTGGGAGTTCGATTGCCAATTCCCCTATCGCCGGTCCAAATTATTGGCCGTCAACATCGGTTCAGAAGCGATTTGGCAGGAAAAGCTGATCGCCGCAATTGAAGCTCAACGCGCCGCTTGAGGCGAAGTTAGCAAAGGAGAAAAATCATGGATTTTAATGACACAGCACAAGAAGCAGCTTTTAGAACAGAGGTACAAACCTGGTTGACGGCTAACATTCCGTCAAAAGCTGAATTACAAGACCTAGACTATATTCAGCGTGCGAAACTTTGGCAGAAGCGTAAATATGACGCAGGTTGGGCCTGCATTCGTTGGCCAAAGGCTCACGGCGGCCGGGACGCCAGCGCGATTGAGCAAGTAATTTTTAATCAAGAAGAAGCCAAATTCGACACGCCAGACGGCATCTTCAGTATCGGTCAAGGAATGTGCGCTCCGACCATGATGACCTGGGCAACGGACGATCAAAACGAGCGATTTATGCCACCGCTGGCGAGTGGAGAGGAGGTGTGGTGTCAGTTATTCAGCGAGCCTGCTGGTGGCTCTGATCTGGCAGCGTTGCGGACTAAGGCGGTGAAAGATGGTGATGATTGGGTGGTCAATGGTCAAAAGATCTGGACCTCAGGCGCGCATTACTCTGACTATGGCGTGCTGGTACTTAGAACAGACCCTGATCTGCCGAAGCACCAAGGCTTGACCTATTTCTTTTTGGATATGAAGTCACCAGGGATCGACATCAAACCGATTCGTCAGATCTCAGGGGGCGCTAACTTTAATGAAGTCTATTTCAATGATGTTCGCATTCCTGATGCTCAGCGGTTAGGTGCGGTGGGACAGGGCTGGCAGGTTGCACTGACGACCTTAATGAACGAACGCGCGTCGATCGGGGGGGGCGGAGGCGGCGTTAACTTTAACTCTGTCTTTGAATTGGCTCAGACCGTTGACCTTGGTGATCGCCCAGCGATTGAAGATCCTTCAGTCCGACGAAAACTTGCAGACTGGTATGTGCAGGAGTCGGGGCTCAAGTTTACCGGTTATCGCTCGATGACAGCGCTATCCAAAGGCGAAATTCCAGGACCCGAAAATTCCATTGGCAAGTTGGTGGGCGCGCCCAAACAGCAGGATATGGCGAGTTTTGCACTCGACCTTCTTGATCAAGCGGGCATTATTTGGGACGAGGCGCATTCGGCGAATGCGGGACTGTTTCAAGCGACCTATATGGCATCTCCTGGATTGAGGATTGCCGGTGGGACCGATGAGATCATGGCCAACATTATCGCTGAGCGCGTGCTCGGTATGCCCCAAGATATTCGTGTGGACAAAGGCATTCCTTTCAGTGAGGTACCCACCGCTTCTCAGTAAGGCCAGCGACCCCGGGGAAAAGTCATGGGGGCATTGAGCATCGGCTGATGCGGTTTTTCGACGAGAGACGTCGATGGCCCAATGCGGGTCCCCCCTCATAGAGGAGACAAGAGTCAGCTGAAGCGAGATAGCCATGGGTGAAAATTGTCCAATGCCTGCCCGGTTCAATGCAATGGCGGTTACCCTGATCCTTTTTTTGGGCCTCCCTGGGCTCGTTGGATGCGGTGAGGGTGGATCGGCGCCCTCAGAGGCGGTAGCGGCTGCGAATTCACCTCCCAGGTTATTGTCCCCCCTGGAATACAATCATGAAGAAGGTGCGTTGCTTGTTGTTGCCCTGGTAGCAGAAGATGACGAGGGGGATGCGATTCGTTTTACCCTAGCATCGGGACTCGATAGTGCGCTCTTTGGGATTGATGCAGAGGGGCAGTTACAGTTCAATGCGGCACCTGATTTTGAAGCGCCCAATGATAGCGACCGTGACAACAGCTACAGGCTGGTTATCGTCCTTTCCGATGGTAAGCAAAGTGTCGATTATGAATTACTGATTACCATTACCGATCTGACCGAATATCTTTTGCTCAAGGGCGGGTCGGAACAACGTGCTATTTCCCAAGCAGTTCAGGGGGAAACGGTTCAGCGAGATTATTGGCTGAGATCAGCTTCTGAACGAAAACAAAGCGACTACCCGATTTTAATCTTTTTGCATGGTGCTGGCGGCAATGGTCGAGTCATGCTCAATGACGAACGGGTTATAGAATTGATCGAGGGCGATCAGTGGGTCGGGGTTTTCCCTTCTGGTATCGACGGTCGCTGGAACTCAAATGGCGAAACCGATGCGGATGATGTTGATTTTATCCGGCGCATCTTATTGGACTTAGAGGCCTTTGAAAGCTTGTCCAAGGCCGCAGTCTATGGTGTTGGTTTTTCAAATGGCGCGAGCATGATTAATCGACTGGGCAAAGAGACTGATATTTTTGTCGCGATTGCACCCATTGCTTCGCAGCAAATCAAAGAATTGTCAGTGCTTGATGCACCTGCCCCGCCCTCGGTTTTTCAGATTAATGGAGAGCTCGATCCGATCATTCCCACCGAGGGGGGGATCGGGTTTGGTGATTTTGAATATCTGTCTGCCATGGAGAGTGCTCAAAACTGGGCTGATCAAAATAATTGCTCAGGTTCCTGGGATGAGCAGAAGGTTTATTGGGGAGACTATGAGGTGCGTTCGAAAGAACAGGTCGACTGCGTTGCGGGTCGTAGGGTCGGCGCCTACGTTGTGCTTGGTGCCGGCCACACAACAAGGTTTGGGCCCGACTTTAACGTCTTTACGCTAATTTCGAGCTTTTTTCTGGACCTGCCAAATCCGTAAGGACTTGGTCAAGGTCTCTCAGTCCTTAGATTTGGTGAATCCTGCCGCAATGCGCTCATTCATGTCAGGCGCAACCCCAGGGCCATTCGATCGCTCCTCGATTAGGCCGCCCTCGAGAGACTGGTTTTGTCCCATATGGATGAGACTTTTGTCTGCCCGTAAAGTGTGCCAAGAGTTTTTGGTGAAACTTTGCGCCATTGCGATGGCCGCTTCGAGCAAACGATCATCAGCAACGCATTGATTGGCAATGCCGAGTGCAACCGCTTCATGACCATCGATGGTGCGACCAGAAAACATGAGCTCCTTGGCTTTGACAACGCCAATCCTTCTGGGAAGCCGTTGACTCATCCCCCAGGTGGGCGACATGCCCCACTTACCGTGGGTATCAGCCAATCGAGCTGATTCCGCAGTAATCATGAGATCACAGGAGAGGGCGAGTTCAAGAGAGCCGGTATAGCAGTGACCTTGCACTGCTGCGATCACCGGTTGGGGTAGGCGCTCGATCGCGTCAAGGGTCTCTGCCTGAAAGTGTGCTGAAGGCGCTCTTTCGCCAGATTGAATTGCTTTGAGATCGTTGCCGGCTGAAAAAGACCGGCCTTCACCTCGCAAAATCACACAGCCCACGGAATCAGTTGCCGATGCAATTTGATCGATTTCAGCTCGAAGTTCGACAAAGAGATTGGGGCTGAGCGCATTGAGTGCTTCGGGCCGATTAAGGCTGAGGATCGTAATTCCTGATGGAAGATCTTCCCGGGTGATGTCAGTCATGAGCGGTTCCTTTTTAATAAAGCCCGGGATTAATGCTTTCCGGTCTGTTTGAGCAAATAGCACCCCGCTGACACTTGTTTGTTATCAGCGCAAAGCAGTTCGACATTGACCTGTGGATGGTGTTCAGAGTATGCGGGCATAGGACCTGCCAAGCAAGATGATCGTCAAAGCGCCCTGATGCTATCGATGGTTAGCTAGGAAGTTGCGTGCGCCACCCCACTTCGCTAGATTGTGAATAAGATTGCGTATTCGAGACGAGGGCGAAAGCGGGCTATGGTTGATTTAAACCAAACATCAGCGTCATCTAAGCCCATTGACCCGCGTCATCCCGGAGTCGTTGCCGCTCATCAGCGACTTGACAGGATTCGCGATGATATTTTGCGATTGGGATTAGAGCGACACGTGCTCGATCTTGAGCTCTATGGCTATACGGTGCTTGACCAAATCAAACCGCTGTCATTTTTTGATGATCTTCGGTCAACCATTTTGAAGTTGGGTGAAGAAGATCGCATTGCGGGTCGTCGAATACCCCTTGCGGGGGACCGAGGCAAAAGTTACTTGGTGACGTGGTTGCTGGCCCGAGACCGAATTTTCGAAGAAGCTGTAATGGCCGAGAAGCCTTTGGCGCTGATTACCTATCTGATGGGGGAAAGCTGTCAAATCAGTTCAAACCACGGGCACGTTAGAGGTGAGGGAGATCCGCCCCAAGGTCTTCATGCCGACGCACCCTTAGTGCCAGGCCCAATTCCTGAGGCGCCGGTTGCAAGCAATATTATGTGGGCGCTCGATGATTTTACACTCGAATCCGGTGGGACGTTGGTCGTGCCGGGCTCGCACCGTCAGCGTAGTCATGCCCCGGTTGGCGCCAGCAAGATGGCTGTCCCCATTGAGGCGAGAAAGGGATCGGTTCTTATTTTTAACGGCAATGTGTGGCATGGCGCAGGCGCGCGCACGGTTGCGGGTGAACGTGTTGGCATGACGATTTACTTTAACCGGATGTATGTGCGGCCGCAGGAAGATCTAAACGCCGTCATTTCTGATGAAGTGATTGCCCGCAATCCACCGCGATTTGCACACTTGGTGGGTCGCAATAATCCCTACCCTGCCCAAAATTACGAGTTCTTTAATCCTAAAGGAGCTGTGTATTTTGGCAAAACGCAAGACGCTAAAGGATAGGACGGCCTAGGGCCCAGGCACCACTGAGGAGGGAAATTCCATGCCATTGCAAACGCTGAAACGAGACAGTTCCGCTGAGAAGATCAACGATGTCATGTTGTCTGATGGCGCCTTAATTCTTGAGGACGTTGTTGATGAGCAGCAGATCAACGATTGCATTGCTGAGCTGCAACACTTTATAGACGTGACGCCTTTTGGCCGAGATGATTTTACGGGTCGACTGACGAAGCGCACGGGGGCCCTTGCAGCTCGCTCCGCGACCTGTCGTGACTTCATTGTTAATTCCAGCATCCTCACAGCGGCTGAGACCTTTCTGAAGCCTTACTCAAAAAAGATATTGCTGCATTTGACGCAGACAATCTTGCTTCGGCCTGGTGCGGGCGCGTAACCTTTTCATCGAGATCGCTACGCTTGGGGTCGACACCTTCCTTTAGCCCTAGAACCTCAATTCAATACGATTTGGGCGATGACAGATTTTACCCGCGCCAACGGAGCGACTCGGGTTGTTCCCGGCAGTCAGCATTGGGATTACGGTCGTGAACCGGAGGAATCTGAAGTTTGCTTTGCTGAAATGTCTAAAGGGTCAGTATTTTTGTATTCAGGCAGTGTTATACATGCGGGGGGCTCCAACGACACTGACCAGAATCGAATGGGACTTAACTTAACCTATTGTTTGAATTGGTTGCGGCAAGAAGAAAATCAGTACCTCTCTTGCCCTCCCGAAATCGCGCGAGATTTTGATCCGGTTCTTCAGGATCTCTTGGGTTATGTCCAAGGCGACTATGCCCTGGGCTACTTCAGTGATCCCGTCGATATGACGGGTCAGCGAGAGGTCGCATCACCTTCGATTTTGATGAACCGAGGGGATTAATTTTAGGGTCCCCATTGCTGATCAAAGCTTGGGGTCGATTTGGATTGACTCGGTCTGCCTTGAGGTGCGCCAGTATTCGGCTCGACGTTTGGTTTTTAAAACTTTGGTGCTCTATGCGCTGTTTCGCGATAACGCAGCATTTGCCCTGAGCCAGCCATTTGATGCTGCCCCCTCTGAAAAGCGAGCTTTCCATTGACGATGACCGTATCGATCCCCTGGGCTAAGGTTTGTGGCTCATCATAGGTCGCGGTGTCTGCGACCAAAGCTGGATCAAAGAGGACGAGATCAGCATGAAAGCCTGTCTGGATCATGCCGCGCTGACGCATACCAAATGTTGCTGCGGGTAGCGAGGTCATTCGTCTTATGGCCTCAGGCAGCGACATTAGAGCGCGATCCCGTACGTAATGTCCTAGGATTTTTGCAAAAGTGCCATAGAGTCGTGGATGGGGCTTCCCTCTTAGGTCAGGAATGCCATCAGATCCGACCATCATCTCTGGCCAGCGTAGATTGGTTTCTACATCCGCCTCGTCAATGATGAACTGGATGCAAATGGTGTTTTCGCCTCTAGGCGCTGTCAGAATTTCACGAGTGAGTTCGGTGATGTCACGTTGTTGTTCAGCGGCGATATCTTTGAGCATACGCCCTTCATATGCCCTAAAAGCGGGACAACTGGCGATGCGAATGACTTCCGCAAGATCGCGATTAATGCGATCTAGGTTGAAATATTCGATCATCCGCCCGCTGCCGGCGGTGTACGGATAAACATCCATAGAGACAGCCTGCCCTGAGGCAATGGCGCGATCAATCCGGCTGAGTGAAGGGGTGACTTTACCCCAATTCCCAGGGCCCGCTGCCTTGTGATGAGAAATATGGGTGTGTACCCGCGCCTCATCGCCAATTTGCAGCGCCTCTTCTACGGCTTCGAGCAGGCGGTCCCCTTCATTTCGCATATGGGTTGTATACAGCGCATTTGCTGACCCTGCTAGGCTGGCGAGTCGAATAATTTCTTCGGTTTGGCTGTAACGTCCTGGATGATAGATTAAACCTGTGGAAAAACCACACGCGCCTTGTTCCAAGGCTTGCTCGACATGGCCCTGCATCGTCTGCATTTCGCGCTCTGAGGGCGCCCGCTTTTGGTCGCTAACAGCCAGGCTTCTGACCGTGTTGTGCCCAACCAGCATCATGTTATTGATTGCGGGCTTTGCTTCGAGAACGGCATCAAAGTAGCCCGAGAGATCGGTAAAATTTCCTCCAAGCCCCGACAAAATGCCACCGCTGGCGGCCCTTGCATCAGCGTCCGGGTCAAAAGGAATAGCGCTGAAACCGCAATTGCCGCTGACCACTGTGGTGACCCCTTGGGATAATTTGAAGGTCATATCTGGATGCCGCAAAAAGGCGCCATCATCATGGGCATGGGTATCAATGAGGCCCGGCGCGAGGGTCAGCCCTTCGCCGTTGATCTCGGTCTGACAGGCACCAACAGTGCCGATGGATTCGATCATGCCTCCGGAAATACCGATATCCGCCTCAAAGCCTTCTGCGCCACTGCCATCGAGTATCAGGGCATTTCGAATCGCGATGTCAGTCATCATCACCTCCTTGTGAGTAGCTAGAGTCCAAAATGGCTTGGATGCCGGTTGATGTCTTGGCTTATTTTTTCCCCGATCATGATTGCGGTCAGGTTGGTATTGGCGCGGGGGACCTGGGGCATGATCGAGGCATCGGCGACAACGAGGCCATCGCATCGGTGTAGCTCACCTGAACTTCCAACGACGGCGCTCGGATCCTCCTTGGGACCCATTTTCACTGTGCCGCAAGGATGATAGCCGCTGCCTGCAAAGCGTTGAATCAGCCCGGCAAGATCCGAATCTTTGCTGCCCCGGTTGGGGTCGGGGAAGGAGATCGAATCGATCATCCCGCGCAGTGCCGGTTGTTGGGTGAATGCAAGGGTATCTTTAAGCCCCTCAACCAGCGCCCTTAAGTCCCTTTGATCTTCGCAAAAATGATTGGAGATTAAAGGTAAATCCTTTGCATGTGGGCCGGTTAACTGCAGGCTGCCGCGTCCGTATTGGTACTCAAGGCAAGCAGCAATGGCAAACCTCGCAGGCCCGGTTGGTGCGCCCGCATAACTGAGCTGTTCAATTTGCATGTTATTTCGGTGTTCTGCACTCTCCGTGGTGTAACGCAAAATTGTTTGGATAATCGGCGCATCGTGATCGATATTACAACCCGGCTTAGCCAAGCAGACCACTGAGATTGCGGGGTGATCGCACAGGTTCTGACCGACGAATGGTTCGGATTCAATGGTTTCAATACCAAAAGCGTTCAGCATATCAGGCGGACCCAAGCCCGAGCGCATGAGTAGTGTCGGGGTGAGCAGTGCCCCAGCGCTGACAATGTTGAGCTTGGCGAAAACCTGCTGGAGGGTGCCTTTATTAGACGTAATTTCGGCACCTATGCAGCGCTTTTTCTCGAACAAAAGACGGCTGACGGTGGTGCTTGCGAGGACTGTGAGATTGGGTCTAAATCGTGCCGGAGCAAGATAACCGATGGCGCAACTGATTCTCAAACGGCCAAGCTTGTTCATAGGCTGAGGTCCGGCCCCGCTTGATTGCGGGGCGTTGGCGTCGTGGCATTCGGGGTACCCCAACGTGTCTGCGTCGGCGAGGAATGCTTGATGGACCTCGGTCATTTCTGATTTGGGATATCGGCGAATCGATATCGGCCCAGCGTCACCGTGATCATCGTTGTCACCGTAGTCGAGATCGCGTTCTAAGCGCTTGAAATGCGGTAGAACCGACTCCCATTCCCAGCCAGGATTACCCGCCTGAGCCCATGCATTGTAATCCTCAGGCAACCCGCGCAGCGCGATGGTGGTATTGACCGCACTCGAACCGCCGGTAACTTTGCCCCGAGGAAGCTTTGATTGTTGGGATTGAGTCGGCGCGTAGTCGAGGCCCCAATCATGGTCTTTGAGGGCATTCCTGTGACTGTTGATTAATTCAAAGGGTAGCGTTCTAGGCTCGACGTAGTCAGGACCTGCTTCGATGAGCAGAACCGTTCGATTTGGATCTTCAGACAATCGGTTGGCGAGGACACAGCCGGAACTGCCTGCTCCAATAATGATGACGTCATACATGAAATACACCTTGCTGACATTGTGCCTTACCCTCTGCTTTGGGGAAAGGTCTGGGTTTTTGATAAAGACCAAACAAAAAAAAGCCCCAAGTTAGGGGCTTTCTTTGGGTCGCTGTCAAAGGTGCTTCACAGCGATGTCAGTGTGGAGGGCTAGAACTGATTCATGGTGTTGTCTTTCCCGCCCGCAAGCAAGGCATTGTCACCGGAGAAGTACTCTTTGTGATCATCACCGATATTGGATCCCGCCAAATCTTGGTGCTTAACCGACGCCATGTCCCGGCGAATTTCTTGACGCTGGACATCCCGAACGTAGGCCAGCATTCCAAGGTCACCGAAGTAACCTTCAGAGAGAATGTCAGTCCCGAGCGCCGTTTCATGATAGGTCGGCAAGGTAATCAGGTGATGGAAGATGCCGGCTTCTCGCGACGCATCCTTTTGGAACTGCTGAACGAGTCGATCGGCTTCTGCCGCGAGTTCCGAGCCGTCGAGGGATGCCGACATCAGACCTTTAGCATCGACTGCAGGATCTGGATAGGCACTCAGGTCTCGACCTTCACTGCTCCAAGCAGTGTAGACCTGTTCTCGAAATGACAGGGTCCAGTTAAAGCTGGGTGAGTTGTTGTAGACCAGTTTTGCATCAGGCACGTGCTGTTTGATGGCATTGACCATCTCAGCAATCTGAGCGACGTTGGGCTTTTCAGTCTCAATCCAAAGCAGGTCTGCACCGTGGGTTAATGACGTCACGCAATCGAGTACGACCCGGTCAAAGCCGGTACCCTCCTTGAAAGCGTACAGTCCGTTATCGAGCCTGACCGGCTTAACCAATTGGCCATTTTGGTGGATAGCAATGTCGTTGTCCTGAAGTTCACTGAGATCATTGACCGGTGCAGTTTCAAGGAAATCGTTGTATTGACTCGCTAAGTCACCGGACTCTTTGGAGACCGGGATCTTTTGGGTCAAGCTAGCTCCCAAAGAATCTGTCCTAGCAACGATGATTCCGTTATCGATGCCCAGCTCAAGGAAGGCGTAACGGATCGCATTAATTTTGGATAAGAAGTCCTCATGGGGAACGGTGACTTTTCCATCCTGGTGCCCACATTGCTTGGCATCTGAAACCTGGTTCTCGACCTGGATTGCGCAGGCGCCAGCCTCGATCATCTTTTTGGCAAGTAAGTAGGTGGCTTCTTCATTGCCAAATCCGGCATCGATATCCGCGATGATGGGAACAACGTGGGTTTCAAATTGATCAATGCGTGACAGAATATCGCTGGTATCAGCGCCCGCTGCTGCGGCGTCATCAAGTTCAATGAAGATGTGACGCAGCTCTCTCGCATCGGCTTGCTTTAGGAAGGTGTAGATCTCATGGATCAGCTCTGGAACCGTTGTTTTCTCATGCATGCTCTGGTCAGGCAGTGGTCCAAATTTTGAGCGTAGCGCCGCGACCATCCAGCCGCTGAGGTAGATATAGGACTTGTCCATCGTGCCGCGATGCTTCTTGACTGACATCGCGAGCTGTTGCGCGGTAAAACCATGCCAGCAGCCAAGAGATTGTGTGTACCGAGCGGTATCGAGATCATAGTCGTGCATGTCTTTTCGCATGATGTCCGCCGTGTACTGGGCGATGTCAAGACCGGTTTTAAAGCGGTTTTGGAGTTGCATACGAGCGGCATACTCGGCACTGATGCCTTTCCAGGTTTCAGCATGGGTTGATTTTAATTGTTCAAGTTCAGCGATTTGATTGAGATAGGCTGACATAGACGTTCCTTTGGTGTTGGTCGGCGAAAGGTTCGAAGGTGGGCTGAGATAGCACGTCCGCGGCTTCGGGAGCGTTGATTCTACAAGCTCGAACAAAGTATAAAAAAGAATAAATGGATACTAATATATTCTACTTATTCATTTGATCGAAAACTCCTTAGGCGCTGTTTACGGCCAAATGTCGTCTTGACGCTGGAGACGTTTTGTTCCGGTGCTTTGCTTCGTAGATTACGATGAGTCTGCGGCTGGGTGAAGCCGTCAGTCAGCAGGGTTTAGAAACAAGAGATAACCATTAAGAGCGAGTTGTAAAATGATTGTTGTAGTCAGTGTCCATAGAGGTCGTAAAAAATCGTTAAAAGTGGGTTCGCGCCAAGTCAGCACTGGAATCACAAAAACCGAGGTTTCTGGCCGCGTCACAATCCACGAGGAAGGCTTGCTTGGCGATACGATTTGTGACGCCCGTCATCATGGCGGCGCTGACCAAGCGATCTATATTTATCGCCAAGAAGACTACGAGTATTGGCATCGTCAGTACCGCACAGCCTTCCCTGCAGGCGGTTTCGGCGAGAATCTGTTGCTGTCAGGACTGGATACGAACTTGATGATTGGCGACCGACTAACCTTTGAGGATCTTGAGCTCGAGGTTTCCGCGCCGAGGATCCCTTGTGGCGTGCTTGGGGCTTCAGTTCCGCACCGAGGATTTTCGAAGGCCTTCCAGCAGGCGGAGCGCCCAGGGTTCTATTGTAGAGTCCTAAAGCCTGGGACGATCGGTGCGGGAGACATGGCTGAGCTGGAGCGCCCCTACCCTAACGGGAAGACCTTGATAGATCTTTTTAGGGCCAACTATGCCCAGTTAGATGAAGCCGCGTTGGCGGCATTTTTGGATTTGCCCATTGATGCGCGCACCCGCCGAAAGTTTGAAACAAAGCGATCTAAGTTCCGTTCGGGGTTTTCTTCGCATCCGCCAGAATAAACGCAGCACCCTGCTCTGCGATCATCACAGTCGGAGCATTTGTATTGCCGGAGGTGATCAGGGGCATAATGGATGCATCGATGACTCGTAAGCCCTTACATCCATGGACTTCAAGCCTCGGGTTTACGACAGACTCGCTGTCCGATCCCATCTTGCAGGTTCCCACAGGGTGAAAAATTGTGGTGCCGAGATCTCTTGCAGCATCGAGCAGTTCGGCATCGCTGTGAAAATCAAGGCCGGGTTTCCACTCCTCAGGTTGAAACGGCTCGAGTGCTTTGGCCTGCATAATGCGACGGGTATATCGCAAACCGGCTACAGCCACCGCCTCGTCCTCCGGGCAAGACAAATAGTTAGGACGAATCAAGGGTGCTGCTTTGGGGTCCTTGCTCTGCGCTGTGATGCTACCGCGACTTGCAGGCCTTAGATTGCATACTGAGGGCGTGATTGCATCAAAAGGGTGTAGTGGGCTTCCGAATTGATCCAGAGAAAGCGGTTGAACATGCCATTCGATATTGGGAGACGTTTGCTGATCATCACTCATTGCGAAGGCGCCCAGCTGCGACGGCGGCATGGTGAGTGGGCCTGTCTTAAACAGTAGATATTCGAGTCCCATTGCGGCCTTACCCAGTAACGAGTTGACTTTTGGGTTTAGCGTCGTAGTGTTTTTGACCTTATAAATGGTTCGAATCTGCAAATGATCTTGTAGGTTTTGACCGACCCCCGAAAGATCTTGTTTTTGTTCGATCCCTAATTGTTGGGCCAATTCGGGGGCTCCGATTCCAGAGAGCTGTAAAATTTGAGGTGAAGCAACCGCGCCAGCGGCAAGTACGACTTCCCTTCTTGCTCGAATCAAACGGGGGGCGTCAGCTTTTTGAGAGACCCAGACACCACTGGCCTTGGAGCCCTCTGAGGTTTGATCAATGTTCACCTTGTGGACATGTGACTCGGTCATAACAGTCAGGTTTTGACGATGTAAAACCGGTCTTAAAAACCCTTTGCTTGCGCTCCAGCGTACGCCTTTACGCTGATTCATTTGGAAGTAAGCACAGCCAAAGTTGTTACCACGATTGAATTCTTTGATCCTCGGAATGCCAATTTCTTCCGCGGCATTTTGCCAGGCGTCCAGAATTTCCCAATTGACCCGGCGCTCCTCGACCCGAAGTTCGCCGTTTTCGCCGTGGAATGCATCGGCGCCATGCTGATAATCTTCAGAGGCTTTGAAGATGGGGAGAACCTCGTCCCAGCTCCAGCCCGAATTGCCCAAAGCCGCCCATTGATCAAAATCGCTGGACTGACCCCGCATATAAATCATCGCGTTAATAGAGGATGAACCGCCGAGACCCCGGCCCCTTGCATAGCCAATTTCTCGGTTGTTGAGTCCCGGTTCTGGTTGGGTTTTAAAGCACCAATCGGTCCGAGGATTATTAATGGTGTAAAGATAGCCGACCGGAATATCGATCCAAAAGTAATCGTCTTTGCCACCGGATTCGATCAGCAAAACCTGGTGCCTAGGGTCGGCTGAAAGCCGGTTCGCTAAGACGCAGCCCGCAGTTCCGGCGCCAACAATAATGTAGTCATAGTCATCCATCGGGCTAAGCATAGTGAACTTGTTTGCGGTTGGGAATTCAATTAGCGTGCTGATTTAACCCTAAGGCCATTGGAGGTCTGATAATGACGTTGAATTTTTCTGGCATTGCGCACAATCAGTCTCCGGATTCTCAAAATCAAATTCACAGTGACGAGATGGCGCAGCGATATGGTTTTAAGGGCGGCCTTGTGCCCGGAGTCACCCTATCCGCTTATTTAACCCAGCCTGGGGTGCTCAGATGGGGTCAGTCATTTCTCACCAACGGCTTCGCCGAGATCAAGATTGTGCGACCGGTTTACGATACCAGACCCTTTGATGTTGCTGTGACGCTGCTCGATGACGTGACCTACAGCGCTGAACTGATCGATGAAGCGGGATCGGTGCGGGCCGAAGCCAGAGTGGGCCTGCGTCTGCAAAGCGACGAGAGGCAGCGTCCCCAGCCGCTGGGCTTAGAGCCCCTGCCGGATGCTTTTATTCCAGCCGCTGCGACGCCAGGGGCGTTTCGGACAATGATGGCTGAAGGTTGTTTTGCAACCCGTTATCACTGGCACCCAGGCCACGCCATGGCAAGCTATTTTTTGGATCCGGAGTCGATGCCGTCAATTCTAAGGCTTGATGCAAAGGACCCTTCCGCGGAGGGGTTTGCGAATACGTCGTTTATTTTGGGCTGCGCAAACTGGATATTCGCTGCCAATGCGTTGATGAATCCTTGGGTGCATCTTCAGACAACCCATCATCATTTTGCCGCCATCACGCCAAACACTGAAGTGCTTGCAGAAATGGTGGTTCAGGATCTTTTTGAGCGGCGAGGTCATCAATTTGCTGACATTCGCGTTGGTCTATTTGACGGCCATTCGTTGCAGCCACTTGCTGAAATAGAACAACGCGCGATTTATCAGCTGCGATCTTAAGCTTGTTAAAATTATTTGCAGTGATTAAGCCGCCTCGATCAAGTCGGAAACCAGGTTCAGGCGTTGGTCGATTCGATCTGGTTTTTGGCTGCCTAAATGCACAATGAGTCGATCGACGCCGAGGTCCTGGTAGGCCTGGACTTGATCTTTTGTAATGCCATAGGGCGGTGTAATGATGAGCTCGAATTCATCCCAGCTGCGTCCTTGGTCTTCGAGCGCTCTGTTTAATTCAGATTTCATGGCTGCGGTTTGTTCTAGATTGAGCTGAAATCCATACCACCCCTGCCCATATTTCGCGGCTCGACGAAACCCTGCTGGAGAATGGCCACCAATAATCATTGGGATTCCGCCGGGTTGAACGGGTTTGGGGTCCATGCGAGCGCCTTTGACCTGGACATGCTCACCTTCATAGTGAGTGATGGGGTCTGCCCACAAACTTTTGATGACCTCAATAAACTCGTCGCATCGGCGCCCTCGATCTTTGAAGCTGTAGCCGCAAGCCTCGACTTCTTCCTGGCACCATCCCACGCCAACGCCAAAATCGATTCTACCCTCGCTGAGCCAGTCTAAGGTCGTAAATTCTTTGGCCGTATAGACAGGATTGCGCTGGGGCAAAAGAGTGATGCCGGTTCCTAATCTGATCCGACGCGTGCATCCTGCGATAAGGCCAAATGTCGCGACCGTATCAAGCATTCCGCCCCCCTCAGGGACCGGTAGTTTTCCATCCCGGCTTCCAGGATAGGGATTGGAGGTCTGATCAAACAACACGACATGCTCACCCATCCAAAGGGAATCAACGCCGATCTCCTCGATAGACTGTGCAAAACTTTGAATCATTGCGGGGGTCGAGATGGGGGACATAAAAGTTGCGAACAGGCCTATTTTCATTGTGTTCTCCGTAGCGTTGGGTCGTCTTTGAGCATAGAACCTGTAACCGGCTGAGAGGTCAAGCGCCTATCTGTCTGAATGCAGGCCAAGCTGGTTTGGAAAAATACTGCGGTTTCTGTCACTGTTAGAGCGTCGAAAGCATGAGATTGAGGAACTTTGAAATGACGATTGAAGATATCTTTGCAGTCACCAACGCGATGAAAGCCGACATCGAAAACCTAAGTGTCGATGACCTCAAGTCAGAAATTGCTGCGAACCCTGATCTCTTGTTGATCGATATTCGCGAAATCCAAGAACTGATCGATCTTGGAACCATTCCGGCTGCGACCCATTGTGCCCGCGGCATGCTGGAATTTTGGGCGAGCCCGGCAAGTCCCTATTATCGGGAATATTTTCAACAAGATCGGCGAACCATTGTTTTCTGTGCGGGGGGCGGGCGAAGTGTTTTAGCGGTCAAGTCGCTGGAAAGTATGGGTTTCTCCAACGTCGGCCATCTGGAGGCAGGGTTTTCGGGTTGGCAGAAGCAAGGCGAGGCGATCGAGGATGTCAGTCAAACCAGTAAATGGATGCGAAAGCCGAAATCGGCGTGATCAAGGGGCAAGCGGTGGATGATGACGGGTTGGTGGCGTTGTTTGCCTCGATTGAGACGGTCGCGATTGTTGGTCTATCTCCTGATCCTTCCAAGGCAAGTTTTGGTGTCGCGCAGTATCTTCAGTCTTACTACCGCATTATTCCCGTCAACCCAAACTACTCTGAGATTTTAGGGGAGCCGTGTTATCCCGACTTGAAGTCAGTGCCTGTACCGATCGATTTGGTTGACGTTTTTCAACGCAGTGAGCGTATCCCTCGATTGATCCCGGATGTCATAGCCGTTCGTCCCGTTTGCTTTTGGATGCAATTAGGCATTGCCCATCGCGAGTCCGCTGTCTATTTGTTGGATGCCGGAGTTGCTGTCGTCGAGGATCGGTGTACCAAAATCGATCATCAGCGGTTAATGGGTTCTGGGCAGTTGTGAGGCCACGATCGTAACAGCTGGGCAACGGCTCTGGGGCCTTCGCAAGCAGGCTTTTCGGGGAAGACCTGATCGTCGGCGCCGTATCATCCTTAACGAAGAGCCGGGTGTGTGGATCGATTGCACTGTCTGATCAAAGGTTTCTGCATGACTGCGTATTCCTGGCGAATCGGTGAGGCTAGTCGTTGCTCATTCTTCGGCGCTCACAGGCCGCACTTTTTCTCTTGAAATGTAGAAAGCAGCGGTTTACTTTTTAAAAGCGGTTAATAGAGAAGTTTAAATTTTATGAGCGGTATCGCTGGGTGTCACTCAAGGAAAAGGAATTTCCTCAGCAGACGATACTATTTTGAAAGGGAGGTTTCATGAGTGCTGATTTTCACTTCGGAAGACAGTTTGCTGGGCTAAGCGCTGGAGCAGCAGCGGTTAATTTAAAGGCCCTCATCGACAGTGTGTGTTGGTTTATGATCAACATGCAAACGTCGAAAACGAGCATTAGAGCCTATCGGTTAAAAACGTTTCTTAACGCCGCATTTTTCGACGATCAAAGCCCAGTGCCTTTTGATAGTCAATTCATCGCTCGCGAGATTGGAGAGGCGCCCGAATTTGTAACCCGACGCTTGGATAGATTGTTCGATGCTAAAAGGGTTGATGCTGAGCAAGGATGGCTTTTTCCAGGAGAATCTATCATCGAGTTGCACCGCCGTTGTTTTATTGAAAACAAGGTTGACTATCTTGCGACAGAGAATCGTTTCCAAATTCGGACGCCCTATCCGTTGATTAGATTGTCAGGTAACTATGCGCAGCTTCTACGCGATCGCAGTCAGCACGCCACGTTGTCCCAGGTCTGTGTCGAGTTAGCCCTTTGGGAAACGAACTGCTTGAGGGGCCTGGTGGGTATGACAGCCACTGAGATCGGTCGGCGGATTAACCTAAAAAAGAGCACCTTATCAACGTGCATTCAATCAATGTGTAAGGGTGAGCAGCTTGAGATAAACGCACATCCATGGGATGAGCGAAAAACTGTGCTTCGATTGAATTCGAGCCATCCGGCTTATCGAGAAAAGTATCAGGTACTCAAAGCAGGTTTGTCTGTTCCCCAAACCGAAACATTGTTACGGCATGCCTGATCAATAGGCTTTCGGGTAAACACCATGCCGTTCCCTTGCGGCGCGTCCGGCATTGAAACCCAAGCAGCGGTGACCAAACGGCAGAACGATCTGAATCGGTGTATTACCCGAAGACCCCCGCTAAAATTAAGTTGGCAAAAGAAAGCTGGTACAGGACAGCAGGTAAAGAACAGCTCGTAAAGCAAAGCCGGGAAAGAAGCGTCAGACAAAAGAGCAAGAAGCATCGCTGTAAAACAATGAATGTGACCGGCCTCGGTGGCGGCGGCGCTTCCCACTCACGAGCCTCGAAATTCCGTCCCCAAAGTTTTGAAGAAAAAGCGCTGCTGTGACGCATCTTTGTCGTAACCCCGGTTCCAATTGCAGGTTGCAGCGCATGGTTTCTAAGGGCGCTTCACGAACCGCTAAAAGTTGGGAGTCTTGAACAAGGGCTGGGTCTTCGGATCGATTGTTAGAACTTGATAGGACGAGTTTTCGATGAAGGTCGCTGAAAGACGTCTCATGTGGTTGACGAGGGTTTCATCGAGGCCCCAGTCGCCCATGAACTTTAGAGCCGCGGACCCTACAAAAACCTGCCACAGCGCCAACCGCCAAGGATGTATGGGCAAGCGCTCAGCGTAGTGCTGGGTAAAGCGCTGCACGGTTTTGTGGTCGAATCGCCAGAGTAACTCTAATCGCGCCGCCGCGAGATCGCACATAGGATCACCGATCGCTGCGTCTTCCCAATCTAGGATACCGACGAGTCGATCTTGATCCCAAATGAGGTTTCCAGCCCAAAAGTCGCCGTGGAGGAGTGCAGGAGCACCCTGATACTCGCAGAAGTGATTGCCGTCCAAACCTGTGCGAAGTGCAAGCCAGTCAGGGCCCGTGGGTAGATAATCATAGAGTTCCGGAACGGGATTGGTTCGGTCGGGTAGTTTCGGCAGGGCCCCCACTGGAACGTTATGGATTTGGGTCAGTGATTCAGCCATGGTCTCGAGTCTGGTCGCCAGGTGACCATCGCTTAAGTCGGTGCTGCCAGGGATATAGGTCATGACCCAGAAGGGCCCACCGTATTCGACCGCATTCAAACAAATATTTAAGGGTTCAGGAACACAAAACCCTTGCTTATGCAGAGTGCAAGCCAATTCGTATTCTCGTAAGATCGCGGCTCTGGCGGCGGTCTGATCTTCGTCGCTCTTGTTTTGTCTGAGGACCCATTGGGTCTCTTGCCCTTTAGAGTCTTTAACTTGAAGGACAAAAACATCTGCTGACACGCCGCCAAGGAGTCGTTTTCCGGAATCCAAAGTGAACCTGGAGTCAACGAGACGGACCGCGAATTCATTTAAAGAGAGCACCATAACCAGAGTATGCCAGATCAGAACCCGGTCTGATTCGGATCAGATCCGTACACCCGAACCGGACCCTCGAATGATGGTTGGTAAGGCACTGCTTCCCACTGGGGTGCAGTTTGACAACAAAGCGGAGATTGTCCCTGATCTAATTCTTTTATGGGACAATGCAAGGCGAATGTAGGAGTAATTATGGATCATAAATCTTTTTGGTGGGTTCTGCTCATTGGCGCATCTGTGGCATCCGCTAGTGCAGATACGTTATTCAAAAACGGCGTGATCTACACCCTAGATGAGCAGTCTTCAACGGTCAGCAGACTTTGCGTCAGCAACAGCGGGCGGTTGAAGTCTCTGGAGGCCTGCGAGCCGATTCAAAAAATTGATTTATCTGGACAGGTAGTGATCCCAGGATTTGTTGAGGGCCATGGTCATTTAATGGGCTACGGGGAAGCTCAGCTCAACTTAAATTTAGCGACTGCTAAAAACCTGGGTGAGCTTGTGGCGCAGGTTGCTGAAGCGGTTGACAAGGCTGAACCTGGAGAATGGATTCTGGGTCGCGGCTGGCACCAGAGTAAGTGGAACGAAACCCCTAAAATGGTGGATGGGTTTCAAACCAATGAGACCCTTAACGGGATTTCCCCAGACAATCCCGTGTATTTAAAGCATGCAAGCGGTCACGCAGCGTTTGTCAATGATCGGGCGCTGGCGATTGCCGGTATCGATGAAAAGACCCAGGTGGCTGGTGATGGGGAAATTATCCGCGATCCATCAGGGCGCGCAACCGGGGTGCTCAACGAGCGAGCGCAGAATCTGGTCAGCCGATTTGTGCCTGCCCTGAATCGCTCTCAGCGTGAACGAGCCCTTGACTTGGCGCTTGAAGGGTTGGCGAGGGTTGGTATCACGAGCTTTCAGGATGCGGGAGCCTCCCAAGGCGACATTCGTCTTTACCAGGCTTTTTTAAACGAAGATCGACTGACAACTAGGGTCTACGCCATGATCACAGGCGGGGACAGCGACATGCTCGCAGATTGGATGCAGCGAGGACCTCTAATCGGCGCGGGTGATGACAAATTAACGGTTCGCAGCATCAAGTTGGTCGCTGATGGCGCCCTTGGATCCAGAGGTGCGTGGTTACTCGAACCCTATTCCGACCGCGCTGGGCACTCTGGGTTGCCGACGATGCCAGTCGCTGAGATGTCCGATATCAGCCATTTGGCCTATCGTAATGGTTTCCAAGTGGCGATACATGCGATTGGCGATCGAGCCAATCGAGAAGTGCTCGATATCTTTGATGCGTTGTTTGATGGCCGAGATAGAGGGGTTCGGTTTCGTGTCGAGCACGCCCAGCATTTGCATCCGGAAGATATTCCAAGATTTGGGCAGTTGGGCGTCATACCCTCCATGCAAGGCATTCATATGAGCTCTGATCGTCCCTGGGCGATTGATCGGCTGGGCGCTGAGCGTATCGCCTCAGGCGCTTATATGTGGAAGAGTTTGATCGAATCCGGCGCAGTATTAGTCAACGGCACAGATGTGCCGGTTGAACCGGTGAACCCCTTTGCATCCTATTACGCCTTGGTAACTCGAATGACGCTGGCAGGCTATCCAGAAGGAGGATTTGAACCCAGTGAGCGCTTAAATCGTGAAACGGCTCTGAAAACCTACACGATCAATCCTGCGTTCGGCGCTTTCGAGGAAGCCCTCAAAGGCAGCCTAGAGCCCGGTAAAGTCGCCGACTTTATCGTTTTGGATCGAGATTTAATGACAGTTACACCGGCGGACATTGCAGATACAAAAGTGCTGATGACGGTCATGAATGGCGCAACGATCTATAAAGCTGATCCGGCGATGTTTCAACCAGAGGCCCCGTGATGGAGAAAGTGAACGTTAAAATCAGCCCAAAAGGGCAGCTTGAAGTGCTTTCCCAGCGAGAAGTTTCCTCGCTCTTAGACAGCTCACAATCTGGTCTCTATAGCCTTTATCGAAATTGTTCTTTAGCTGTGCTCAATAGCGGTGCTGATGTTGATGACACACGAAGTCTCCAGTCCGCGTACGCGGATTTTGAAATTAAGCTACTTCAAGAGGACCGTGGTATCCGCTTGGAGCTCAAACAAGCGCCGCCGACGGCCTTTGTAAATGGCATGATTTTAGCGGGTATTCGGGAGCACCTTTTTTCGGTGCTCAGAGACATTTTATACGTGAATACGCACATGCAGACAGAGCGCCCCACGGGTGATGGGTTGACCCATGGGGTGTTTAATATTTTAAGAAATGCCGGAGTTCTCAAAAGCGATGTGCCTCCAAAGATGGTGGTCTGTTGGGGCGGACACACGATTTCAAGGCCAGAATATCAGTATACGAAAGATGTGGGTTATCAGCTGGGCTTGCGAGGACTAGATATTTGCACTGGGTGTGGCGATGGTGCAATGAAAGGTCCCATGAAGGGCGCCGCCATTGGGCATGCGAAGCAGCGCATTAAGACCGGGCGGTATTTAGGGATTTCTGAACCTGGGATTATTGGCGCGGAACCGCCGAACCCGATCGTGAATGAACTTGTGATCATGCCGGATATTGAAATGCGGTTAGAAGCGTTTGTGCGCCTGGGTCATGCCTTCGTGGTCTTTCCAGGAGGTGCTGGAACGGCAGAGGAGATATTCTATTTGGTGGGTCTCCTACTGTCCGATGACAATCGGAACATCCCTTTTCCTTTGATCTTCACAGGGCCCGAGTCTGCGCGATCTTATTTTGATGAGATTGACCGACTGCTGGTCTCGCTTCTAGGCGAGTCCGTGCGCGAGCTGTATACGATCATCATTGATGATCCGGAAGCTGCCGCAGACGCCGTCTTCAGCG
>Ga0315330_10000539_pt1 | contig 23724 bp, 16 predicted proteins | sample M140m34915metaG_FD_203453 | JGI IMG/M metagenome (GOLD analysis project Ga0315330, IMG submission 203453) | Ammonia-oxidizing marine archaeal communities from Monterey Bay, California, United States - M1 40m 34915 | ecosystem: Environmental > Aquatic > Marine > Intertidal zone | place: USA...
CTTCTACATCAGCGTGAAAGACTGGGGCTGCGCTTTGACGCATGGGAACATTGAAAGCCCAGTGTGTACTTGGGTCGCGATCGATCGGCGATGTCGTAACGCGACCATGACTGTCGTCTGTCTTTTCCCGTTCTTCTGTTCTCGGGTCGGTTGCGCCTGACTCAATCCATGCTCGTAATAGCTCAATTTCCGATTCAGTTAGTTTTCCACTGGGTGGCATCTGAAGATTTCGATCCCTGTAATTGATGACTCGCATCAACAAACTTTGACTTGGTTTTCCTCGGACCAGTACTGCACCTCGGCTACCTCCATTCTGCATAGCTGCCGCAGAGTCAAGGAAAAGATCGCCGTCTGATTCTCCGCTTTCGTGGGAATGGCATTCGTAGCATTTTTCGATCAACAGCGGACGGATGTGTTTTTCAAAAAACTCAAGTTTGCTGGTGTCGGTTGGTGCGGCATCTGTTGGTGCGTTCGGAGTTTGACCCATCAGGTTCGCTGGGGCACAGACAGCAAACATCGTGAACAGAAAAGCGAGAACTAAAGATTTGCGGTAGATAGCCACGGGATTACAGCAAGCGTTGTGGGGCTGTTGTTTTCAGGCGACACGTGAGGGAGCGTCGTGCTAACATGGGCGGGGTGGGATCGCAGAGGCAGTTCGCTGCGCGTTCTCTGTATTGTAACTGTCAGGGAAAGATCAGCCAAACCTTCGCACGAATTGACAGCAAGTAGCCTGCGACATTGTGTGCCATGTTGGCTGCTAGTGGTGTCATTCGGCAGGGAAAGCTGCGTATTGTTGCCGTAGAATTTCACCGGTCAGGCTGCCCTTTGATGCTGCTACTTGCTTGGGTGTGCCCTTGGCAACGATCATACCACCTTTTTCAGCGGCTTCAGGGCCAAGGTCGATGAGATAGTCAGCGGCCTGCATCAGAAGCGAGTTATGTTCGACGATCACCAATCCATGTCCATCTGTTAGTAGTGCATCAAAACAGTCAACTAGCCGTACGATGTCCGCAAAGTGAAGTCCCGTTGTGGGCTCATCGAGAATGAACAGTGTTCGCTTTCGAGCAGTTGACGCAAGGAACGCAGCAAGTTTCAGACGCTGCCCTTCTCCACTGGAGAGTGTTGTGGCGGGTTGTCCAAGCTTGATGTATTCGAGCCCCACGTCGAGCATTCTTTTCAGTCGCTGTTGGACTTTTTCGTGGCCACGGAAAAAAGTAGAAGCTTCGCGAACACTCATGTCCAACACGTCTGCGATTGACCGATCGCGATAGCGAACGCTAAGTATTTCCTCTCGGTATCGACTTCCACGGCAGGCAGGGCACTGCATGGAGACATCAGCAAGAAATTGCATGTCGATTTGGATGACACCCGCACCCTCACATTGTGGGCATTGTCCTTTTACGCTGTTGTAGCTGAAGTGCCCAGGACCAAAATTACGTGTGCGGGCGTCAACTGTGTCAGCAAACACTTTCCGGATTGGATCAAAGGCCTTGACGTACGTCACGGGAGCACTGCGCGGGCTTCGGCTGATCGGAGATTGGTCGATCAGCATGCAGTCTTCGATTTGGCTCAGTCCTGTGATCGATTTGTACGGAAGCGATTTTGCAGCTTCTCCATGCTTGGTTTGTCGAATGGCCCCATAGAGTGTGTCCTGCACCAATGAGCTTTTCCCGCTACCTGATATTCCGGTCACAAGGCACAGAAGTCCAAGTGGGAATTCGACGTCGATATCCTTTAAGTTATGGCCGGTTGCTCCTTTGAGTGTTATGAAGCCTCGGGGCTCGCGAGGTTCGCGATCTCGGAGCGACCAGCCGCGTTCGCCCGTCAGAAACTGCCCCGTTAAGCTCTCTTTGTTAGCGAGCATTTCTGCTTGGGTGCCTTCAAACATGATGTTGCCACCGGCAGTGCCGGCAGCGGGACCTACTTCAATAATGTGATCAGCGATCCGAATCATGGTTTCGTCATGTTCGACAACGATCACTGTATTTCCTCTATCTCGTAAGCCTATGATCGCCTTTGAAAGACGGTCGACGTCGGAACCGTGTAACCCGGCAGTGGGTTCATCCAGCACGTACAGCATGTTGACAAGGCTGCTTCCGAGTGCAGAGGTCAGGGCAACACGTTGCGTTTCGCCACCCGAGAGAGTTCGAAGTGTACGATCGAGTTGCAAGTAACCAAGTCCCACCTCCTGCAAATACCGAATGCGGTCGGTCAGTTGGCGAACCGGCTCATCAGCTATCTTGGATTCGCGTGCTTCTAAATCCAAGCGTTGAAAAAAAGTGGCTGCCTCATCAGCTTGCATGTTCAGAAGATCGGCAATGTTGCGATCCTCAAGGCGGTACGCTAACGCTTCGGGTTTGAATCGCTTTCCAGTGCAGTCTTCACACGGACGATAGCTCTTGTAACGTGAGGCAAAGATTCTGACATGCATTTTGTACTTTTTGCGTTCCAGCCACGCAAAGAATCCGTCCAAACCTCCAAAATTCCGTTCAGAAACTCCCTGTCGGATTAATTTCAGGTGCTTTTTCTTGAGCTTCTTGAACGGGATGTCGGTTGGTATTTCATAATCTGCTGACAATTCCAGAAGTTCATCTAACTCATGTTGGTAGGCGGGACTGTTCCAAGGGGCGATCGCTCCCTCTGCGAGTGATCGTGTTTTGTCAGGCACCACCAGTTCCATGTCGAAATCAACGATGTCTCCGAAACCTTCGCAGGTGGGGCAAGCTCCCAGCGGGTTGTTGAAATTGAAGAGTCTTGGCACTGGCTCTGGGTAATCAATGTCGCACGCATCGCAGCGGCGAGACTCGCTGACGACACGTTTGACCCAGTCCTTGCCATCGATCTCGATCGGTTTTCCCCGCATGTTTGATTCGCATGGAGCAAGAAGAACCGCACGTCCATTGCCCTCACTCATGGCTGTTTCGAGCGACTCTGTTAAACGCGAAAGTTCCGCATCGCTCGTGACACGGTCGACGATGACGATGAATTCATTCCCGTTCCGGCCAACTTTTTTAGCAAGCCGCGAACGATCACTTTCGGATAAGTGAAACACTTCGCCGCCTGCAAGTAGTCTCAGGTAACCTTCCTGCTGCAGCCCAAGAAGAATTTCGCTGGCGTCTTTTCGACTGGGCATCCAGACAGGGAAGCCAATCATCGTGCGACTGCCATCGGGAAGTTGCTGCAGTGTTTCCGCGAGCGCTGCAGGGTCGTCTCGGCGGACTGGCTCACCACATCCGCAGCAGAATAGGCTTGCCGCTTTTGCGAACAGTAGACGTAGGTGATCGGCAATCTCGGTTGCGGTGCCGACGGTGCTGCGATTCGTTCGGGAACCGCCGGCCCGCGTGACCGCGATGGCGGGTGGGATTCCTGTGATGGCATCGCAATCAGGCTTATCTAGTCGCTGAAGGAATTGTCGCGTGTAGGCAGAGAAACTTTCGATATAACAACGCTGTCCCTCGGCGTAGAGCGTGTCGAGTGCCAATGAGGTCTTGCCACTGCCTGACAGGCCGCAAATGGCAATCAGCTTCCCACGCGGGATATCGATATCCACGTCCCGCAGGTTGTGTACGCGGCATCCTCGAATCGAAATGAAGTCTTTGCTCAACGAATTGGCCGGGGCTGTTGTTCAAGAGAATCGACCCAAGTTACCTGCACGGTAACAGAAGGTGCAATCGGACGTCTCCCGCACTGTTTTTTAGTGTGAGGTCAATTCCCGTGGTACCTCCTTGGGGCCCGACCTGTTTTCTGGATAAGTGTTCTTTCCAAATCCAGACTCGTTGCTTCCGGGGCGAACAAAGACGAACATAGGGGCAGGCGGCATACGAAGTGCACTGCCGGGGTTTTTTTAACGCTCCCGAACAATGTCGGAAGGGTCGATGGTGTCATCAAATGCGCAACGGGTAGAGGCTCTACGGGATGAGATTCGGCGGCTGGATCGGCTGTACTATGTAGAGGCAACCCCCGAAGTATCAGATCTTGAATATGATCGGCTGCTTGAGGAGTTGCGGGAGCTTGAGCAGCAATATCCGGAACTTCAAACCTCCGATTCGCCAACTCAGCGAATTGGCGATGCACCAGTGGAACATTTGGTTCAAGTTCCTCATCGTGTGCCCATGCTGTCGATTGACAACACTTACAGTCGGGAAGATCTAAAAGCGTACTTTGATCGGACTGAGAAGTTGCTTGATGGTGAACCCATTGAGTGGGTGATGGAGTTCAAGATCGATGGAGTTGCGGCATCAGTACGTTATGAGCGGGGACGGATGGTGCTTGCGTTAACACGTGGCAGCGGCGAGGTCGGGGATGATATTACCCACAATATTCGGACAGTTCGGGACCTTCCCTTGCAAATGGTTGGTGAGCAGGAACCGGCTGTGCTTGAGGTTCGTGGCGAGGTTTACATGACCAACGCTGATCTCGCTGATCTGAATCTGCGGCAGATTCAAGCGGGGGCTGAGCCGTTTAAGAACACCAGGAATGTTACCGCGGGCACGATTCGTTTACTCGATCCATCCATCGCTGCAGAACGCAGTTTGCGTTTCTTTTGTCACGGTGTTGGTGAAACTGACGGACTGAAGGCAACCAATCACATGGAGTTTTTGGCGGAGGTTGGTGCGATGGGGATTCCACCAACCCCCTCCGTGCAATTGTTGCCGAATGCAGATGCTGTGATGAAGGCGGTTGCCTTGCTGGAGGAAGGAATGCCGGATCTTCCTTTTGAGGTCGACGGAATCGTTTTCAAAGTCAATGACTTCAAACAGCGAGAACGGCTTGGGATGAGGAGCAAGAGTCCCCGCTGGTTGATCGCTTACAAATTTGAAAAGTATGAGGCCGTAACAACACTCGAAACCATCACTGTTCAAGTTGGAAAGACTGGAACCATTACTCCAGTGGCAAATCTCGTCCCCGTTGAAATCGCCGATACCACTGTGTCGAGAGCCTCGTTGCACAACGCTGACGAAATTGAACGTCTTGATGTTCGTGAAGGCGATGTCGTGGTGGTGGAAAAGGCAGGGAAAATCATTCCAAAAGTGGTGCGGGTGGAAAAGCATGAACGCTGTAGTGAGTTGCCGCGTTGGGACTTCCCCACTGAGTGCCCTGAGTGTCAAACCGGACTGGAGCGTGACTCGGGTGGAGTCTATATCCGTTGTCCCAATCCTGCCTGCCCCGCTCAGTTGAAGCAACGCCTGATTTACTTTGGCAGTCGACCCGGAATGGATATTGATGGACTGGGTGACGAGTTGGTTGATGTCTTGTTGGCGGAAAGGCTGGTCACCAACTATGCCGATCTGTATCGCCTCAGCGTTGAGAATATTGCCAATGTCAATTGGTTGCGAAAACGAAAGGGAAAAGACGGAGCATTGATTGACGTTCAGGTGGGTGAGGCAAATGCAGTCAAGCTAATCGAAGGAATTCACCAAAGTAGAACACGCGGCTTAGCAAGAGTGCTGGCATCGATCTCAATTCGACATGTTGGACCGCGCGTTTCAAAACTGCTTACACGGGAATACCCCAGTATCGATGCACTCATGAGTGCCAGTGTTGAGGATCTCGCTGCAATCCACGAGATCGGAGATGCGATCGCTGAAAGCGTTCATCATTTTTGTCACAGCGAGCACGGGAAACGCACCTTCAGTGAATTTCAAGCTGCCGGAGTGGACCTTACAGAGGAAGTTGAAGCGGCTGATGAAAGTTTGCCACTCGCCGGTAAGTCAGTGGTTGTGACTGGGACGCTCAAGAAGTTTAACCGGGATGGCATCAAAACGCTGATTGAAAAACTCGGTGGCCGAGCGTCTTCAAGTGTCAGCAAGAAAACGGACTTTTTGATTGCCGGTGAAAAGGCTGGCAGTAAGCTGGCAAAGGCCAAAAATCTCGATGTCGAGGTCATGACGGAGGATGATTTCCATCAGAAGTATGCCTCAGATGAACGCAATTAGGGCATGATAAATTGCGTGTACCTGACTAATTACGAGCTTCCTGCACATCAATATCCGGCTTAACGGAACCGAAGGGTCGGTTCATGCCTGCACTTGGACTCGGTTGACCATCTGCATGCCGCCAGCAACCCTGCGAATTGTTTCCTGTGCTAATTGCTTGTGGTAATAACTGCCGACTCGCCCCGTCAATTCGAGACGGTTGGCGCTGCTGTCGACTCGTAAGAAACGCAAGTCGCGCACGGAACTGTTTGACAGGATGTCTCTCGCTGCTGTGGCGATGGCGTTGCGGCTGTCAGGGCTCATGGTTGCTTCCCGTGGCGAGGAATACAGCGGAGTGAAGGAATGGGATTTAATCTTTGAGTTTTGCGTTGTCATACAGGTTTGCTGAATGGTGCAAATGCTGAGGCAAAATGGGATGGATCTACTGCTGCACTGATGAACTCTTCCACATGCATCTTCAATAGCATTCCCAAAGACGAAATAAACAGGGGTTAGTGGGGCCAGTGCTGGCGGTTGCTACGATGCATCCGATTGCAAGATTGACTTTGGCTACTGGGCATTGAGCATTGATTGAGGTTTTTGCCTGATTGGGGTGCAGAAGTTCACGAGCGAAAAGTGCGATTTTGTGGGTTGCACTGAATATCGTGCAGCCTTTGTGTGAAGCTTTCTGAATCCAAAGTGGGGGGCGGGCGATTGTTTGACTGTTGCCATCGGCAACCTATATCCCTGCTAGGAGGGTGAAATCCGTTCGCCCGGGCAATCGTGAAGTTGCGATGCTTGAACATGCACCACTAAATCTCTCGCATATAGGAGCACATCGCATCATGTGGTTTGACGTGGCCATCACGCTCAGCTGCGCCGGTTGCGGACTTGTCTGCGGTTGGATCATGTGTGCAGTGACGGGTTTTGACACTGATCATTACCACGAGACGATTGAAAAACGTGGGATGCAGGGTGAAGGGGAAGAACTCTCTGCTGAGCAACTAAGTCAGGTTGCGGAAAGGTTGCGTGAATTTGCTACGACGATGGTGGAAAATGTTGATGCACACCAGAATCGCGTGAAGGAGGTAAGTGAAGAACTGCAGGAAGCTGGCGATGCCTCGTCCGAGGTTGTGTTTGCTGCTGTTAGCCAACTGATTCAGTCCAATGAGTCCATGCAGAATCAACTGCAGAGTGCAAAAGATCGCATTCAGCAACAAACGATGCAGATCGAGTCAGCTGAGCGGAGAGCTGAGACCGATGCCCTGACGCAAGTGCCAAATCGCCGCGCTTTTGACGCTTATCTGAAACGCCGGCACGCAGAGGGGCCCGGGGCTGCTGGGACGCTCGCCCTGTTGGATGTTGATTTATTCAAACAATTCAATGATGTGTATGGTCATCGGGCTGGTGACGAAGTGCTTCGCGTTGTTGCGAATGTACTGCACTCTCACTTACAGCCCTATGGATTGGTCGCACGGTTCGGCGGTGAGGAATTTGCAATCATTCTGGATGAGTGCCCGATCAGCGAAGCAGCAATGAAAATTGAACAGGCTCGTACTGCAATCGGGCAGTTGGTCATTGAATTCGAAGGGCAGCCACTGAGAGTCGCGGCCTCTGCGGGGGTTGCAACGCTGATTGAGGATGAGACAGTGGAGAGTTGGCTGCAGCGCACCGATGACGCGTTGTACTATTCCAAAGGGCAAGGCCGGAATTGTGCACATCGGATGCAGGGTAAAAAGCCGACGCTAATTGAATTGAGCCCTGATGAAGTTTCTGTACCGAATGCCGAGATGTTATCGCTTGGTGATTCAGAGTCAGATGAAGAGGGATCAGAAACTGCAATCCTCCGAACAATCGAAGGCAATGGGGTTTTTGCGTCTCTGGCAAATCGAACATCGCTGGAAAAGTCGTTCAATGATATCCGTAGTCGCACACAAGAGTCCGTCTCAGTTCACTTGATGGTGGTGATGTGTGCACCAGGTCTTGGTAATTCCTCGATTCGCTCCATCCTGCAGGTGGTTCGAATGCCGTTAAGATCAGTAGACAGGATCGGAGCGATTGATGATTCGACCTTGTTGGTTTGCATGCCGAGTGCGGATGCGGAGTTGGCCCGTCAACGGGGCGGGCAAATTTGTCACTCAATCATGTCACTAGGTATCAAAACTCTAGATGACCAAGTGGATCCGGTACGGGTTGGACTGGCTGAGGCTACGCCTGGGGAAGATTTTAATCGGATCGTTTCACGAGCATTGCAAGAGGCAGTGACTCAGGGTGATGGTACGGAATCGACTGAAAACCCTGCTTGATGACAATTTAGCTGCAGCGGATTTGATTCTAACGACCAAGTGCGGGATGCTCCCGCTGTACCGTGAAACTTGCAGTCGTGGAAAAACTTGATTTCAGTTGTGAATCCATCTTGACCTTCGGAAACGCAACATCCTATCCTCCCCAACATGTTGAGTGATTGGCAACAAACACTTCGCATTTGGTTTTCGATTTCAAGACGGTCCTGCATCGGCAATTAATTATTAGTTGCTGCGGACAGACTGTTCTTTGTTCACACGGATGTGGGCATGTTGCAGTTGTGTTGAACTCGGAAAGCGTTCGATGAGTGATGGCAAGGATGCCGGATTCTATATCGAACTCCAATCCACCGGCTCCCGGGATTTTAAGCGCGTCGTCCTCCGCCCCCCTAGGACAACGTACTTTCCGGGAGCTTTTTTTATGCGCTGACATTTTTTCTGACTAAGCCTGCATGTTTGCATCGCCACTTTTTGTGCCGTATGTGGATTGCAGGTTTCGGGACAAACACACAGCGTTGGCGGCATTTTCCAGATAGCAAGCTCGTCATATCCGGAGCTGCAGTCTTGCCCGGAGTAGTCAACCACGACTTGAACGTCAAGCGTTGGCTGTGAATGCCACGTTGACTGTGAATTAAACTGTGCCCAGCGAGCGTCTTAGGACGCGTGGGGTGGGCCGGTTTCACCCTCTTGGCCGTGCCCGGAGCTTTCTCCGGCGTTCTGAGAACTTTCTTCGTTGTGATCAGAGCTTTCTTCGACGACGTTTTCTTGGACGACGTTTTCTTCGAGATCCTCTGCAGTCGAGCTGTTGGCTGGATGTTGGATGAATCTGTATCCAGCATCTCGGATGGTCAGCAGGTGGACAGGAGTTGTCGTATCGGGTTCGATGATCTTTCGTAATCGGGCAATGAATTGGTCGACTGCTCTGGTTTGAATATTGCCGGGTAGATCCCACACCTCGGTCAGCAATTCGTTTCGGCTGATAACTCGATCTTTATGTTCTGCGAAGTATTTGAGTAATTTCAATTCCTTCGGAGTCATCCTCACTGCTTGGTCAGAGACTGCCGCTTCATGTGTTTCGAAATTGACTCTGACGTTGCCGAAGTCAAGTTCGACAATCGCATCGGGTGTTTTGGCAGCTTTTGCCGGCTTTGTCTTGCTGCGGCCGACTTGGAGCAAGTTCTTGATGCGACTCAGGAGTTCATCCAATTCAAATGGCTTGCTCATGTATTGATTTGCGCCGACATCAAAGCCCCGCGTCCGATCTTCTGCAAGAGTCCTCGCTGAGAGCATCAGTACCGGAGTCGTTACTCCCGCATCGCGTATCGTTTCGCAAACCGTGTAACCACTCAAGCCCGGAAGCATAAGGTCCAAAACAATGAGGTCGATTGACTCACCGTTGTTGTTCACCATCCGCAATGCAGTGGCACCATCTTCAACCAGCGTGACACGATAATTTTCTGCTTCGAGGTTGTACTTGATACCGACCCCAAGGTGTTTCTCATCTTCGACGACGAGGATGTGTTGCCGCATGACAGTCTCATTCGCAAATTAATTAGTGTGACTTGTCTCTAGTTTATCTGGCGCCTCTGCGGGAATGACACCGCCTAGCTTCACCTCAAACTCTGTTCCTGTTCCCATTTCCCGGTCTTGCAGGCGAATCGATCCTCCCAGACTCTTGACTACATTCCGAACTAAATACAGTCCCAATCCTGTACCAGGCGTGCTGCGTTCCAGTTCATTGCCAAGACGGATGAAGCGTCCAAAAATCTTGCGTCTCTGATTGGCTGGGATGCCGGGACCATTGTCGATGATGGACACAACAACATTTTGATCACCTACTAACTTCACTTGGATTTTTACTTCAGGCTTCGCGCCGGAATACTTGACGGCGTTATCAATCAGATTGCGGAAGAGAATTTCCAGTTGTATCAGGCGACTTCTTAATTGGATCTCGCCGCATGCAATGGTGACAGTTTCTTCTGGCAGCCGATAGCGGACACAGATCGAGGATCCACACTGTTTCAGAAGTTCATCCAGACGAACCAATTCGTCGTCGCCCACGTCACCACCCCGGTCGATTCGCGCGGCATCGAGAAGGTGGTTGATCAGCAAGTCGAGTCGCTCGACGTCCTCCAACATGAATTGGTGAAAATCCTGCTGTTGCTGGGCATCAACACTGTGACGCGTCATGGTTTGTAAATAAAGCTTCAATGACGCAATTGGGCTTTTGAGTTCATGGGTGACTGCGTCAATGAAATTGGACTGCCGCTGGTTCAGTTTGAATGCCTTGACGGTGAGTGTCAGGTAGGCGATCACGCCGGCAAGGACGCCAATGAGTAAGACGGTTCCTGTGGAGAGGATCACCCAGAAGGCAACGGAGGATTCGAGGTTCCCGGTTGCTCCCAGCACATTGCCCAGAATCAAGACGCCGGCCAAAACAACAACCAGCACGATCATGACAACCCCAAGTGTGATCGGGGCTTTCAGGCTGCGGCGTTCAAGCATGTTTAGGTCATATCGGGGTTAGACGCGGAGTGAAACTCAGGACTGGATCGTGCGAAAGTGCTCGGGAGAAGGTGCGGACACAAGCAGGCTGTGAGGCAGCCTTCGATGAAGAGTATGCATTTAGGAACTTGGTAACATAATGTAACGGACCGCTGTGACAGGGGCATCGGAATCGCTTCGAGTAGCTATTTTGTGTAACTCCAGGCATTTGGGGCACTTGGGGCGTGACGAAGGCTCGCCAAGGCGTAATACTACCTTAACTAACGCTTTGCTGGTGTGGCCGAATGGAGAGTAATGGTGAGCGCCGAAACCCGGACGCGACGCTTCTCAGAAAGAACGATTCGTCAAGTCAATCTTGATTGCAAACGCGCGATGATCCGTGGCAGATTCTGCCCAGACCGGAGTGAAGTTGCGCAACAGCGGTGCGTTGCTGATCAGCACGAGAGCGACCACTCCTTTGGGAGCCAGCTTTGGTACTTCGAGGGGTGGGGTGTCGATCTGTATGATCAACGACACACTGTCTTTGGCGTTGTGGAATACTCGCTTCAATACGGTCTGCATGAATTGCTTGAAGATGCCGTTTTTGAGTCGGAAGACCAGCGGGCACGTTATCGCCAGTTGTATGACGATGAGAAGCAGAAAGCGACGTGGCATCACCCGTCTCACCGCTGGCTTGCTTTGGGCGTGGTTTTGATGGCCGTTATCAGCTTGACCTATTTGATGATCGCGACGCTTACGTGAATTCGAAATCTGCTACTGATGCCCCCATTGTCCACGTCGAAAACGTCGCGAAATGCTACAGCAAGTGGTCTCTTCGCGGAAGCCGCAGGGTTCACGCGTTAAAGGGCATCTCGCTCGAGGCGTCTCGGGGGGAGGTGTTTGGCTTGCTCGGTCCAAACGGGGCCGGGAAAACAACCTTGGTCAAGGTGTTGTTAGGCGTCGTGCGGCCGACTTCGGGCAAAGCGGCTGTTTTTGGGAAGGTAGCAGGTTCGAAGTTTTCCCGGAGCAAGATCGGTTATTTGCCCGAAACATTACGTGTCGATCGGCATCATACAGCGCGCTCCGCGTTGAGGTTTTATGGTCGTTTGAGCTCGATGTCCAAGCAGCAGATCGACAAGCGAAGTGACGAGTTGCTGGAACTGGTCGGTTTGCAAGGTCGTGATCGGGAACCTCTGAAGCGATTCAGTAAGGGCATGAATCAGCGGCTTGGATTAGCACAGGCGCTAATTCACGACCCGGATTTACTCGTGCTGGATGAGCCCACAGACGGCTTGGACCCCGTGGGACGCAGCGAAGTTAGGAAGGTAATCGAGCGTTTGAGTGCGGCAGGTAAGACGATTTTTCTAAACAGTCACATCCTGCAGGAAGTGGAAGTTGTGTGTACTCGCGTTGCGGTTCTGGCCAATGGCGAAATACGCGGTTCAGGCACGATTGCAGATCTGGCTGGCAAGCAGGACGCTGATGTCGTTCTTTTGGACGTCTGTTTCGATGATCAGGCAGCTGCAAATCAATTCATCGAGGGGGCAGCGGAAAGTCATCCAGATTTAGGTCTGGGGCTTGACCCCAATGGTTCACCCCGAGGCACGCATCGGCTTATTGGGAAGGTGAACCAGCAGCACTCTGTCGATCAGATTGTTGATCTTGTGCGGGCGGGCGGAGTCTCGATAGCAAGGCTCGATGTCAAGCGGCCAAGTTTGGAAGACACTTTCATGAAACTAGTCGGAAAAGCGACACGAGAGGATTCTGGCTCATGAAACCGTATCTAGCGATTATACGAGATTCTTTTCATGGCGCGCTTTCGTCGCGTGTTCTTTGGATTGCGTTTGTAGCGATCTGGCTTGTTCTGGCTGCTTTGGCTCCGTTCGGGTATCAGGAGGATCTGACCGCGGAGTTCCGCGGTGCCCGCGATCTGGCGAATCGAAGTCGAATCAGGGGGTTGTTGGCACAAGGCCTGACAGATCCTGAGTTGGCTGACACCGCGGTGGGAAGATTGGCTGCGGTGATGCCTGAGAACATTGCTGAAGAGTTGAAGGCGGTTAGTGAAGGTGGGGAAACCACGCTTCGAACTTCCGTATACGCAGATGCTTTGAATAAGTGTCTCGATGATGAAAGCTGGTATGACGAAGAGGCTTGGGCGTCAACTTTAAGGCTGGCCGAGTTGCGGGAACTAGATGCACTGCCTGATGAGGAACTTGATGAATCAAAACGCCGACGCCGTGCACGCCTGAGAATTGAAGCAGCTATGCCCGGCGTCTTTGCAACACGCTCAGCGAAATCCATCAGTCTCACTTACGCCGGTTTCGATTTTCCTGCCGAGTTCGCTGTCGACAAAACACGATTTGTGGGGATCATCAACCAGTTTGTCGTCCCGCTCATCATTGACTGGTTGCTTGGTTTCATCCTGATTTTTCTCGGGATACTTGTCACTGCTTCTATGATCCCCGACATGCTGCAACCCGGGTCGTTGCATCTGTTGCTCAGCAAGCCAGTTTCAAGGTCGATACTGTTAATCAGCAAATTCATTGGCGGCTGTGCCTTTGTCTTTTTGTGTGTCATTCAGCTTGTTGTCGGGCTTTATTTAGTGGCTGGGCTGCGACTTGATATTTGGAATGCGAGATTATTGTGGTGCATTCCTGTTTCTGTATTTCTCTTTTCGGTTTTCTACAGTGTCTCAGTGCTTGCCGGGATGCGTTGGCGATCGCCCATTTTGGCAATTGGCGTTACGACCATGTTTGGTGGAATATGTTTTGTCGTCGGGATCATTGGCGGAGTATTTGACGGATTTGTCACGGGGCCGGCACGAATCAAATCGATGGCGGTTGTGGGAGATGTGACGTTCGCCAGTACGCAGGGCAGTGGGCTGATTAGGTATGACAAAGATACCAATGAGTGGGTCGAGATATTTAGCAGTGGCGCGATCAGTATGGACCGAGTCCTGCCACCGGTCGTCATTGATCAAGACACCATCGTCACTTCAAGAACCACCGGAGGGCGGATGAATCCATTCGGTTCCGGTTCTTCCGATTTGTTGGTGCTAAGTGCAGACAATGATTGGGAACCAGAGCCAAGTCTGGGGCTGCCGCCTGCTACCGTGCGTCTTTACAAGGCTGCTGACTCTTTGCTCACGTTGAGCGGAAGCAATTTGAATCAGACTGATATCGCCGGGGTGCTTACGGCCGCGGGTGAAGAGCCTGCGGACGAGCCCCAAGAGGAACAAACATCAGAAACGCCTGACTTGACCGGTGGATTGTTCGGTCGGCTGAGCAGCATGTTGGGGGTGGCGCCAGCCGGTTTTACCTCGGTGCTACCACGAGGAATGGCAATTGCCCCGCCGAGCGTAATTTTCGTTACCGCGAGTGGAAGCGATTTGTATCTTCTGACTCGGGCTAGGTTGCTTCGTTTTACACGGTCTGAGGATGACCAGTCGTGGACTCAAGCCGCTGAGCATGAGTTGGAGGGAGATCCTTCGATTGCGGGAGTGATTGCGGTTTCAGACGCCGTCGTCATGGTTTCGCGGGCTGAGCAACCAATCGAACTGTTTGACAGCGAAACGCTCGAACCGATTGCCCAAGTGGATTTATCGGATCGCTTGTTGCCAACCTCGGTTATCGGAGTCGGCGAAAGCCGATTCATGTTGCTGACAAGTGATGCCAGATGCAGGCTTATCGCCCCCGACAATGATCTTGAGAAAGCATTCGTCCTAAGTGACTGTGTAGGTCCCAGCACCGTCGAAGCAATCACCTACGTTGCTGAGCAAAACCTTGTGTACGTAGCCCATCACACGGATCAGGTGGAGATTCTGAAGGCCGATGACTTGTCAAACCAGGGGGATATAAGTCCCTCACTGAGCGTTTGGCGGCGCGTCGATAAATATCTCATTAGCCCCCTGCGTTTTGTGATTCCGCAGACTGGCGAACTTGGAGAGACGATCGGTTCGATTGTCAGTGGCAAGTCAGCGATAACGGTGCGCGATGCAGCCGGGGAAGAACAAGTGGTACGTTATGACATTCTTAGGCCTGTTTTCAGTTGTTCTCTCTTCGTCGGCGTCATGTTGATGATCAACTGCATCTACTTTGGCACCAGAGATTACTAAAGCGATACTAGACTGACGGTGTTGTTTCACCAGCACGTTGTGAACTGGTCGTTGCCATCTCATTTCGACACGTCGTGATCGACGCCCCAGTTGTGGAAGCAACGGGACGCGTGAGACCGTTTGTTCGACGGGTGTAGCCAGGTTCCGCCTCCCTGACTCACTCCACGATGCGATATAGCTTGTGACGGCTGCGTAGCAGAAGTGATTCTTGGTAGGGAATTGGGCTTGCGACCGTGAATGGCTCGTCATCCGAGACTACGTTTTTTGACACAATTGCGGGTTGAACTGCATTGAGTGGTCCGAGCACGAATGTCGTTCCATTTTCCTGAGTAACGTACATGTGGTTGCCCGCAATCAGTGGTGAACTGCTGTAGCCTCCGCGCGACTTGGGAAGTTGAACTGTCCATTCTGATTTGCCATTTACGAGATTAACGCATGTGATTACGCCTTTGGATGATTTTCCATCTGATACCACGTAGGCACGACCCCCACCAGCAGCCGGCGTAGGTACGTCGCTGCCTAGGTCATCACGAAACCAAAGGATCGCATCTTTGCCCTTACCCTCGGCAAGTAGGTCGATATCAACTGCCGTCAGTGTGTCTCCTCTCGCGTAGGGGCACAGAATGATGTTGCCATCTGCGACAGGTGAAGAAATTGATCGCCAGTATTGCTCTTGATTTGGGTTGAACCCCCCAAGTTTGCCAAGCAGTTTGCCATCACTGGCGCGGTTGATTGTCAAATGATCCGCGCCCATGACCGCGATTGCCTCTTCACCTTTGACTGAAACGACGATTGGTGTGGAGTAACTTTGGGCAGCTTCCTCAGGGGCATTCAGAGCTCGATCAAATTTCCATAGTTCTTCACCGGTATTTTTATCGAACGCAACCAGATAACTCGGGCCGGATTGCATGACCGCAACCACAATCGCTGATTCCGTAAGAACAGGCGATGATCCTAGGTCCCACCAGAGCGTGTCTTCACCAAACAGTGACTGCAGATTCTTAGCCCAACGGACTTTTCCGCTTGAGTCGACTGATGCCAGATCGCCACTTCGGAAGTAAGCAAAAATATGGTCACCGTCGACAATCGGGGAAGGATTGCTGCCGCTGCCCTTGCGGTGCTTCCCACCTCGGTCACTTCCCAGGGCTACTGCCCATTTCTGTTTGCCTGTTTCCAAGTCGAAGGCAAGCAATTGATTCTTCTCTTGAACGCCGGTCGTTATGTAGGCTGTTTTGTTGGCGGTGACAGGAGTGCTGCCGCCTTGCCCGGGCAGGTCCGTTTCCCAAGCAATTCCATGCTCTTGAGACCATTGCGTCGGGAAATTATTCCCAGTGGCGACACCATTTTGAAATTTACCCCGCCACTGCGGCCAAGAGTCTGCCGCTGCGGCAGTCGTTGCCAAGGCAGGTAGAATGGTGAGAGTTGCGAGAAAAGTTTGGAAAATTCGACGCGGCATGGTGGGGATTTCGCTCCGGTTTTGGGGTGGGCAGGGTCAGTGTGCCAGGCACAAGGTGCATTTCTGTCGTGTGGTTGTGTGGCAAAGACGGCTGGCACACAGTGTTAAAATCATAGTGACTGGCCATCACTCGCGGGGAGACGTCATAACGTGGATTTTCGTCATTCCGCGGAGTGCTGTGTCGCTTTCGGCTCTTGGTAGCCGGCTAAACTATACTGCAGGCAGCGTAAGGCCGCGTGCTGCCGACGGGGGATACCGCCGACGTCTTTCTAGTGGCCCGGATTCAACTCACGGAACGAGCTAAGGTTAGATGGCAATTATGAATCGAATCGCAGCCCTTGCCTTAGTGATCAGCATTTGCTTCTCCGCTGATGCGATCCCGCTATTTGGACAGAAACTTCAACCTTCGGGTTCTGGCCTACCGTCGTTACTGCAAGAGTCGGGTGCGATGGGCGACTTGGATCTTCGGAGCATAGAGACGGCCTTATCGTCGAGCAAGTTTTCGGATCGTCAGCGTGCGATGTGGCTTCTTGGGGAAAATCCAGAGAAGACAGTCAAGGTTGTGCAGCAAGCGAAGCAAAGCTTTGTTCCAGAGGTCGTCGCACGCGCGGAATGGATTGAAAAAGCTTGGCAAAGAGGAATTTTGCTCGGTGAAGATGACAGGGGCTTGACTAACGAGATGGCTGGATCGCGTCTTGAGTCGCTACTTGAACAAGGGCGTTTTGATGTCGTCCTTTTCGCTCTTGGAGTCACCGTGGATGAGCGAGACTCCCGCAAGGTGAAGAGCGAAGTTGCAGATATGCTCGCAACTCGATTCCCGGCAATCTCGCAACGCGCCGTGGAAAGTCAGCAACTTCCTGACTTGGTAAAGATAATCGACGTGGTTGCAGAGGGTCGCGACCTTGCACTTTGTCGTTTGCAGTTGCTTCAATCGATGGGAGCTGACTTGAAAGCGGAAGGCCTGTTACCCGAGTCAGCCAAAGACTGGGACGCAATTCAACAGGACGAAATCATGGTCCTGTTGCTCTATCAGGTGGGCGAAATCGATGAGGCGATTGCTCAGGCAAGACAACTGGAAAATAAGCAGTTTCTACATTCCTGTTTGATTCTTGCATCGCGTTGGAGTGAGCTCGCAGATGATGCAATGGCTGTTGTGAAGGATTCAGAAGCGGGTAGCGAGGCTTTTACGCAAGCTTGGTCAAAAATCTTGATCGCTGCTGATCGATCAGGAGATAAAGAACTCCGTCGTGAAGCGATAGAAACGCTGTCGGAGGGTGTGTTTGATGAGTCGAAAAAGGTGCGTGGAATACGATGGAAATCGTTGGCCATGCACGGCCAGATAGAGGCGGCTTTGTCTATTTTAGATCAGCACCGAATCGATTCTTCGACGGATGTAGCGCTGATATCCTCCAGACCAGAGCTCACCTTTGGCCTGTTAGGGTATCCTCTTGAGTTGGTCGATTCGCAATACGCTAAGTGGGTCGATCAAGCTTTGAAGCGGCAGAAGGAATCTCAGGAGTTAAGGGGTGTCTTATCCAAATTTATTTGTGCTGAACTTGAAAAACTGGTGCTACTGATCAACTGTTTGAATGCTGTGGGCCGTGATGACGTCGCGTTTGTCATCGCAAAACGATTATGTGAAAGGTGGGAAGTTGAAACTTCGGGATTAATTACGAATTCTGAACTCAGGGGCTATTTGGTGAGTCGCCTGTCGCCGGTGATTCGCAGGCAGTGGATTGAGGATTTGGTGCTTTTCGGTAATTCGAAGGGGGATCCCAGGAGGTTGGTTGTTAGTGACAAATCCTTGCTCGCGGATTCGATTAGCGATTGCGACAACACAACCCTGTCGCTACTGCTGACCGCTGTACGGGGGCTTCAGGCATCTGAAACGCTCAGTGAGCAAATCGAGGCTGTTTGCCAAATCGCGCGAGGGAATACTCATGCAGGCGTCAATGTTGACAAAGTGTTGGAGTCAATGATGGCGAGCATTAACAACCGCTTCGACGCACCTCGGTGGAAAGCCCGAGTGCCCGCTCGCTTTCGGGAAAACGTCTACGGTCTGTTGCTCAAACATGGCAAGCACGAGCTTGCCGCTGTTTACTTGCGGCGACACGCTGATCAGGGTGGGAGTGATGCCATGTTGCATCTTGCCGAAGCCGAATTGTCGACTGGAAGCATGGTGAAAGCTAAGGAATTGTTTGCACAGATTGAGACTTTGGCTGCAAGAAGAACGGCAACGAGTGAACAGCAGGCTGCTGAAATCATTCGGGATTTGGATGTCGCCACCGTGAAAACACTCGTGGGACGTTGGGTCTGTGCCAGACGCATTGGAGATCAAACACTGGCCGCTTCTCTAAAAAATAAGCTCGAAGTGGTTTTGTGTTCTCCATCCATTCAATTTCGGATGGATATCGCTGGCTACCTTCGTGAACATGGTGAAACGGACCTGGCGACGCAGGTTTACAAAGCACTACTCCCCGTTGCAGCGTTACCCGCGGATTCAATGCTAACGACCCCAGCAAAAGTAAGTCTGTACGACTTGGTTCTCAAGTACGGGTTTACGATCGAGAAGGAACATCCTAAAGAAGCCGCTCGCTTATTTGACCTTGCTGTGATTGGGATGGTCGATTCTGAACGCTATCGAGGAAGTGCTTATGTGACACTTCCACTCATGACCCAAGAGTGGCGATTGGAGGCCGCGGTTAACGCAAAGGATCGTGACACTGCGGTTGAATGCTTGCAGCGTATTCTTGAATTAGATCCGTTGGCCATCAGTTTTTCTGAGGAACAGCTACCTTTGATGCGGTTGGTCGGAATGGAGAAAATTGCGGATACCGTCTTGGATCAGATTATCGATGCTGGTGTGGATCATGCTGAGCGGTTTTCACACGATGCGATGACTTGCAATAACGTGGCTTGGGTTGCAGCAAAAAATCAGCGGCGTCTAGATGACGCGTTGGACCTTGCGACGCTTGCAGTGAGCGCTGAGCCCGAAAGCACCACCTATCGAGATACACTTGCCGAGATCCTTTTCTTGCTGGGAAGAAAGAAAGAAGCGTTGCAAATCGAGCAGGCTTGTCTTCTCGATGATCCAGGCCAGTGGCATCTGCACGAGCAGATCAAGAAATTTGCCGGCGGCATTGAGCAGGAACAGCGTTAAAGATCTTCCAGCGGCCGGCAGTGATAAGACAGATTTTCATAACATGAAGCGTTTTGCTTTCTCAAAACCGGATATGAATTCTGCTCGAGTAACCATGATGATGGTGGTAAATTGGTTCAGGGTAGTAGTAGCATCTGGGCCGAGGATAGTGGGGAACCACATGATACCCGTGCGTGGGGGTGATGGCTGGCCCGTGCCAAGTTGGTGGGGTGGGGTTACTTACTGCGGGTGCTGCGAAGTTGTTGCGAGCAATGGGGCGGTGCTGAGCTTTCTGCATCGCTGTAATGATGTTTTCGCTGACACCCTGCTGATGTAACGCGATGATGTCAGCGACCTGAGGTTGTGTTTGTATGCCGCGTTGTTGAATCTGATTGATGATGACCTGCTCGCTGAGGCCATTACGGGTCATCGCGATGACATCCTGTGAGGAAACGGCAGTTTGCTGGTATTCATACCGTTGTCGTTGCGTTTGTTGGTACTGCCGCTGGCTTTGGTATGCCTGCTGTTTGTCCTCCGCGTTCCCAAGCAGGCCGCCAGCAAAGGCTCCGATGATTCCGCCGATCGCTGCCCCAGCACCGGTCTCGCCGTTGTGATCACCGATAGCGGCGCCAGCGACCGCCCCAGCGATGCCGCCCACGGTGGCTCCTCGCTGTGTGTTGCCTTGCGCAGCAACTTGGCGTGATACAGTGCATGGAAAAATTGCTGCAATGAAGATCAACAGTCTCGAAGTGCGTCGACAGAAAATGGGGAAATTCAGGGGGGTGTGCATAGGAATCCTCCGGGACGCGGACCATGACGTCGGTGTGACAGCATGGAATCGAGACAAATCACACTGTTCTGGTAAGAACAAATGAGCTTTGGTGGCAATCCCAATTTGGTTGCTGTGACAGAACCGGGGCGGGCAATGCCCATTGCTGCAAGAAGATTGCGATTTTTAGCGACCCGGAGGGTTCACTTTCGGGCCCATGATCGTGGAGATTGCTCGAACAAAGTCTTGGGCATCGTCAAAATCGCGATAGACGCTCGCAAAACGTATGTAGGCGACTTCGTCAAGTTTCGCTAAGTGACGCATTACAATGTCGCCCACTTGCGAGGAGGTCACTTCAGAATCGAAGTTTGCGTAGATATCAGTCTCGATATCTTGGACCACTCGTTCAATGATGTCGCTTTTGATGGGGCGTTTGGAGCAGGCCCGCTCGATTCCGCGACGAATTTTTTCGCGATCCAGTGGTTGCCGTGTTTCATCGGTTTTGACGACCCGGACGCTGAGGCTTTCGATTTTCTCGGCAGTAGCAAACTTCCGCTGGCATGAGCTGCAAAGTCGCTTTCGGCGGACCATGTAGCCGCCTTCGGCGGCACGCGTGTCTAAGACACGGTCATTATCGACATGGCAATAGGGGCAACGCATGCAGCACCTGGTAAATGACGGGCAACTCCGGAGTCTGTATAGTATCGGAGGTGCGTCCAAAACCTGCAACCGTTCCAGAGATGTCGTGGTTTGAACAAATACGATATTGGTTGCAGAAAACAACTCTCGATGAAAGGAAACGTTCGGTGAATAACGAAAGTGAACGCGACGAAGCTCAGGAAGACGCACCCGAGGCAGAGAAAATCACGCAACCACCCACAATGAACGCTGCTGACAAGTTTCGTGAGCAGGTTCAGAGCACACAGGAACCCATCGATGATTATGAACCCGAAGAGGAGCTTTGGGACGGCGGATACAGTGCCAAGGCCATGGTGGGAACGTGGATTCTGCTGGGAATCCTTTCATTAGCCACCTTGATTCTTCCGTTTTTTTTACCCTTTCTGGCGTTTCTCACCCTGCCAATTTCTCTCGGTGTGATCGTTTTGATCTGGTTGGTCGGGGCTGTCGTTTACGGATTGAGGCGGTTTGGGGTGCATTATGAACTTACAAGCCAGCGTTTTATCCACCAAACAGGGATTCTGACTCGTGATACGGATCGAATCGAAGTGATTGACATCGATGACGTCAGCTTTACGCAGGGGCCGGTACAGAGAGTGTTTGGAGTTGGTAGAATTACGGTTACCAGCAGTGACAGGTCACACCCGCTTTTGCATATGATAGGTATTGCTGATGTGAAGAGTGTTGCTGGCTTGATAGATGATGTGCGGCGAAAAGAGAGACGTCGACGCAGTCTGCACATCGAAGCGATCTAGTGGCGAAAAGTCCGGTTGAGCGTTGTCAGACATTGGAGGAATGATCAGGTGACCAGGTGGTTTGTGCAACAGGACGAGAGTCAGGAAGACCTTGGGCCGCTGCGACCGAGCGAGCTACTGGAGATGGTTCGCGGCGGAAAGGTCACGTCCGAGTCTATGCTACGGAAAGATGATTCGAACTGGTTTTCAGCTTCTAACGTTGGCGGCTTGTTCGAAGCAGCCATGCGACCAACAATTCGCTATTTTTGCCCGCAGTGTGAGACGGAAGTTACAGAACCGCCTGTCAACTGCCATGAGTGTGGTCGAGAAATTCAACGGGCACTCACGCAGATCACAGAGAATTCAATTGTGAATCAGGCCGATCAAACGGTCGTTGGTAACGCTGGTAACTCGGTCAAGAATTGGCTCAAGAAGAAGCGAATCGTCAAGAACCGGGATAACGAGTCAAACTGATTCGCTTCGCATCGAGATGTTGGCGTTGATCTCAAGGGGCTGTGCCAAATCAAAAAAGCCTGTTGAGAGTCATCCGTGACAGAATGATTCTGAACAGGCTTTTTGTTTGGTGTTGAGTGTCGTGAGCAAACAGCGAGCAAAAGAAGTCGCTGGTGTTCTCATGAATCTCTAGTAGCGGAATTCGGCCCCGAGCGTACCGCCTGCTACGAAGAAGTCACTCCCCGTTCGTACGCTGTTGATCCCGCCAATGGTGTTGCGGAATTGATCCGTCGCCGTGGCGACGCCACCCAACCACCACAATTCACCGCCAGCGCGAATGCTGATGCAGTCGGTGACCTGAACGCGTAGCCCGCCAGCGATCTCAAGCATTCCTGAGACAGTAACTTTGTCTTCATCAGCCAACAGTGCTGTGTCAAGGTTATTGCGATAATCAAAATCTAAGTCAGCAAAGTTTGCAAAGACTCCTCCCCGTGCCCGGAAATCTGTATAGCCGCGGCGGCAAATGGGGTAGAGCAGATCAACGCCCACTTGCGGGCCGATCAGCCGATTTTTCACGTCACTTGTAAGTGAGCCAAGAGTAGTCCCGGTCAGGCCGCCTGGCGTTGCGTTCTCGCCAAGGTAGGTGAAGCGTTCCTGATAGTCGATGTAACGCACGCCAAAAAGACAGCGTGCAATGTCATAGCCCACGAGGGTCCGGTTTGCTTCAACAGACCAGTACTGGGCCTCGAGCTTTTGACTTTGCTCGATTGAATTGACGTACGCTGTGATGTCCGTCGAATCGAAAGGTGAAACAGGGTTCAAAAAGGTTTCGATTCCCCCTGTCGGATTGCTCGCTGAGCCTGACTGTGTCCACTCTGCCACGCCAGTGAACGTTAGTTCGCATCCGTTGATGCAGTCGGGAACCCTACCGATGGTCAGTCGGGGAATCACCTCAAAGCCGAAGTCATCCATCAAAAAGTTCGGACTCGCAGTAAAGTTTGCACTCTGGCGTTGCATGAAGAGGGTTTCCACCGAGACGTAACAGAAAGGCTCGCAGGGCGCACAGAAGTTACCCGTCGGGTAGGACCCACGCCGCCCTCCGCGGCAGTTGCCTTGGCAGGATTGCGTCTGACAAGACTGGCAGCCCACCTGGATGACGCTGGTCTTTTCGCCGTGAAGGTCTGTTGGCGGAAAGGTAAGGTCAGTCGCGTCAACCACCTTGTAAGTTTCAGTGCCTAGAGTGATGACTCCACTCCCAGTGGCGTTGGGTGGCGTGGCGACCGTTGGGGCAACGCCAAATGATGCATTTTGCCCAGTGGCATTGTTGCAAGCAGCGATCACCATCAACAGTGCGATGGCTCGGGCGACAATGTGCCAGGCACCATTACCGTGTTCACCAGGAGCAACAAGGTTGCTCGGGAGATTCAAACGGATCCTCATGATCAAACCTCTTAAATCGATACGGCGAGATGCCGCGGCGTGGTTAACCAAAGTAGTTTCCCACATGGAGACGGAAACGGACTGACTTATTTAACTGTTAGCTGATCTCTAACCGGGATCAGACAGGACTTGCGTACCATACGTATGATCCTCTCGGCTGAGTCCTGCGACTCACAAGTTCCCGTGACCCACAATTCACCTCGTAAGAGTTGAACCTTGGCTTTGCTCCGCGGGAATAC